>Ga0190293_1000985_pt1 | contig 10121 bp, 11 predicted proteins | sample 48693001_MG_FD_161671 | JGI IMG/M metagenome (GOLD analysis project Ga0190293, IMG submission 161671) | Hydrothermal vent microbial mat bacterial communities from Southern Trench, Guaymas Basin, Mexico - 4869-30-0-1_MG | ecosystem: Environmental > Aquatic > Marine > Hydrothermal vents >... | reverse complement strand
TTTATCATTAGGTACTACTTCCAATTGATCTACAAAATCATTAGAAATATTTTTTAACCAATAGTCTTTTGCCAGATTTTTATTCCATGAGCTCATACCAGCTTTCATTGCGAAAACATTATTATACCCCAATAATCTCATAACACCGGTTACATAGCTGGAAGATTGACCAGAATAGCCAACCAATACTATTTTAGTATAAGATTTTGGCGTCATTTTTTCAAAACTATTAATCATATCTTTTGCAGAAATATTAATAGCATTTTTAATATGACCTTTTGCGAAATCTTCTGGACTACGTGTGTCAATAATCTTAAATTTTTCATTGTTAATATTTTCATAAACTTCTTTGGAAGTTATCAAAGTTGGCACTGCTTTGCTATTGATGAAATCACCATTTCTTTCTAAATAGCTAACGAGAACATCAAATTCATTTATAGCTACTTTTTCAGTTTTTATTGTTTTTTGGTCTTCAGTTGTTTTGCTCTGTTTACAGCTTACAAACAGTAAGGAAGTAATAATAAATATGCCTATTAAATTAAATGATACTTTTTTCATGTTTTAGATTTTTTAAATTATATATTTTTTAAATTTTGTGCAAAATTAGAGCTAAACATCACTTTTAAAAGTGACTTTTGTCATTATTATAAAAAAATAACAGTAAGATAAGTACCTTTAATTGTGGTTTTTGTTACCTGTTTTTGTATCTGAAAACAAAAAAAATGCCCTATGAAAAATTCATAAGACATTTTTTTTATAAGAGTTAAACAAACTCAATAAGAATTTTAACAACCTCCTTCAGCTACTCTTTTTTTCTTTTTAGGTCTAGGTAAAACTTTTTTAGGAGCAGATTTATTAGGTTCACTCACATTACCTGAAAAACTTTGTGCTTTCGCCATTACTTGAGCATAGTTAACAGATGGTTTTTCTAAATCGTAATTTTTAATTTGAAATTTACTTTCCGTATATTCAGTTTCTACACATAGTATTTTAACATTTTCATAACCTAATTGATAAAGTAACATCCATACACTATCCGCTTCATCAGGATTTTCACCATAAATAATAATTGTTTTATCTCCATTCTTTAACCCTCTTAGTAACTTAGTGGTACTATCTTCAAATGCTTGATGTATGGAAATGTTAACGGCATTTTTAAAATGCCCTTTTGAATATTCAAAATTACTTCTAATATCAAACAAATCGTACTGTGATTGATCTAGCGAATTAAACTCATCCAATGTAAGGATATAATCTCCTTCCATAATTTTTTGAAGTGTTGTTGCCGTATCTTTTTCAAAAACATACTTTGGTTTTCTAAATGATAAAACACCTATCAATATAACCAATAAAAATAAAACGGCTGATATGGAAATTCTTTTTGTTTTTTCTAATTCTTTCATAATTTAACGTTTCATAAAATGAAATTATAATTTTTAACAGCCACCTTCAGCTACTCTTTTTTTCTTTTTCTTACCGGTAATCACTTTTTTTGTTTTAACTGCTTTCTTTTCAGTTTTAGGTGCTCCAACTCCAAAATACATACCTGCAGCTTTTCTAAAATCATATAATTTAAAAGCTTCTCTAGGCATGGTTTCTTTAGGATATTTTGGGTTGATAATGGTATCAAACCATTCATTTAGACCTCCTTTTAAAACATAAAGATTTTTAAAACCTAATCGATTTCCTAACATCCAGGCCTGATCTGCATAAAAACTATCATTTGAGAACAGAACTACATCATAAACATCCTGATCAATGTAGCCAATAAAATCATCATCTAACAAGTTATTTAATGGAATATTGATAGCATTTGGCAAAGAAAAATCATTGAATTCTTTTTCAGATCGAGTGTCAATCAATAAGATGGAAGGATCTTGATTTACCAGTTTTTCTGCTAATAGATCTGTGCTGATATAGCGCTCGGAACTTACAGCATTTTTAACAAATAATTTTGGTTCTATTCCTTCATTCTTTTTATACTTTGGTAACAGTACCAAACCGGTAGCTAATAAGACAAGAATTAATGCCAGTATCTGGTATTCTCTTTTAACAATGAATTTTTTGGTTTTATAACGTTTTGACATAACTTAAATATTTTTAATAGAATACTTTTTTAACTTTACTTCTAACCCAGTCAGAAAACACAAAAGAGACAATTGCTATGATCGTAAAGATCAAAATAATCCAGTAGGGAGATATATTCAAAATATCAACCATGGTGATATGACCTAAATTAGAGCCATTAAAAAGAGGTTCAATAAAATTAAATGCTTCCGCAAATATAAATATGCCTATGACTAGTCCTAATGTAAACGCCATGGCATCGATTTTGCCAATTGCAGCTGCACAGAAACTTGTACCAGGGCAAAATCCACCGGCTAGAAATCCGACTCCCATGATCATCCCGCCAATAATTGCAGCCCACAAATATGTTGGTTGAATGTAGAGTTGAGAAATATCTACAAAGTTTAGATAATCCATATAATATAATCCAATAACAGATACTACTGCTGAGGTGAAGAACACTTTTAATACTACAAAATCGTAGCCATAAAATACACCCGCTAACTTTCTGGAAGATGAAAATCCGGAAGCTTCTAATATGTATCCAAAAGCCATTCCAATTAAAATTGCTATTACAAAATTCCATTCTACTGGAATTAGTCCGTTAGGAATTAATGGTCCCATAATTATTTTTATTTTTATTTATTAAATCCAGTTTTTTCTAAAAAAGTAAGCAACTAAAAAGCCAGTGCCAAAAATAGAGAGCATTGTAATAAACCCACCTACTGATAAAACTGCCATGCCACTTAATGCTGCACCACTCGTACATCCTCTTGCTATTTGAGCACCTAATCCAAATAATAATCCACCCATTAAAGCAAATATCAATCTTCTTCTGCCCGAAATTTTAGGAGAATGTTGTACTTTTAGTTTCAGTCTACCGGTTAATGCTCCTGATAAAAAAGCTCCTAACAATACGCCAATTGCTTCAAAAACCAACCAGTTGTTCATAGGTGATTCGTCCTCTTTGATAAACTTACTGTAATATGCATTATTTTCTGCATGTGTAGGAGCAACAGTATGTACCATTGTAACAACAGTACTTTTAACTGCACCGCTGGCTCCTAAGCCCCTGCCGGTGAGATAAAATGTTGCGATTATTAAAAGTCCTAACAAGAACCCTCCAAAATATGGATTCCAGTAAACATGTCTGTTTTTTTGTTTCTTTCCTTTCATAATATTAATATAGATATCTTGTTATTTGACCGGCTTCTACCATTACCATTCTAAAAATTAACCCCCCCATTAAAATTAATAAGGCAGGAATAACAGATGGAACTTTAAAGCCCATTAATTCAGCACCTTCTAATGTTGCAGGGAAAATTAATCCCAGTATGACTACAAACACAAAGAACATTACTGTAAACTCACCATTTACCAAAACCTGCATGGCTTCTATTTGTACTGCTGATCCTGCAGCCATTCCCATTAACAGGTGAATGATCAAACCAAGTTCAAGAATGATAAGAGCCAAGTCAATTTGTGTCAATAAGTGTTTTTCAAAATGATTTTTTGAAAATAATATGATCGCTGCAGCACCTGTTGATAAACCTGAAGTTAAAAATAAAGGTCCTAAAATAGGATTATTCCATAATGGTCGGGCATTAAAAGCAGATAGTAAAATACCTGTGTAAATACCTAAAATAACTGCTAATGGCAGCATTACCATAGCCATTGTTCTTCTGTTTTTTATCAGATAAGCCTGAAATTTTTTAAGCCAATCAAATTTCCAGTCCCATTTAGGGAATATCTCTGTAGAATAACTAAATACCCAAAGAAAAGATAATATACTTACAATTAATAAAACCCAGGCTCCCCATGACATAGGAGATTCAAGTCTAATGGTTGTATACAATTGCCAGGCGTAAAACATATGGGTTAGATCATACATTAAAGCCATTAAACCAATACTAATAGCAATAACGGCAACGATCATAGCTCCTTTTACAGTTGTAGGAAAATCTTTTTCCTTTCTCATAATTGTAAAAAGAGAGGCAAAGAATATAATACCTGCAGCCATTCCTCCTAAAAATAGATAAAGAGAGATTGGAAAGTGCCAGACTTGTAATACAGGGTCTATATTTGGAATATTTCTCCCGCTTATAAAAATTTCTTCTTGCATGATAATATTTTTACTTGATTAAATAATAAACATTTGGTTTTGTTCCGGCTTCAGGAGCTAAAACTTTATGTTTTCTTGATTTTAATAATTGTGACACTTCACTGGTTGGATCATCAAGATCTCCAAAATACATACATTTTGTTGGACAAACAGATACACAAGCAGGTAACTGGCCTTTTTCTAGTCTGTGATGACAAAAAGTACATTTATCAACATGTCCCTCAGGATGCTGGTAACGAGCATCATATGGGCAAGATTCTATACAGGCTCCACAACCAATACATTCATTTGCTGTTACTTTAACAATACCACCTTCTACAATATGACTTGCACCAGTTGGACAACATCTAACACATGGGGCGCTACTGCAATGATTACATCGTTCGGATTTTAATTCCAATTCCAAAGTTGGGTAGGTGCCACTTACTGATTCCGTTATCCAATCTCTGCAATATCCTATAGGAACATTGTTTTCGGTTTGACATGCAACAACGCAGTCGCTACATCCGACACATTTTAGTGTGTCTATTACCATTGCATATCTCATACTTCAATATCTTTATGTGGATTATTGGTTATAAATTTGACAAAATTGCCTCGCATAGCTGAGCCACCCATAATTGGATCTGTAGCTACTTTGGTAATTAATTGCGTATCACAAGCTCCTTTACCATAAGCTCTTGTCAATTTTTTATTATGCTGACCAAAACCGTGGTACATATATACAGAGTCCCATCTGATTCGTTCGGTTACTCTAACCTTAATAGGAAATTCAGAAATTACACCATCTTGATTTTCTAACCAGACTTCTTGTTCATTTATCAACACTTCAATTCTTGCAACTTTAGGATTAACCCAAAGTTTATTTTCATCCATTAGATCATTTAAATTAGGATTGTTGATGGTTCTGCTAAAAGTATGCATAGGTGAACGTCCGTAATTTAATCTGTAAAAACCTTGTTCAGGATGATCATGTGATGTGTAAACTGGCATAGGGTCAAAACCTAATTCTTCTAATTCGGCAGAGTAAAATTCAATTTTACCACTGTGCGTTCCAAACTCATGATGTTGACCTTCTTCTATGAACATAGAACCTGATTTTCTTGGGAATTTTTTAACTCCTATTTTTTTCATTTCCTCTAATGAAGTTCCCAATTCTTTCAATTGCCATTCAATAACTTCTTTAAGATCATCATATTGATAGTATTTTTCAAGACCTAAGCGCATTCCAATCTCTTTTGCTATCCACCAACCTGGTTTAGAATTGTATTTTGGTTTTACAGCAGGAATTCTAAGTGCAATAGAAGGTTCTCTGTTGGTTGCAGAGCGTAATATATCGCAACGCTCTAAATAAGTGCATTCCGGTAAAACAACATCGGCATAGCCTGTGATATCCATAGGCATTGTGTCAATTACAACCATAAATTCCAATGCATCCATTGCTTCTTTTAATAATTTGGTATCAGGAATGGATTGTATAAGGTTTGTTCCGGCAACCATCCATGCTTTGACAGGATATTTATTATCTTTTTGAGGAATAGAAGCTCTGATTAATTCTGTTGTAATACCCATATCGGCTAAAGGATATTTTTCCGCAAGTTCTTTCCATCCCCATTTTGGATGTGGATAGGGTGGATGAGGGAAATCAGGAATTTTGATCTTTTCTTTAAAGTAAAATCCGCCTCGTCTTCCCCAGGAACCTAATAAGCCATTTAAAATTGCCATTGCTCTTGCACGTTGTGTGTCATCTCCATACCAAACAACATGTCGGCCTGGATGTATAATTACAGCAGGTGAAGCAGCAGCCATTTCTCTGGCAGTTTTACGAATTTGATCAGGTTTGATGGTGGTTATACCATAAGCCCATTCAGGAGTAAAGTCTTTGACATGCTCTTTTAATTCATCAAATCCCAATCCGTATCTTTCAACATAATCTTTATCATAAATTTCTTCATAAATCAAAACATGCATCCATGCCAGTAATAAGGCAATATCCGTTGAAGGCTTAATAGGTAGCCAATAATCTGATTTACTTGCTGCAGTTGATAATCTTGGATCAACAGTAATGATGGTTGCACCATTATCTATGGCATCTGACATTTCCTGAATTTGAGAATTGTGCATATTCTCTCCAATATGAGAACCTATAAGCACTAAACATTTGGTGTCCCTAATATCAGTAGGTTCCGGTGAACCTACCCATGACCCAAAGGTTAAAGCAAACCCGGTTTCACGTGGGCCTCTGCATTGCGCATACGCAGGTTCAGCTTCTGTATCTGAACCAAAAGCTCTAAATAAATGAGTGAAATGCGCACCCGGACACCCGTGTTTTAGTAACCCTAAGGATTCCGCACCATATTCTTTTTTGATAGCTTTGAACTTTGAAGCAATTAAATTCAATGCTTCATCCCAACTGGCTTCTCTAAATGTTTCTTTGCCGTTTACAGTAGTTCTTATCAATGGAGTCTTAAGTCTGTCTTCGTCATTATACATGCCAACACCTCCTGTACCTCTTGGACAAAGCCGACCATTACAATGAGGGTCATTTTCATTACCAACAAGTTTTTTAACATTACCTTCTTCATCTGTATATGCCCAGGCTGCACATTTCCAAAAACAAACTTCACAATAAGTTGCGGTTCTTTTTAGATTTTTAGTACCCTCAGCAAGTAAATTCTCAGATAGAGCACCTTCATTTATTGAGCTAAATGCTAGTGGAGTAAGTGCAATACCACTTGCTCCTAAGGCAGAGATTTTTATAAATGACCTCCGTGAATTAACCATAAGTTTATGTATTTAGAATTTTTGATTTTCAAATATAATCAATTTTGTTAAAAACCTGTTAAGAATAATAACGCTGCAAAAATATAGTACAAATAAACCTTAAAATGTGACTTAAATCACATTGTGACTTAGGTAACATGGTTAAGTCGTGAATAATACACAAGATGAATTAAAAACAAGTATACCGAAAACTATTGTCTTATTAAAAAAAAATAATTATTGTAGATTTGTTTTTAAATCTTATTTAAATGAACCCTTTTTAAAAAGTTTTTGCGGTGGTTGCCATTATGTTGGTAATTGTTGTTAAAATAGTTTACATTTTATTTGTATAATGCACATATGTTCATTATCTTTATACCTGATATAAAGAAATATTGTATTTATGCCACGACCTAAAAATAATAGAATTGTTTATGAACCCCCTTCTTATACAGAGTTTAAACCAGCAGGAGTTTCAATAAAATCACTTGAAGAAATACAACTTAATTTAGACGAGTTTGAAGCGGTTAGACTTGCTGATTTGTTAGGAATGTCACATGAAGAAGCAGCAAATGAGATGGAAATTTCACGTTCCACATTCAGTAGGCTTATTGTAAAATCCAGAAAAAAAATAGCCGACTTTTTTTTTCAGGGAAAGCTACTCACAGTGGCCGGAGGTAATATACATTTTAGAAAAAATATAATCAAATGTTCTGATTGTGGACATATGTTTAAAATAGATATTGGAACAATAATGACAACCTGTCCTGAGTGTGGTTCAAAAAATCTGTTAAGTCTGGCCGGTAGTTTTGGTCATGGTGAATGTTGCAGGATAGCATATATTGAGTATAAAAATAAAGAAAAATAATTGACATATAAGATAGTCATGGAGACGCTATGATGATATGGTTTTGGTAAAACAAACTAGTTTAATAATATTTGAAAAGAATTAATAACTAAATATTTATACCATGAAAAAATTTATAAATTTATTCGAAGATTCGAATTGGGAAGATGCAAATGGTTATCCGGAAGGAACCAAACGGAAAGTACTAAGAGATGAAGATACCCGAAAAACCATCTTACTTAAATTGCCAAAAGGTTTTAAAATGGGATCACATTCACACATTACAACAGAACAGCATTTTGTATTAAAAGGTGAGTATTCAAGTGACGGCGAGGTTTATCCGGTAGGATCATATCAAATGTTTTCAGCTCATGATGAACATGGTCCTTTTGTATCAGAAGAGGGTGCTTTAGTACTCGTTATTTGGGATTCGTTAAAATAATAGTTTATTATTATGAAAACAGAACAAGATATATTAAAAGTGATTTCAGAGGTCAAACATCCTGCAATTGACCATTCATTGTTAGATTTGGGAATAATAAAAGATGTGGCAATCTATGATAAAACAGTTGATTTAAAATTTGTATTTCCTTTTCCAAATATTCCAATTGCAGATTCATTAATTGACTCTATAAAAATACCATTAAACAATAATGGTTACACTTTATTTTCAGATGTTATTTTGATGACGGAAGAAGAAAGGGCAAGATTTATGCAAATGGAAGCTGAAGCCTGGAAAGGATTATAAATTTTAGGGCCTTGTTATACTGATTAACAAAGGTGGAGGAATAAATTATTTTTCAGATGGATTTATCGGTTGTTATTCAAATTTTCAAAAGAACAATCATGATAACAAGTTTTGTTTTGATGATGATGCTTGTTATTGATTATTTGAATGTTCAGTCAAAAGGTGTATGGAATAAAAAATTGCATCAAAAGCCATATTTGCAAATTATTTTTGCGGCTATTCTTGGAATCATCCCGGGTTGTCTTGGTGCATTTACGGTTGTTTCATTATTTACACATCGTGTTATGAGTTTTGCTGCATTAGTAACTGCAATGATATCCACTTTTGGCGATGAGGCATTTGTTATGTTCGCTATAATGCCGGATAAAGCATTGTTCTTATCGCTTATTGTTTTTATAATCGCAATTGTTACAGGTCTGTTAATTATGTTTATTTCAAAGTTTTTTCCTCAAAAAGATAAAAAATCATTTGGGTTTGAATATCATACTGACGAACAAAAATGTATTTGTTTTCCGAAAGGTAGAATTTTAGAACAGCTAAAAACAATGGGATTTGAAAGGGCTTTGCTGATCTTAGGTTTATTTCTTTTTTCCTTTTTTATAGCAATTGGTAAATTGGGTGGTCATGAGTGGGATTGGAAACGCATCACTTTTTTAATAGGCAGTTTAATTGTGCTATTTATTGTTTCTACTGTTCCCGAACACTTTATTAAAGAACATCTTTGGGGTCATGTGATTAAAAAGCATTTACCTCGTATTTTTTTGTGGACTTTCGGAGCTTTTGTATTAATTTATGTATTGGAAGGTTATCTTGATATAGAACAATGGATAAGCAATAATGTAATATGGATGTTGGTAATTGCTGTATTAATTGGAATAATACCTGAATCGGGGCCGCATCTTATTTTTCTTACACTATTTATTAATGGAACCATTCCGTTTAGCATACTAATAGCAAGCTCAATTGTTCAAGACGGTCATGGTGCTTTGCCATTATTGGCAGAATCTCGCAAGAGTTTTATTTATATGAAAGGAATAAATATAATTGTTGGATTTCTCGCAGGATTTATTGGACTAACATTTTTTTAAAGAAATTAAAACTGATACGAATTTAATGAAAAAACTGGTGAAATATTATTTGATATTACTATGGGTTGGCCTTCAAGAATTTGATGTTCTAAATAAAATAAAAACTTAGTAAAACCGAGAAGTTGAGAGCTTGCTCGAAAATCACTCGGCTGCACTTAGTTTTTATAAAATTTAGGTTGTTAAATTATTGTAAGCCATGATTTTTTTGTTTCGTTTTTTTATCAAGAAAAAAATGAAATGCCTGTCCGGCATAAGGACATAAAAATAAATATTCCATTGAAATAGCAGTAGAGCCATAAAACTAAATACAATATGAAAATAGGAATTATAATTTGTGATAGATACAAAAAATGTGCAGGTGGAAAATGTTTCAAAGCCATGCAAAACAGAGAAGGAGCTTTTGATATTTATTCTAAAGAAGAAACTTTAGAGATTGTTGGGTACACAACGTGTGGAGGTTGCCCTGGTGGTAATATTGAATATGCA
>Ga0190293_1000984_pt1 | contig 10134 bp, 6 predicted proteins | sample 48693001_MG_FD_161671 | JGI IMG/M metagenome (GOLD analysis project Ga0190293, IMG submission 161671) | Hydrothermal vent microbial mat bacterial communities from Southern Trench, Guaymas Basin, Mexico - 4869-30-0-1_MG | ecosystem: Environmental > Aquatic > Marine > Hydrothermal vents > Microbial... | reverse complement strand
CTTTTCTATGCCAAGAATTTGCAGGATCGTTGGTGCTATATCACTTAGTTTCCCACCCGGCCTCAATTTAATGTTCTTTAATCCCATCAAAGTTAACGGGACGGGGTTTTTCGTATGGGAGGTCATCGGTGATCCATCTTTAAGTTTTGTTTCCTCTGAATTTCCATGGTCTGCAGTCAGGATCACAACACCATTCTTTTCAATGACAGCTTCGGACACCTTCGCTGTGCAGGAGTCAATAGTCTCCACTGCCTCTACGATCTTATCAAAAATTCCCGTATGTCCCACCATATCGCAATTTGCATAGTTGACAATTATCAGATCATATTTATCCGATTTGATCTCGATGATAAGTTTATCAGTTATTTCCAGTGCGGACATCTCGGGTTTTTTATCATAGGTGGAGACTCGCGGGCTGTTTATCAGTATCCTGTCCTCTCCCTGGAACGGATCATTTCTGAGTGCATTAAAAAAAAATGTTACATGGGCGAATTTTTCCGTTTCGGAGATCCTTAATTGTTTAAGGCCGTTCTTTGAAATCACTTCCCCAAGAATGTTTTTGTAGGTCAGTTCGGAAAATATCTCTGTAAAGTTCCCGTTATCGTAATAATGTGTCATTGTAATGAAATCCAGATTATGACTTATAGTATCGAATTCTGAAAATTCTTTCTCAACGATTGCCTTCGTTATCTGACGTGTCCGGTCAAATCTGAAGTTAAAGAATATAAAAGTATCATTATCACTGATTCCTTCATAATCTATCACACATGGATCTATAAATTCATCTGTTATACCTTCATCATAGCTGTTCTTCACAGCCTCTTCCCAACTTTCAGATATCTTTCCCTCGCCCTTCATAACAACAAGATACCCTTTTTCAGTCCGGTCCCATCTTTTGTCCCTATCCATCATGTAGTATCTTCCTGTCACCGAAACGACTCTCCCTGTTCCGATCCTGTCTATCCCTTCCTGAAGAAATGCCAGGTGGGTCAGGGCTGATTTCGGAGGGGTATCCCTTCCGTCTGTAATTGCATGAATGAGGACTTTTTTTGCTCCTTCATCTTTCGCGATTTTTAATATCTCCAGGCAGTGACGTGTTACAGCATGAACGCCCTCCTCCTGAATGAGCCCCATCAGGTGGATTGAGCTACCTCTCTTAACAGCAGATTTTATAGAATTCCTGATCGTCATATCATTGAAGAACTCACCTTTTTCTATTGAATTGTCTATCCTGGTGAGGCTTTGATAAACGACTCTGCCGGATCCAATATTAAGATGCCCGACCTCACTATTCCCCTGATAACCTTCCGGTAACCCGACATCAAGTCCCGATGTTTTGATCAAAGTTGTAGGGAATTCCTTCTCTATTCTATCTGTGAAAGGAGTTTTTGCTTTAAAGATCGCATTTGAACCGGTTTCCGCACCTTTTCCCCACCCATCTCTTATTATTAAACAAATTGGTTTTTTCAATTTAATACTTCCTTATATTTAAAGCTGAATTAATTATAACATCATTTTTATTTGAAATAATAATTCAGAATTTTAAATTTTGAATTCAAAATTGACCAATGATGCCTGTCCCCTTTTAAAACAAGCGGGGTTTTGTTATATTCTAATGGGAGAGAAAAATTGGCTGAATATAAAAAGATCGTTGTCGGAGAGCTTGAAGTTAATTGTTATCTTGTCTATTCAAAAGAATCAAAAAAGTGTTTTATTCTTGATCCCGGTGATGAAGGAGAAAGGATCATAAAGATCATCCGTGATATACAATTGATCCCCGAGGCTGTAATCCTTACGCATGCACATATGGATCATTGCGGAGGCGTTGCACTCATTTTGTCAGAATTTGATATCCCTTTAATGATGCATGAGAAAGAACTACCTGTTCTCCAGTCCGATATAAACAAAGAGATCTCAGCTTCTCTTGGGCTCACAATTCCGGATGCTCCGGATAGATATATTGCTGAAGGTGAAGAAATAGGGGCTGATGATATCAAACTCAGGGTGATCCATACACCCGGCCACACTCCTGGTTCGATCTGTCTGAAGACCGGTAGTCTTTTATTTACCGGTGATACTCTTTTTGCAGGATCAATCGGCAGGACAGATCTTCCCGGAGGAGATTTTGGTGTTATTCAGAATTCTCTCGATATTTTAAAAAGTTTTCCACCTGATACATCTATTTTCCCGGGACATGGAGATACTACAACTTTAAAACAGGAATTGGCATACAACCCCTTTTTGTAGTTTTTTTGACATAAATGTTCAATAAAAATATATATCGTGCCGAACTCAACAGATACAGGGTCTTTCTGGATATAGAGAAGGGCCTTTCTGAAAATACTCTCAGCTCATATACCGGAGAGTTGGAAAAATTTGAAAGATTTCTTGGGGAAAAGGGACTTGATTATCTGAATGTTGCAGAGGAGGATGTTCTTGAATTTGTAAAGATAGAATCCAGGAAGGGACATTCTGCTTCAACTCAGTCCCACATGATCTCTGTTCTGAGGAGTTTTTACAAATATTTGATGATCGATGAAAAGGTCGAAGTAAATCCTGCATCAACAATTTCATTTCCAAAGAAATGGAAAAGTATCCCGAAATATCTTTCAAAAGATGAGGTTGTCGATCTGATCAATGCCCCCGATATGGGGAAAAATACAGGTATAAGGGACAGAGCAATTCTTGAATTGATGTATGCTACCGGGCTCAGGGTTTCCGAAACAATCGGGCTGAAATTTGAAAATATTTTTCTTGAGGACAACTTTCTGAGAGTGATGGGGAAGGGGAGCAAGGAGAGGGTCGTCCCATTCAATAATAAAGCAAAGGAGGAGCTTGTCCGTTATTTTGATCAGGCACGTCCGAAATTATTAAAAGATAAAATTTCAGATATTCTTTTCATAAACAAGAATGGGGGGTCGTTAAGCCGGCAGGGTCTCTGGAAAGTTGTCAGAGGTTACGGAGTGAAGGTCGGGATATCAAAAACATTAACACCGCATATGCTTCGTCACTCCTTTGCGACCCATCTCCTTGAACAGGGGGCCGATCTCAGGTCCATCCAGATGATGCTTGGCCACTCAAATATATCCACAACAGAGATTTATACTTTTGTTGCTAAAGAGAGGGTTAAGAAGATATATGACAAACTTCATCCCAGAAGCGATGAAGAAAACTGATTTATTTTATGTTTTCCGGCTTTTCAAGAAAGCTGACAAGTTTCTTTGATTTTTTCTTGAGCTTTCTAAGTGCCTTCGCCTCGATCTGCCTGATCCTTTCCCTTGTTACCTGAAATTCCTGGCCGACTTCTTCCAGGGTATGTTCATTGCCGTCAATTAATCCAAATCTCATTTCTATTACACGCGCTTCCCTTTCCGTCAGGGTAGAGAGGACATAATTCAATTGCTCTCTGAGATTCATCTGGTTTATCATTTCCGGAGGTGAAGCTGTTTGATCATCCTCAAGAAAATCTCTTAAATGAGACTCGTCATCCCCGACAGGTGTTTCAAGTGATATAGGCTCCTGGGCAATTTTCATGATCTTGCGGATCTTATCGGAGGTGAATCCTGTTTCAGATCCGATCTCTTCTTCGGTTGGTTCTCTTCCCAATTCCTGAACAAGCCGTCTCTGTGTCCTGTTTATTTTATAGATAGTCTCTATCATATGGACAGGAATTCTGATCGTTCTTGCCTGATCGGCGATCGCTCTTGTTATTGCCTGCCTTATCCACCATGTTGCATAAGTTGAGAATTTATAACCCCTCTGGTATTCAAATTTTTCTACAGCTTTCATGAGTCCGATATTGCCTTCCTGTATAAGATCTGAGAATTGGAGTCCCCGGTTTATATACTTTTTCGCAATTGACACAACAAGCCTGAGGTTGGATTCGACAAGATCATTTTTCGAGAACTCAATAAGCCTCTGGCCGTTCTCAATATCTTTGCAGGTCTTGAACAAGTCTTCAGGATTGATATCATATTTTTTGTTTAGCCCATCAAGTCTGTTATGGTAGTTGGAGATCTCTTCTTTAATGCTCTTTAATTCTTTTCCTCTCTTGCCTTTGGACTCTGTCTCCAGCTTGCCGATCCTTCCCTGAATATGCAAATAGTTCTCTTTCAGCTGTTTTATCCGGTACATGAACGATTTCTTGTGTTCCTGTCGAAGGGACATGCTCTGTATCAATTGGGTGATCTCGACCATTTTCCTGGCAATGGAAAAATTGGATGATTTACCGCCTTTGTCAACCTTAAGTTCTCTTTTAAGCTGATTTAAAGTTTCAAACTGCTTCAGGAAATGGTTTCTTACTCTTTGCTTTTTTGATTCATCCAGGATATCTTCATTCACATCAATTACATCATCAATGTCTTTTACCCCTTCAAGAATATCAACACCAAGATCAATAACTGAATTGAGCACTATATTTGTTTTTGAAAGGGCCTTAACAACTTTTTTTTCTCCCCTTTCGATCTTTTTTGCAATTACAACTTCCTCGCTTCTAGAAAGAAGGTTAACTCCGCCCATTTCTCTGAGGTATTGTCTTACAGGGTCACCGACTATATCGCTTTTTTCCTGACCCGGAGAAGTAGTTTTCGGTTTCGGAATATTGACCAGCTTGATCTCATTTTCTTTTAAAAAAAGTTTAAGAAACTTCAGGTTGGTCTTGATCACCTCTTCACTATCAAAAAGACTGGAGATATAAGTGTTTTCGACTATTCCGAAATGTTTTTTTGAACGCCTTACAATTGATTTAAGTTCTTTTTTATATTCTGTCAGATAAGTATTATACTGCTTTAGTTTTTCAGAATTCATCACTGATTTTTTTCTTGCTATTTTTATACTCAAGGTGTTAAGCCTGGAGGTGATCTCTTTCTTCTGTTTTGTTAAATTATTTTCTTCAAGAAATCTCGTGAAATCTTCTCTCTCTATTTTGTTGTCATTCCTTTTGGATAACTCTATAAGTTCATCATACATTTTCGAGGAGATTGTTACCTCTGTTTTTTTAGTGCTTTCTCTCTTTTTGGTGGGTTTTTTCACTGTTTCGGTTTTACTATTTGGCAAGATCTCCTCCTAATGAGACTTTATATTTTTGCTGGTTAAACTTATTTTTAATATTAATAAGTTTCCTGATCTCTTCGATATTCCCTTCCCTCTCGGCCCTTTTGATCTTCTTTCCTATCTCTGAAATCTCTACTTCATTCAGTATTCTGAAAAAATTTACCATGGATGATTCTATGTTTTGTTCCAAGACACTATTATCTCCTGAAACCTCATCAATACTATCAAAAACCATTCTCAAAGTGATATTTTCTATCGGGCTCAACTCTTCCTGCAGCAGGTCATAGTTCAGGGTATTATGTGCTCCATAATTCGAGAATATTTTTTTCAGCAGATTCCCGATATTCAGAACAGAATATAAACGTGAATTGAACAACGGCTCTATCATATTTATGAAAGAGGGCTCTTTAAGAACGGACTGCAACAGGATTTTTTCAGATGTTAACAATTCAACAGGTTCCGGAGATTTGCCGCCTTTTACATGAGTTGTTTTTGAAATATCGAATTCCCTCTCTCCAACATTAAAATAATCTGCAGCAATAGTAATGTACCCGTCTTTTACTATCGGATCATCAAATTTATTAATATATTTTGCAACTTCTCTTACTGCATCTCTCTTTTTCTCCGGGATATCTGTATCATATTTCTTTGTTAATGTGTTAATAATGAACCTTAAACCGTCTTCAGAAGATAGAGCTGATCTCTCGAACTCTTCGGGCCCGTATTTGCGGATAAAATCATCCGGATCTTTCTCTCCTTTTAAATTAAAGACACGTGGATTCAGGTTTTGCTCAAACATCCGTTCAATGCCTCTGATTGTTGCTTCTATACCTGCATTATCTGAATCATACCCGATGAATATTTCATCTGAGACCCTTCTCAGAAGATGTATTTGTGCGGGGGTCAATGCTGTCCCGAGCGATGCTGAAACATTTTTTATACCGTGTTGATATAAAGATATAACGTCAAAATATCCTTCAACAAGTATTGAAGATTTTTTCTCTCTCATGAATTGTTTTGTTATATTAAAACCGTAAAGATTCTTTCCTTTAATGAACAGGGGTGTTTCGGGAGAGTTTAGATACTTCACCTTGTCATCAGAGATGGTCCTTCCCCCGAATCCAATAATGTTTCCCGACTCTGAAAAAATCGGGAATATTATTCGTCCCCTGAAACGGTCGTAGACCTCACCTTTACTATTTTTGATCAGGAGCCCCAATTCGATACACATGTCCATATCGAGTGATTTACTTTTTATGAAATTCAGCAATCCATCCCACCTGTTAAGAGCATATCCAAGCGAAAAATCATTTATTGTTTTTTGGGAGATATCGCGGTCTGTCAGATAATCTGCGGCTTTTTTCCCTTCTCCGGAACCTGACAGGTTTCCTGAGAAATATTTGAGGGCAGTATCATTTATTACTGAATATTTTTTTTCCCTGGAGTAGTTGAATCCTTTCTTCTTCTCAACAGGGATGTTGAATTTTTCAATAATCAGGTTCATAGCTTCCACAAATCCGATATTCTCCATATTTTGAACAAAAGTGAACACATCCCCGAACTTGTTGCATCCGTAGCATGCGAACGAATCCGACTCCGGCTTAATAAAAAATGAGGGTGTTTTCTCAGTATGAAAAGGACAAAGTGCTTTATAGTTTTTTCCTGCCGGTTTCAGATCCAGTCCATAGCTCTGAACTACATCTGTAATTGAAACACTTCTTTTAATTTGATCCTTTGTTTCCATTGAGAACGAGATGGCACCTTATAAATTATATAGTTCTGAAAATACTAACATTACAGCATCCAAAAGTAAACCCCTGAGGTGATGATTTTTTGAGAATTGATGGAGTTTTACGGTTGTTTTAAAAGGGGATGAAATCACCAGTCCAATATAGGACGTGACATGTACTTTTTGAATAAAGCAGGATTATAATTAAAAGAGGAATATTTTAGTGTTGATTTTAAGATTTGTTCGCGTATAATTTTTTATCAAATGGAACCTGTGAAAATTTCCGGACTCAAGGTGAAGGTCAGCAGGAAGATATTTCTCTCTCAGGAGAATGGATTCGGAGTTTTTAAGGTTCTATCCCTCCCGGAAAGAGACAGTGAGATCATTGTCGGGAACTTGTTCGATGTCAGAGAAGGAGATACCCTTGAGATAGAGGGGCAATATATTTATCATCCCAGGTTCGGTAATCAGATAAAAGTTGATACTTTCAGGACAATACTTCCGCAGGACCTGGACGGGATAAAGAAATTTCTTTCTTCGGGAAGAGTTAAAGGGGTAGGAAAGAAGAGTGCCGAAAAAATTGTTGATAAGTTCGGTATGGACACTTTTGAGATCATTGAAAAATTTCCCGAAAAGCTGAATGAGATAAGGGGATTGAGAAAATCGATCATAAATAAACTATCTGACTCCCTTAAAGAAAATAAAGTGTTAAGAGAGCTGATCGTGAAGTTGTCTCCTTTTGGTATCGGTGATGAAACGGTTTTTAAAATTTATAAAGAGTTCGGAAATGAAACATTTGAAATACTCGGTGTAAATCCTTATAGAGTGATCGACAGGATAAGTGGTGTCGGATTCAAGAGGGCGGATATGGTTGCCAGGGGGTTCGGGATACCGCCCGATGATCCTTTCCGGATCATGGCAGGGTTGAAGTTTGTTTTATCCGGGAATGAGGACCGGAAAGGAGATCTCTTCATGTTTAGAAAGGATCTACGTAAAGCCGGGGAGAATCTGCTGGGAGTAAACAGAGAGGAAGTTGAAATTGGAATATCAGATCTTCTTGAAAGGAATGAAGTTGCAACAGAAGATATACCCGAGAATATAATATTGCTTTATAATAATTTCCTTGTTGAGAAGGCGATCTCAAGATACCTCCTTAAATTAAACAATGAAAAAGAAATTGCAGACAAGATAAATATTGATACAACTCCTGTAATTGACGGGCTTGATGTTGAATTGACAGATGAACAGATGAATGCTGTGGAAAGTGCTGTAAACAACAAAATTACCATAATAACCGGAGGGCCCGGAACCGGGAAAACAACAATAATACGAGCAATTATTGAAGCATTCGAAAGTGAGGGGAATTTTGTTCAGATTGCAGCTCCGACAGGGAGGGCGGCCAAGAGGATCGAAGAGGCGACTTCATGCCAGACTTCAACAATCCACAGGATGCTGAAAATAAGTCCCGAAACAAGGCAGTTTGTACATGATGAATCAAATCCGCTAAAAGCAGATGCAATTATTATAGATGAATTTTCAATGGTGGACACAAATATCTTTTTCGCACTTCTTAAAGCAATTCCCGTATCGGCAAAATTGATAATAATAGGGGACAAGGATCAGTTACCATCTGTAGGCCCTGGAAATGTTTTAAGAGACCTGATAACTTCCGGTTATTTCAAGACAATTTATCTGAACAGGAATTTCCGGCAGAGCGAGCATAGTCTTATCATAGATAATGCCTACAGGATCAATAATGGTGAAGAGCCTGTATTCAAGCCTTATAGTGACGAACTGGATTTTGTATTCATTAATTACCAGGATCCCGCTGCTATTCCCGGGAAGGTATTAAAGATCATTGAGTATCATCAATCTAATTTTGAATTTAATTCAATGTCATATCAGATATTATCACCTATCTACAGAGGTGAGTCGGGTATCGATTTTCTTAACCGGCTTATTCAGGAAAAATTCAATAAAGCAGAATTTATCTTTGAAAGTGAAAAGCTCAGTCTTAAAGAGGGTGACAAGGTTATGCAGCTCAAGAATAATTATGAGAAAGAAGTCTTTAACGGTGAGCATGGGGTGGTTGAAAAGTATGATATTAAAACCGGTCAACTGACGATCAATTATGATAATGCATTTATAGAATACTCCAGGGATGAATTTGATGAAATAACGCTTTCTTATGTGATATCGATACACAAATCGCAGGGATCGGAATATGATTTCCTCATCCTTATCCTTTCCCCGGCACATTCAATGATGCTGAACAAAGAATTACTATATACGGCCGTTACCCGGGCAAAAAAAAAAATATTTGTAATATCTGATATGGAGACGATCAGAACAGCTGTTGGGAGGTCGACTCCCGGAGAGAGGAAAACACTCCTCCGTAGAAGGCTTGACGAACATTTCGGCAATGCCTGATCTGTTTGCCCGTTGCCTTAGTTTGTACTATAATGCCGTAAATGGGAAAATCGAACTCTTTTAAGAATGTCAGCATTGTACTTGTTGAGCCTAAGAATCCGGGAAATATCGGCTCGGTTGTAAGGGCAATGAAGAATATGGGGTTCAGCGACCTCAGGCTTGTGAATCCGGTGGAATACAGGGATGTTATAGAACAGAGGAAAATGGGATACCGGTCACAGGAGATTGTAGCTGAAAGCAGGGAATATCCAACTTTGAAAGATGCTGTCGGAGATCTGTCAATTGTTTTTCTCACCACAACAAGAAAGGGGAAGTGGAAAAAAGATTTTCTGTCTCTTGATGATTCTGCAGAATTAATATCCCGCCAATCTGTTAAAGAGAAGATCGGTGTGGTCTTCGGAAGAGAGGATTCCGGAGTTACCATTGATGAGAGTCAGTATGCCAATTATTGCATAAACTTACCCGCTGCCGTAAGTTACCCTTCACTTAATCTTGCACAGGCTGTAATGGTTACAGTGCATGGCCTTTATTCATATATGATCAGAGGAGAGATAAGTCCTCCATTTCCAAAGAGGGCCAGGAAAAAATCATTCGACAGGCTTAATGAAAATATAATTGACCTTATGAAGAGTATTAATTTTGTGGAAGAGGAAAAAGGGTTGTTCCACCGTTCTCTGAAAAGGGCATTGAACAGGACCCGATGGACAAATGCCGATATTGCTGTTTTTGACAGGGTATGCAAGCAGATGAGATGGTACATGGAGAGTAGTCCGAAACTAAAGGAAAAGAGTGGGGGCTCCGGAAAATCCTGATATAAGAGCTGTGCCGGGGAAGTCTCCTTCGGCTATCTATATTCATATTCCGTTCTGCAGGAGAGAATGCTATTATTGCAATTTTTCAAAATCTAAATATGACCCGGATTC
>Ga0190293_1000983_pt1 | contig 10140 bp, 8 predicted proteins | sample 48693001_MG_FD_161671 | JGI IMG/M metagenome (GOLD analysis project Ga0190293, IMG submission 161671) | Hydrothermal vent microbial mat bacterial communities from Southern Trench, Guaymas Basin, Mexico - 4869-30-0-1_MG | ecosystem: Environmental > Aquatic > Marine > Hydrothermal vents > Microbial... | reverse complement strand
CTGTGTTGATAAAGTGACAGATGGCGGACCTGACAGTTCCGGTTTCATTGAATTCATTATTGATGAAATAAAAAATACAGGGGGAGTGGACGGGGATGTGATAATAAATAATGCAGTTCTGGCCATGGGGTTGAACACATTATCTTTTCCGTCAGATAGTGAAATAGATCTTATTGAACGTGTTTCCGGAGATTTCAGGGACAAGTCAAAATTGTTGAAATTTAAAAAGAATATGATGTCTTATCTGAAGGACAGAGAGATAGGGAAGATCAGGAAGGGAGGATGAATAATGGAATTTAATTTAATAGTTTCTGTGCTGTTGATCCTGGCAGGAGCAATTTTTCTGGCTGCATCGATATTGGTTACTAACAAGATCAAGGAAAATGTTCCCGAAGAGTTAAAGAAAAAGTGGATGGTCTCGTTCGGGTTGATGATATTTTTTCTTGCCGGGTATATTTTTGCAATGTTCATAATGTTTTTCAAAGTATCTGTTCCGCTCGAGATCATTACCGGTATAATATTCATGGGTGGTGGGGTTTTTGTATACATTATTATCAGTCTTGCCAGGACCACGATCCAGACCATCGAAGAAAAAGAAGTTGATCTCTGGTTGTCGAAGGAAAAACTCAGAAAAAAACTGGAAGATAGAGCATAGGATTAATAGAGGAGATCGGGATGGAGTTTCCCTTTTTTAAGAAAAATATATAAAAGTCTGGTTATAATTCCTCAACGTGGAGTTCCCACTCTTCTTCATCTTCATTTTCGATCAGATAGTATAACTTGCCGTTATCGATGCTGGAGAGTCTCCCTCCAGCAATCTGTGAATTGATGCTGGGCTCGAAGGAATTTGAGATATATACCTTTTTCTTCACATTACCTTTAAGGTCCATCACAATGTACTCATCTTTTCCATCCTTCATTTTATATGTCCGGACATAAAGTTTGTCGCCTGAAGCCTCAATTCCCTTAATGGGAGGGAAATATGCAGAGAAATTCATCTTTATAAATTTTTTCATCTCATTCCATCCGCCCATTCTGTTGGCCTGCTGTTTTACCTGAGGGTCATTCTTCAATTTGTTTTCCAATTCTTCTCTGTCCTTCGCTGTTACAGGAATTTTCTTATACTTTTTTTCTATATCATAAAGTTTGTTTCCGTTCAGATCGAATACTTCAATAAGGAATCCTTTCGGACTCTCCTCCAGAAATATCTTTTCTTCTGTAATCACAATCGAAACAAATTCCATGGTCATATCCAGGACGATTCCGGGAGATCCCTGTTGCTGAACAAATGGCTGACGGTAGAGTTCTTTAAGTTTTTTCATGTCAGAGTTGTAAAGGGCTATGGTCATGTTATTTATTTTTCCATCCTTTGATTGAGCGAACTCTTTTGCGATAAAATTGTTTCCTGCCGGGATCAACTGAAATACCGACTGAGTTGTTTTGAACTCACTGATAAATTCTCCTGTTTTTGAAAATGAGATAGCTTTTCCTATTCCAGTAACAAATATCTTTCCTTTCTGTACTGATATCTTGTTAGGAACATGTGGAAGTTCAATAAGTTCTCCCGGGCCCTCTCCTTTTTTTCCAAACTTATGTAATAATTTCTGATCGTTAATTGAATATACCGAAAAAATTGCACCTTCAGCTATATATAACTTATTGTTTTTTACTACTATCATCGAAGGTCTCATTACTTCCGGCAGAGAGCCTATGAACTCCGGAAATAATAATGAACATAAAAGTACAAGAAAAATAAATAATTTAATTTTTTTCACATTAATCTCCTATACCCGGTTTTTAATGCTCTGTATACGAAATAATTGACTGATTTGTTTTAGCCCTGTTAAGATTTTTAAATATCCTTTTGTAATGATCTTCCCGGGGATGTTTTGTGTCCAGTATAGTTGCAAACTAAATATGATATACTTTTTCAGCAGATAAGATACACTGAAAAAAGGGTATATTAATAAAAATGTATTTTGATATGATTCTATTGTTCGGCAAGTTAAAAAGATATCGAAAGATATTCATAGCTTTACTATCCCTTGTTATCCTTTATTTTATTATCCCCCTTCCCGGAGAAATGTTTGATGTTGATCGCAGTGTAGTCATCAAAGACCGGAACGGGGAATTGCTAAGGGCATTTCTGAATGAAGATGAACAATGGCATTTTCCGGATGATCCTGATGTTGAATTTTCTGATAAACTGATCAAATCTGTAATTAACTTCGAGGACAGGTATTTTTATTATCACCCCGGTGTTAACCCTGTCTCACTTGTAAGAGCTTCCGTCGGTAATATCACTGCTGGGAAAGTAAAGAGTGGTGCCAGTACTATTTCAATGCAGGTTATCAGGCTTTCATTAAAGAAAAAAAGAACTCTCCTGAATAAACTGATCGAGATATTTCAGTCAATGAAAATGGAGATAAGATATTCCAAAAAAGAGATATTGAGGATGTATCTGAACAATGCGCCTTATGGAGGGAATATAATAGGGGCAAATGCTGCTTCGTTAAGATATTTCGGGAAGTCTCCTGCACACCTTACATGGAATGAGGCTGCAATTCTTGCTGTCCTGCCAAATTCTCCCGGATTGATCTCTCCTCTTTTGAATAGGGAGTTTCTTATCAGGAAAAAGAACCGGCTTCTTAAGAAATTGTTTGAAAGGGATATCATATCTGAAGATATTTACAGGCATAGCTCATCAGAACGTGTACCATCAGGCCTCATACCTTTCCCGTCGATCTCCCCGCACTTTTCCGAATATATGAAAGGTTTATATGGTAAGGATGGTGTTCTGATAAGGTCGACAATAGATAAAGAGCATCAGGTAAGGATTGAGCACCTCATAAAGGAGCATCTTAACTACCTGTCAGTATTTGGAATAAAGAACGGTGCTGTAGTTGTTGCGGAGACCACCAGTGGTAAAGTGAGAGTTTATTGCGGATCTCAGGATTTTTTTGATTATGATAAGAATGGTCAGGTAGATGGAGCGAGGGCCGCGAGGTCCTCTGGATCGATACTTAAACCTTTTCTTTATGCTCTGGCCATAGATGAAGGTGCTGTCCTTGAAAAAACCATAATTAAAGATATTCCTTCCTATTTCGGTTCTTTCTCTCCATCGAATGCCTCAATGAAGTTCAGCGGGGTTGTTATGGTAAAAGAGGCACTTATCAGGTCCTTGAATGTCCCTGCAGTCCGGCTACTGAATTTTTATGGCCTTCATAAATTTTATCTTTTCCTGAAAAGCAGTGGATTGACAACACTTGTAAGAGATCCGGATGATTATGGACTTACGTTGATACTTGGCGGTGCAGAAACAAGGCTAACCGACCTGGTAAGTTTATATAAAGGGCTTGGTAATTATGGGAGGTTCTCTCCTCTGATATTTTCTCCGGATTTCCAGAAGAGAGGCGGGACAAAGGATCTGATAACCCCTGAAGCATCTTACCTGACACTTAAGATGATGAAAGAATTGAAGAGGCCCGGGGCTGAATTTTACTGGGAACAATATCAGAGCAAAACCCCGCTAGCATGGAAAACAGGAACGAGCTACGGACAGAGAGATGCATGGTCAGTCGGTGTAAGCCCGGAATGGACAATTGGTGTCTGGATCGGAAATTTCAGTGGGGATGGGAATCCGGAACTTGCAGGATATTCATGTGCTGCTCCATTAATGTTCGATATATTCAATTATCTTCCGAAAGAGAGATCAGGTGAATGGTTTAGCAGAGTCGGATTGAACTTCAAACAAGTGGAACTCTGTAGTAAGACAGGATTTTTGGCTGGAGAAAATTGTGAGGATACTATAATTGAAGATGCTCCTCAGGGACCTGGCGTTATTCCTCTGTGTCCATATCACAAATCTGTTTATGTGACCTTAGATGAAAAATTCAGCGTCTGCTCCCTCTGTTGGGAGGAAGGTGAGTATAAAAAGGTAAAAAAATTATTGTTCCCTCCTGATGTGTCACAATTTCTTCGGGAGAAAGGTGATATCCTTGATTCCCTGCCTCCCCATACAAAAGGGTGTTCAAGCGTATCGGATTCAAATCCAATTCAGATACTTTATCCCGTGAAAAATGCCAGGATCCTGATTCCTGTGGATTTTAACAGAAAGCTTCAGAACATAACTATCAGGGTTGCACATAAATTCAAAGATAAAGAGATATTCTGGTATATAGATAAAGCTTACAAGGGAGTTACAAAGAATAAGCATAAGATGATAATCGATCTTTCTCCCGGGTGGCATATCCTTGAAGTATTAGATTCAGATGGCAATAGTGCAGAGAGGAAGTTTCATATATCATTCACCGGAAGTTCCTGATGAAATTGAGGTCCTGTTTTTTCTCTCAGATATCTCATTGTAGATCATAGCAGATATCAGGATAGAACATCCTGTAATAACTTTGACCAGATTTCCCTCTTCTCCGAATACGAACATAGAAATAATTATTGCAAGTGGTATTTTCAAATTATTTAAAATAGAAATTGTTCCTATACCGGACCGTCTGACTCCGAAATTCCACAAAAAGAATGCAATACCTGATGGTATTGTCCCCAGATATAGGAGGGTCAGCGCCTCTTTTCCGGATATATTGATAGAGCCCGGATCTATTGTTATCAGAACAGAGATCAGAGTTATTATCATGGCTCCGAAATAAAGATATGCAAAGATATCTCTGTCCCTGATATCCTTTCTGGTTTTCATTATTTCTCTATAATTCACCTGGCCCCAGGCGAAGAAGACATTTGAAAATTGGAGAAGTATAAATCCAGGAAGAAAATCCGCGGAAGAGATACCTTTATAAACAATAATTGCAGTTCCTGATATTGCCAGGATTGAGATGAGAAAATAGTTCCTGTGAAGTTTTTTTTTCATGATGTCATGAATGACAGAAACATAGAGGGGGGTAAAGATTGTAAAAAGGGCAACTTCATATCCTTTAAGGAATCGGTATGAATAAATATATGCAATATACATAAGTCCGAATTGAATTGCACCGGTCAGAATCAATTTTAATTTTAATTTTGACTCTATATTTTTAATTTTTATGAATGGAAGAAAGATCATGAATGAAAGTGTAATTCTGATGAATGATATTAAATTGGGATGCATTCCTGCCAGATTACTTTTGATCAATCCGAAGGAAAAAGACCATATCAGAGATGCTGAGAAGAGATATAGCATTATGGAGTATTAGTTGCTATGAATCCTGAAATTTCAAGAGAACCTGTTTCAAATATATAATCAATCACAGAAGCAGCATCAATAGAATATTTGTGAAATGCAGGAAAATTTACTGCTATTTTTTTCAACACAGATCCTGATCTGTAGTACAATGAAATGATATCGTCCATGAAAGGGATTTTCTGTAAGAAATCTCTTGCTTTTCTCAGGTTTGCAAGGACCCTCACTTTGTTTTTCAGTCCTGATCTGGAAACTCTGTCTTCCATATAGCATTTTTTTGAAAACTCTTCAGGTTCTGTATTTTCTTCTTCGGGGTACAATCCGGAAATATAGTCAGTGTAAATATTGTATGCAGGTTTTTCGGTAAAGTCACTTTTAAGTATTCCCCATGGTCTTATTTCTGGAGTGGCATCATCCATTATCTTATAAAAGAAGATCTTATCAGGATAATTCCTCTTTTTCATTTCCTGAAGAAACTCCAGATATCTGTTCCCCTGCTCCTCTTCCGAGAATAATTCTGTATCCCATCCTGTTTCTGTTATCCAGAATGGCACAGAAGAAAAACCGGAGTCAAATATAATTTCTTTAACAGAAGGTGTTATGTTTTCTCCGATCTCAAGGGCTTCAAATATTGCATAAACTCCTGTGTTTTTATAAATATGGTGGGAAACTATATCTATATATTCTGAACATTCTGTAAGGATATATTTCAACCAGAAATACCACTCACTTCCCTGATTTACGAGGTGTGCAAGTTCTGGCCCTGCAATAAGAGAGAGCGGGCTGTTTTTTCTTATAGCTTCAGCTGCAGGTAGGAAAATATCATCTACGAAGATATCTTTTCCGAGCGCAAAGAATTTTTTTACATTTGGTTCGTTCCAGATGTTCCAGTACCTTATGTCTTCCTTATAACGGCTTGTCGTGACTGATACGAAATTTCTCCAGTCCTCCGTGTTGTCGGGAGGGTAATTCAGGCCTTTATTATTGTTACTCCAGCCCGGAGAAGAACTGAGTACTCCGAGAATAGCTAATTGATTCTCTCTACTGTATTTTACTATCCTGTCTATTTCGCTATAATCAAACTTCCCCTTTTCCTTCTCAATTAGTGACCAGTAGAGGTCGATCCGGATCCATTTTATTCCTGAATCTTTTACCTTGGCGAGAATTTCATTACTGCCGGAATGCGCATTTATCCCGAAAGGGGAATCATTCCCGAAAAAAATGAAAGGGATAAGGATAAGGAAAATAACGAATAATAATTGCTTTCTTTTCACCGGTTCATTATAAATTTACAGGCAGACATTGTCAATTGGGAGGCCCTTTTGAAAGGTCAGCTATTTCAGGTGGCAGTTTTATCAATGCATCCAGATATTGAGAATTTCTTTTTTCCCAATCTGAAGTTGAACTGAGGATTTGTCTGATCCTATTATTGAACAATTCTTCTTTCTCAAAATAATTGAAATGTTTCTGCAAAAAATATAATGCTGAAATATATTTAGGTTCTAGTTCAATTGCTTTTATCGCCTCAGTTTTGGCCGATCCATGTTTGTTGAATTTTAGCATTATATGTGCTTTTTCCATTTTTATAAAAGGGTTGAACGGGTCGATCTTTTCAAGTTGCTCCAGAGGAGAGATTATTTCTTCGGAAAGCCCCTGGTAGTGCATCCCTTTTTCCAGGATAGTGCGAAATATATCAGATTCCAGGAAGTATGCTTTACTGAAATATGGATTGATCTTTTTTATACTTTTGACATTGTCCAGAGCAGAATAAAGATAGACCGGATCTGAAGTTTTACGAAATTGTTCAAGCAGGAGCCTTGCTCTGTAATCGTACGGCCTTAAATTCAGCCTGTTGAATTTCCCGGCTTTGTTCAGAGAATTAAAAATTGAAACCAGATCTTTCTGAGCAATAGCTCTGCTTGCCAGAAGTTCTGAATAATAAGGGAATATATATCCTGTGAAAATTATGATCATCAGGATCGATATGGATATTAATTTCATTATAGTTGAGTTGCTTTGGAAGTATATTTCACTTTTGAAGATTGTTTTTAGTAAAAAAATGAAGAGAAAAAAGAAAAATGTCTGAAAAATTATATTAAAAAAAAGAGACTGGAAAAGGAGATAAAGTATCAGTATCTTCGAAATGTTAAATAAAGACCCTTTAAGTATTTCCCTTAAGATAAAAAACAGAGAAAATATGAGTATAAACATTCCCCATAGTCCGAGTTCTGAGATCATTTTGATGTAATCACTGTGAGGCATTCTTGGAATTTTAAAATAATTAGCCGGGCCGGATTTTTGTTTGAAATTGTATGTTTTCGAAAGTTCGCTGAAGTTGTCAGCACCGGTACCGGCAAATATATTATCTTTGAATATCTTAAGACCTGTGTTCCAGATCTGCAATCTGTCTGCAGAGTATGGATCTTCATAAATTGAAAAATGGAACATGCTCCTGATAGGATTTGGGATTATAAATGTAAGTAATATCAAAATCAGGACGATTGGTATGGCCTTCTTATTCTTAGTAAGTACCAGAAGCAGAGAAAAGATCGCAACTCCGAGGAAAGCTGCTTTTGACTGAGAAATGTAGAGAGCTGCAAGATTAACGAAAATCAGGGAAAGGTAAGTATAGTTGATTTTTCTCAGAAAATAGTAAAGAAAAATTAGTGCTCCGATCCCGGAAGTGATCCCGGCCATGATCGGATTAGGGAAGAACAGGTCACGTGTATCTGAAAAGATAAAAATGAAAATGGAGATAAATGAGAATATTGAAATAATAATTCCAAAAATCTTTATATTTCGTTCTTCTTCCCTCTCTTCGATCAAATAGAGTATAAAATAAGCTGAGATTAAAAATACATCAAAAAAGAACAATAGGGACTTAATAAAATAGACTGAAAATATTGTTGAAATGAGGAGCAGAATATTCACAAGCAGCAATGCTCCTGTAAAACTTGATATACCTATATTTTTTGAAATCATTATTTTCCTGATCAGGAAAAGGATCATCAGGACCGCAAATATCATAAAATAATAGAGCGATGATTTTTCAGGAAAGAAGATCAGGAATATCAGGATCGAGATCAATTCAACATCTTCATTCAAAGATCTGAGCTTGAAAAGCAGATTAGAGATCATTACTCTGTGTCTCCACCGGAATCGGGTTTTTTCAGGTTTTTGCTTAGATTTGTGTTCAGGAAATCATACCAGGCTTTGTATTCACTATTTCTGTTGTTTAAAGATATTGATTTCCAGGCATGATAAAATGAAGAGAGATATTTTTTTTTCATATACAATACTCTCGATCTGAGGAAGTGGGCATAGGGGTTCAGGTCATTAAGTTCGATCACTTTTTTCAGATAGGTATTCGTTTTTTCATAATCTCCTGCTGCATAAGAGGTTTTTGCCAATCCCAAAAGTGATTTGTGATTGAATTTATTAAAGTGAAGGCTGTTTTGGAAATATCCTTCCGCTCTGCTTATCCTGTTGAAATTAAGATGAAAGGACCCGGATCGTCTTACACCTGAGGAAATGAATATAAGAAGCTGAGGGATAATCAATATCAATGTTATCAGAATTATAATTTTTGGCAGTGGCTCTTTCTTTCTATATAGCTGAGAGAGGATCAGAGAAAACATCAGGGATGCGGAGAAAAAATATAATCCGATATCAATAAGATTATATAGCAGGATAATAAGTAAGATTGAGATATATAAAGCGTTTCCTTTATTGAATTCCGGGATGAGTTTTTTTCGTAATAATATAACAAGTGATAACCCCAGCAAAATGACAACAATCCCGCCCTCAGCGGTTATTTGGAGAATGAAATTATGTGAGTAAATTGAACGCGCTTCACCGGGAAGCGTGAACCCTGATATTTTCGGCTCATAATTACCAAGGCCGTTTCCGAAGAAAGGTCTGGCCTCTATCATTCTTACAGCCTGATTCCAATTGGAGATCCTTAACTTAACAGGGTTAAGTTTTTTTGCCTCAGAAAATCTTAAACCAACAATAATAAAAAGAAACATTGACAAGATAGTCAGAAGTGGTATTAAAAATTTAAGGCTTGATCTTCCGGATAGATAAAGATATACCGGGAATCCGACAAGTAGATAGAGAATACCGGCAAATGATTGTGCGAGTATAAGGTTGAATATCCCTGTGAGAAATAATATCATCCAGAATGTTTTTGCGCCTTTTCCTTTTGAATTTATAAGATAGTGAAATATTGCAAGAAGGAGTATTGAACATATAAAAGTATATAAAGTGGGTAGAGAGAAAATTGAAAATATCCGGCCACTTTCCACTCTTACCCTCATTGCACTGGAAATCTGAGAAATACCTGAATTCATACTGTTCAGGTAGATTGGGAATAATATATATTTCTGAATAATCCCATACACAAATATCAATGGAGGAATGACTGCGGAAAGAATGATGAAGATTCTTTTCAGGTCAATATATCGTAAAAGAAAGAACAGAGAGACAAAAAACAAAAAGAATAAAGTCCTCTCGAAAAAAGCTGTTTTTACTTCACTTACAGAATAATTAATAACCAGAAAGAACAGAAGCGGAAAAAGATAAAATATTTTTTTGGTCAATATTCAGGAATGATCGTTCAGATAAAAAAAAACGACTGGTAATACTACCAGCCGTTCTTTTTTTTTTAAATTAGTACTACTTTACTCTAGGTCCGTAAACAAAAGCACCATTTGAATAAATAATATCAAAGTCAAAATGTGTCAGAGAATTAACTGTGTATTCTCCAACCTGAGCCATACCGGCAAAAGTGTTATCTCTTCCGCCTGAAGCGACAGAGTAGATGTCACGATTGGTAGCGTCACGTGCATAATTCCAAGCTCCGCCCCATGCATCTGATGCGGGCATTTTTTTAATGTGAAAAGCTCTGATGCTTGCTCCGCCCCAACCAGCTGCGTCAAGTGCTGCAGGTG
>Ga0190293_1000982_pt1 | contig 10142 bp, 8 predicted proteins | sample 48693001_MG_FD_161671 | JGI IMG/M metagenome (GOLD analysis project Ga0190293, IMG submission 161671) | Hydrothermal vent microbial mat bacterial communities from Southern Trench, Guaymas Basin, Mexico - 4869-30-0-1_MG | ecosystem: Environmental > Aquatic > Marine > Hydrothermal vents > Microbial... | reverse complement strand
TTCTTTGGCCGAGGCTTGTGAAGCAAAAGATCTTCAGGCTTTTAAAGATAAGCATCCAAATCATTTGGTCATTACCTATGTCAATACCTCTGCAGATGTCAAGGCAATTAGTGACCTGTGTTGTACCTCATCTAATGCTAAAAAGATCGTAGATTCTATACCCCTTGATCAACCCATTATTTTTGCACCGGATAAGAATTTAGGAGCCTGGATACAAAAAGAAACAGGGAGAGAGATGTTGTTGTGGGATGGAGCATGTATTGTACATGAAGCCTTTTCAATTGATAAACTGATCAATACACATAAATCCCATCCAAAAGCCAAGATCATTGCACACCCCGAATCAGAAGATCATATTTTAAAAGCTGCCGAATATGTTGGTTCTACTTCGGGCTTGATCAATTATGCAAAATCCAATCCGGCCAATGAATTTATTGTTGCAACAGAGGCTGGTATTTTACATGAAATGCAGAAAGAGGTTCCCAATAAGAAATTGATCCCTGCTCCGGCAGTAGAAGATAATTCTTGTGCTTGTAGTGAATGCCCATATATGAAAATGAACAATATGAAAAAACTGTATTTATGTATGAAATACGAGCTTCCCGAAATTCATGTTCCGGAAAATATACAGAAAAAGGCCTTGATCCCAATTCAAAGAATGTTAGATATTTCTGCAAGGAAATAAAAGATATTAAACTTAGATTGTCCAAATAATTTGAGAGAATCTAAAAATGGTACTACCACAAATTCAATGGAAAAGGAAGAGAATATAAATGAACTATTTATATTTGAACTCTGAACATTATATTGAGCGGGGTGCTGTCCGCAGTATTAATGAATGGAAGGCCGGAATTGCGTTTATCGTAGCGAAGCAAGATAAAAGAAGCATGTAGGCATGAGAATGAATGGTGCGCAGCAAATACCTTGGACAGCAAAGATTTTTTTGATTCTTTTTTTATCCAAAAAAAGAATAAGAATTAAAAAATTAGCTATGCTGCATTAAAATAACTGTAAAACCCTAAAAAGTAAGAGTTGACCTAAAGAAGGTCAAGGTGATAATTATGAGTGTTTTTAAAAGTGATATCCTGATTTTGGGTTCCGGTATAGCCGGACTTACCATTGCAATCAAATCAGCAAAGGCATTGCCTGATAAAAATGTTTTTGTTGTTACCAAAGCAGATGAAAGTGAATCGAACACAAAATACGCTCAGGGTGGTATTGCTGCAGTTTGGGATAAATTAGATTCCTTCGAAGATCATATCAGAGATACAATGATAGCCGGTGATGATCTAAGCGATTTAGAAGTGGTTAAAATGGTAATTGAGGAAGCTCCAGAATGCATGAAACAGTTGATGGAATGGGGCGCAGATTTTGATCAGAATACTCTAGGGATGTTAGATCTCGGAAAAGAAGGGGGGCATTCGGCAAATAGAATTTTACATCATAAAGATATTACAGGATTGGAAATAGAGAAAACCTTGCTGGAACAGGTTGAATCTCTATCGAATATTACGCTTTTACCCTTTCATTTTGCAATTGATCTGATAACAGATCACCACCTTGATCAAAAGAAGATTTCAGATCATGTTGCTTGTTATGGGGCATATATCTTAAATCAAAAGACAAATAAAATAGATACCTATATAGCAAGTTCTATTGTTTTGGCAACTGGAGGTGCAGGACAGGCTTATGCAGCCACTACAAATCCAAATATAGCAACCGGAGATGGCATTGCAATGGCATACAGGGCGAAGGCGGAAATTGTTGACATGGAATTTGTTCAGTTTCATCCAACAGCTTTATACCAACCCGGTGAAAGCCCTGCATTCCTAATTTCAGAAGCAGTTAGAGGTTTTGGTGCCTATTTGAGAAATAAGAAAGGAGAGAGATTTATGTTGGAGGTTGATGAAAGAGCTGAGCTTGCTCCCAGAGATATAGTTGCAAGAGCTATAGATAGTCAATTGATAAAATATGGAGATCAACACGTATATTTAGATTGCACCCATTTAGAAATGGATGGATTTATAGCACATTTCCCGAATATTTTTGAAAAATGCAAAAGTCTGGGTATAGACATTGCAAGTCAATATATACCCGTACTTCCGGCGGCCCATTATTTAATGGGTGGTATAGTTGTAGATAAAAAAGGTTATACATCAGTTGCTAACCTGTTTGCATGTGGTGAATGTTCAAGAACCGGTTTGCATGGTGCAAATCGACTGGCCTCCAATTCCTTATTGGAAGCTTTGGTTTATGGAAGTAAAATTGCTTTAGAAATAATAAACAACAGAGAAGATTTAATTTTTAATAAAGATGTAAAGATTCCTGAATGGGATGAAGAAGGAACTACTGTGCCCAAAGAAAAAGTATTGATCTCACATAACAGAAAGACCATACAAAATATCATGACCGATCTGGTGGCAATTGTACGCTCTAAGGAGCGTTTGGTAAAAGCTTTAGATCATCTTGACTATTTATATATGGATACTGAAAAAGCATATGGCAAATCAAAACTTTCACCTCAAATTTGTGAACTGAGAAATTTAAATGCTATTGCTTATTTGATCGTTAAGCAAAGTATGGATAGAAAAGAAAATAAAGGTGCTTTTTATAGTTTGGACAATATTTTAAATGATTGAATGATAAAATGATTGAATGAGATAATTCAACATTTAATTATTCTTCTTTCTCCAATTAACTGAACATCCCTGATAAGCGTTGACCGTTTTTATTAATTTCTCATTACCTCATTACCTCATTACCTCATTCAATCATTTTATCATTCGCTCATTAACTAATTGAATTTCATAAGTATCATTTCAAAATCTTCAGATTTCTCTAAAGAATCAAAAGCTGTTTTCACTTGAATTGGAGGATGTTTAGAAAGTTTTCGTTTTAAAAGATCGAGCCAGGCACCATAAACTTCAATTTCGGCAGCGAGAACTCCGTTTTGTTTAAATATTTTGTGTACAAATTTAAAACGCTCTCCATTTTTTGATAGACCTTTTAAGAACAATTCAACTGTAATATCTTCGCTTAAAGTAATTTCCCGATAAAATAATGTGTTTTCACTAAATAGAACCGGGCCGATATTCTCATTGTTTAATGCTTTAAGACTTAAGCTATTATCATTAAAAAACCGAACCCTTGTTTCGGCTGCGTAGTCATTATATGCGGTATGGCGCATATGTTTATTGGGATCAAAATCTGCCCATCGTGTTTTAAATATAACTTTATAGCTCATAGTTTAGTGATTGAATGAAAGAATGATTCAATGATAGAATGATTCAATGAATAAATGATTTAATGAAAAAATAAGTAAATTAAAATAGATTGACTTTAAATTTTAGATATTATCTCTCCATCTCTCCATCTCTCTATCACTTCATCATCTGATTATGCCAGAACATCAGCAATTCTCTTGATAGCTTCTTTTAGATCATTTTGAGATGCAGCATAAGAAATACGAATACAATTTGGCGCTCCAAATGCATCTCCGGTAACGGTGGCCACATTTGCCGATTCTAATAACAACATAGATATATCAGAAGCATTTTCAATGACTTTTCCTTGTATTGTTTTTCCAAAATAGTAAGAAATATCAGGAAAAACATAAAATGCTCCTTGTGGCGTGTTGGTTTTTATACCTTCAATTTTTCCAAGCAGATCTAAAACCAGATCTCTTCTGATCTTAAATTCATCGACCATAAATTGTATTTTAGAAACCGGAGCATCTAATGCTGTAATGGTGGCACGTTGCGCTATACAATTTGCACCCGATGTGATTTGGCCCTGCATTTTATTACAGGCTTTGGCAATCCATTCCGGGGCACCGATATAACCAATTCTCCAACCGGTCATTGCAAAGGCTTTGGCGACTCCGTTTACTGTAATGGTCCGATCATACATGCTTTCTATTGATGCAAAACTAAAATTTGGACTCCCGTAATTGATGTGTTCATATATCTCATCAGAAAGTATGTAAATATCAGGATATTTTTCTAATACTTTAGCTAAGGCTCTAAACTCCTCTTCAGTATAAACCGTACCACTAGGATTATTTGGTGAATTAAAGAAGATCATTTTGGTCTTGGGTGTAATAGCTGCCTCTAACTGATCGGGAGTGATCTTAAAATCACTTTCTATATCAGATGGTATTTCAATGTAGGTAGCTTCTGCCAATATTGCAATAGCCGAATAACTCACCCAATAAGGAGCAGGTAAAATAACTTCATCACCCGGATTTAACAAAACCATTGCCACATTGGCTATAGATTGTTTTGCACCTGTTGAAACCACAATTTGATTTGCATTGTAATCTAAATTATTATCGCGTTTGAATTTTCTGCAAATAGCCTCTCTTAATTCAACATAACCGCTAACAGGAGTGTAGGAATTGTAATTGTCGTTGATAGCCTGTATCGCTGCGTCTTTAATGAAGTCAGGAGTGTTAAAATCTGGTTCTCCTAAACTTAAACTGATAATATCTTTACCCGCTTCTTTTAATTCTCTCGCCTTTGCTGCCATGGCTAACGTTTGAGAAATAGGCAGGCTGTTAATTCTGTCTGATAAAGGATTTGACATAGTAAATAGTTGAAAATATAATAAATAATTATGCTAATTCAGGCTGCTTTCCTAACTTTTCAAGTTGTTTAAAGTGATCTAAAAATGCTCCAAACATTGTTTTATACTCATTATAAGGTAAATTAAATTCTCTTGCTGTTTTACGAACAATTTCAGATATTTTTTTATAATGAACATGTGAAATGTGTGGGAAAATATGATGCTCTACCTGATGATTTAACCCTCCTGTATAAAAATTAACAAATTTACTGTTCAAACCGAAGTTTGACGTTGTATACAATTGGTGAATAGCCCAGGTGTGTTCCATATTTCCATCTTTGTCAGGAAGTGGCATTTCTGTATTTGGCATAACATGAGCCAATTGAAAAGTTATACTTAAAATTATCCCTGCTGTATAATGCATGATAAAAAAACCGATCAATACATGCCACCAAACAAAGCCTAAAAACAATGGTAATACAATCCAAATGGCATAATAAAGAATTTTTCCAATGATCAGTTTTGTCCATTGAGTCGCAGGATTAGGAAATTTTCCATAAGACAATTTTCTCTTTAAATATTGATATGATTGCTTAAAATCTGTTGTAATTGCCCAATTAATTGTCAAAAGACCATAGAGAAAAAGGGAATAGTATTTTTGAAATTTATGGATCTTAAGCCATTTTGTATGTTTAGAGAAACGTATAATTCTACCGGCATCTATATCTTCATCCATACCCTGGATATTCGTATATGTATGGTGTAAAACATTGTGTTGTACTTTCCAATTATAGTCGTTTCCGGCTAAGATGTAAATACTGCTTCCCATTAATTTGTTTACCCATTTTTTACTAGAAAAAGATTCGTGATTGGCATCGTGCATAACATTCATTCCAACACCTGCCATACCAATACCAATAACAACCATGCATAATATTTGCGCCCAACCTGGTAAATCCAGCGTGAGGATTAATACCAAAGGTGTTATTAATAAGGCAAACATGAGAATGGCTTTTGTGTAAAGCTTCCAGTTCCCCGTTTTACTTATATTATTATCTTTAAAATAATCGTTTACTCTTTTATTAACCGTTCTGAAGAATTTGGTTTTATCTCTTGTTAAAAATTTTACCGCTTGCATAGTTGTCAATTAAAATTATTGAAATGTTAAAATTAATTTGCAAAGCTAATCGTTTTTTAAATGCAAAATAAATTAATCTGTTAAAATAATGATAAGGTTTTTAACCGTTTACTATCAGTTTTCACTCAATTTTATTTGTTTTACATTTTTTAATCAATAAGATAAGATTGCTTAGCTAATTTATTCTTTTATAATCTAATAACCCGAAGAAATAGGATTAATTGTACTTTTGCCTAAATTTAAATGAGTTATGAAAGAATTGCTGCGATATTTTGATGATTTAACCACAAATCAAATTGAACAATTCTCAAAATTGGAGAACTTGTATAAAGCATGGAATGCAAAAGTAAATATTGTATCACGGAAAGACATTGACGAATTGTATTTGCGTCATGTTTTACATTCATTAGGTATTGCAAAAGTTATTGAGTTTAAAAATGAAACGAATATTTTAGATGTTGGAACAGGTGGAGGCTTTCCCGGAATTCCTTTGGCAATTATGTTTCCGGGCAGCAATTTTTATTTAATAGATTCAATTGGTAAAAAAATAAAAGTAGTTGAGGATATAGCTGACGAACTTGGATTGCCAAATGTAAAGGCAGAACAAATCAGGGCTGATCAAGTAAAAGGGGAGTTTGATTTTATTGTGAGTCGTGCCGTAACCAATATGAATGATTTTGTAAGCTGGACGAAAAAGAAAATAGCTAAAAAACAAAATCACAATCTGAAGAATGGTATTCTCTATTTAAAAGGAGGCGATCTGAAAGAGGAATTAAAGAAATACCCAAAAGCAACAATTTACAATCTATCTGATTATTTTAAGGAAGAATTCTTTGAAACCAAAAAAGTAGTACATGTACCTTTGAAGTATAAACCTTAAACTTCACTTTTCTCCCAACCGGTCAAACCGGCAGAAACTATAAACTTCATCATATCACTTGAATTTACATCCAGAGCTCTAATATTAGATTTCGGTACAATGAATAATTCACCCGAAAAATTGTAAGAATGTGGGAAATAGACTGCTACCTTGTCTTTTTCTTTAAGAATATCTAAATTCTCTTCTGTTATAAAACCGAGTTTTTCCAGATCTGAACTTAAGTTGACCTTTACCAAAACCGGTTGATTGAATTTTTTTTCTTTACCTACAAAAGCAGAGAAAAGATCATTAAAGGCAGAATATATAAATTTTAATAGGGGAATGCTGTCTATTATTTTTGCAAAAACGAGTTTTAATGGTTTTGCTATAATTGTCCTTCCCAGGAAACCAACAAAAAGCAAGAATAATAAAAGGGATAAAAAACCTAGTCCGGGAATATTGATATCAAATAATTGCAAGAGCAATTTTTGTGATAAACCATCTAAAAAAGTGAATACCGAATAAATAATAAAAGCAGTAATACTCAATGGAGCAATGTATAATAATCCTTGCAGTAAATAATTGGCTAGTCTTTTCATGTTTCTATCTTTTGATTGAATTTTAGAGACACATAATTTACAAAACTTTTTTTATGTTGGAAAGATTATTATGAAAAGAGAAAAGTAAAAAGTAAAAAATCTGCGAGATCAGCGAGAAGAGAGAAAGAAAAATTAATAAAAACCGGTCAACATTAATTTTGAATTTTATTTTTCTTAAATTTTAAATCACATGTTTAAATTGTGATTTTTCTGCTTGGGGTTTTAATTATCATTTATTTTCTTGTGTATATAAAAGAGTATTTTTATATTATCCTCCATATTATAATATGTAATTAGAAATGGATAAAGAACTCTCTTCAATACACTATGACAAGTATTTACAGTTGAATAAGATTTTAGATGCCCAGAAATTAAGAAGTGTTGATTTTAATAAGCCCGCACATGATGAAATGTTATTTATTATTGTTCATCAGGTTTATGAATTGTGGTTTAAAGAAATTATTCATGATCTTGCTTCTGTAAAAGATCTTTTTTCTCCAGAAGTTGTTGAAGAAAAAAATATTGGTATAGCAATTTCACGCCTGGATCGAATATCAAAAATTCAAAAAATACTCGTTGATCAAATTGAAATAATTGAAACCATAACTCCTTTGGATTTTTTAGAATTCAGAAATTATTTATTACCGGCATCGGGATTTCAAAGCTTCCAGTTCAGATTGTTGGAAGTATCTTTAGGATTAAAAAGGAGTAATAGAATTTCCTATACCCAATGTGCATATTCAGGAGTTTTTTCTCAAAAGGAACAGGATATTTTAAATGATTTAGAGAATGGAGATTCTATGTTCGATCTTGTAGAAAAATGGTTGGAAAGGATTCCGTTTTTAAATTTTGATCTTTCTAAAGAAACAGAAGAATCCTTTGATTTTATAAGTGAGTATAAAAAATCAGTGGATAGAATGCTCGAGTCAGAATCAAATGCGATAGACAATGCAGATTATATTAGTGATCAGGAAAAACACTTAAGATTAAAAATGCTTGGTGAGACCAATACTTATTTCAGTTCTATTTTTGATGAAAAGGCGCATGAAAAGAAAATTAAAGATGGTGAATTAAAACTATCCTATAAAGCAACAATGAGTGCCTTGCTGATTAATTTATACAGAGATGAACCTATTTTACGACAACCTTATATGTTTTTACAAAAATTAATTGATATTGATGAGTTGCTAACCAGTTGGCGTAACAGGCATGCACAAATGGTGTTGCGTACCCTTGGTAAAAAAATAGGAACCGGTGGGTCTTCGGGTTATGATTACTTAAAATCTACTGCCGACAAGCACAGAATATTTTATGATTTGCATAATATTTCAACCCTTTTAATTCCACGTTCAGAATTACCCATTTTGCCTGTGAAATTAAAGGAAAAATTAAACTTTAACTTTTCAAAGTAAATGGATCTAAATTTAAAAGGAAGAAATGCTCTGGTTTGCGGTAGCTCACAAGGTATTGGAAAAGCTGTGGCAATAGAACTGGCTTCTTTGGGAGCTAATGTAATTCTCTTGGCAAGAAATGAAGAAACACTAAAAAGAACTTTAAAAGAATTGCCTCAAAAAGAAAATAAACACGATTATTTAGTGGCAGATTTTACCGACCCAAATCAATTGAAAAAAGTGTTGGAAAACTATATACAAAAAAATAAAACCGACTTTAATATTTTAATTAATAATACCGGAGGGCCTCCGGGAGGCTTGATCTCTGATGCAAAAACTATTGAATTCGAAAAGGCATTTTCTCAACATCTAATTTCCAACCATATACTTGTGCAATCTGTTGTTGAAGGTATGAAAAGAACAGGTTATGGCAGAATTATAAATATTATTTCAACTTCTGTAAAACAACCTTTAAATGGTCTTGGGGTATCCAATACAATTCGGGGAGCTGTTGCCAGCTGGTCTAAAACCATGGCCAATGAATTGGGTGAATTTGGTATAACAGTAAATAACGTTCTGCCAGGTGCTACTGCAACCGTGAGATTAGAATCCATTATTGAAAGCAAGGCTAGAAAAACCGGAAAATCAACTAGTGAAATTGCTGACATAATGAAATCTCAAATACCTCTAGGTCGTTTTGCAGAGGCAAAAGAATTAGCTTATACAGTTGGGTTTCTGGCATCACCTTCGGCAGCTTATATAAGTGGTGTAAATATTCCGGTAGACGGTGGAAGAACGAAGAGTTTATAGATTGAAAGTAAAAAGTAAAAAGTAAAAAGTGAGAAGTGAGAAGTGAGAAGTGAGAAGGAAAATTGTGTACGTCCCTGATATGGGTTGACCGCTTTCAATGAGATTATTTTTAAACATTTGATGATAAATACAAGTTTAACAAATCTGCAAAATTTGCGGAATCAGCGAGAAATTTGACAAAGAACATATTGTTTAACAAAGGTCAAAATTATTCAAGAATGTTCAAGTAAAAGATTGCATTTTATGATAAGAATTCAAAACTATATCAATGGTGAATTAATAGCTCCAAACTCTGAGAATTACTTTGATAATATAAATCCTGCTACCGGAAAAAAATATGCTTTAGTACCCGATTCTGATGATTCTGATATAGAATTAGCTACGCAATCTGCCATAAAAGCAAAGAAAGAATGGAACAACAGTTCCATAGATTTCAGGTTTAAAGTATTGATGAGAATTGCTGATCTTATCGAAAGCGAGAAAGATAGTTTAGCTTTGGCAGAAAGTATAGACAACGGAAAGCCACTGTCTCTTGCTAAAACAATTGATATTCCAAGAGCAATAAGTAATTTTCAGTTCTTTGCTACTGCTATCAAACACTTTGCTTCTGATTCACACGAATTAATTGGCGAGGCCATCAACTATACCCTAAAAAAACCTCTCGGAGTTGTAGCCTGTATTTCTCCCTGGAATCTACCTCTTTATTCGTTTACCTGGAAAATTGCCCCTGCATTGGCAGCAGGAAATTGTGTAATTGCAAAACCATCGGAGATTACTCCAAT
>Ga0190293_1000981_pt1 | contig 10143 bp, 7 predicted proteins | sample 48693001_MG_FD_161671 | JGI IMG/M metagenome (GOLD analysis project Ga0190293, IMG submission 161671) | Hydrothermal vent microbial mat bacterial communities from Southern Trench, Guaymas Basin, Mexico - 4869-30-0-1_MG | ecosystem: Environmental > Aquatic > Marine > Hydrothermal vents > Microbial... | reverse complement strand
TTGTACCTTTTCTTCTTGTAGTATCTTCTAACAAATCTTGATCTGTTAGATTCCCTTGCTCAAACTCGGCAGAAGCAGATTTGTTATCACGAGTAGATTCAACTCTAAAAAAAGATGATAATGCATTTACTGCTTTAGTCCCAACACCATTTAATCCAACAGACTTTTTAAATGCTTTAGAATCATATTTCCCTCCAGTATTCATCTTAGAGACAACATCTACAACCTTGCCTAGTGGAATACCACGTCCGTAATCTCTAACAATAACCTTATTTCCCTGTATAGAAATTTCAATTGTTTTACCAGCTCCCATGACATATTCATCTATAGAATTGTCTATAACCTCTTTTAAAAGTATATATATACCATCATCTGGAGAAGAACCATCACCTAATTTACCAATATACATTCCTGGACGCATCCGAATATGCTCTTTCCAGTCGAGTGAACGTATATTATCTTCTGTATAGGTGGAGTTTTGAGACATAAAAATGATAAAAAATTAGATGAGTTGCTAATATAGTATTTCAACTGAAAAAATGAAATACACAACCAACAAAGTAATTAACAATATACTTTAATAAGTATAGTAATTAAATTTTAATAGAAAGATACAAAAGTTAAGAGGTATATACTTTATACATTAAATAAAAAATGCATCACATCTCCATCATCTACAACATAGTTTTTACCTTCTACTCGCATCTTCCCTGCTTCTTTTACTTTTGATTCACTTCCATAAGATACAAAATCATTATAAGAAATTACTTCAGCTCTTATAAACCCTTTTTCAAAATCTGTATGAATAACACCTGCAGCTTGTGGAGCAGTTGCTCCAATATCTATCGTCCAGGCTCTCACCTCTTTAACGCCTGCTGTAAAATAAGTTTGTTGTTTTAATAATTTATATGCTGATCGTATCAATTTTGAAGAACCTGGTTCTTGTAAGCCTATGTCTTCTAAAAACATCTGGCGTTCTTCATAATCATCTAACTCATTAATATCAGCTTCAGTACCTACTGCTAATACGATTACTTCTGCATTTTCATCTTTTACAGAGGCTTTAATTAAATCTACATATTCATTTCCAGAAACAGCAGCAGCTTCATCTACATTACAAACATACAAAACGGGTTTGTCTGTAATAAACTGAGAAGGCTGAACATATGCTACATATTCATCATTATTAAACTCAATAGCTCGAACCGAAATTCCTGCTTCCAATTCATTTTTAATTTTGGACAAAACAGCTTCTTCTTTTTGAGCTTCCTTATTCCCTGTTTTTGCAGCACGCTTAACTTTATCAAGTTTTTTATCGACAGTCTCTAGATCTTTTAATTGCAACTCCATATCGATAGTTTCTTTATCTCTAATAGGGTCTATATTCCCATCAACATGAATAATATTATCATTATCAAAACAACGTAAAACGTGTAAAATAGCATCTGTCTCTCTAATATTTGCTAAGAATTGATTCCCTAAGCCCTCGCCTTTACTTGCTCCTTTTACTAGTCCAGCAATATCAACAATCTCTACAGTTGCTGGCAAAACACGTTCAGGGTTAACCAATTCTTCCAATTTTTCTAATCTCTCATCTGGCACATTTACCACGCCTATATTTGGCTCTATTGTACAAAATGGGAAATTTGCACTTTGTGCTTTTGCATTAGATAAACAATTAAATAAGGTTGATTTTCCTACGTTTGGTAATCCTACAATTCCTGCTTTCATTTTGGTGTTTTAATTTTCAGAATGCAAATGTAAATAATTATATTTTTTATAAACAAAAAAACTCAAGCTTTCACTAGAGAATTAGTTATATAGTTTTCTCTTCAGTTTAACCTTCAGGATGCATAAAGCGTTGTTTTTCTAAAAGTTGGTTTTTAGTTTCTACAACATCATCATCAGGGATACAACAATCAACTGGGCAAACTGCTGCACATTGTGGTTCTTCATGAAACCCTTTACATTCCGTACATTTATCTGGAACAATATAATATACATCATCATCTATGGGCTCATGGTCTTTATCAGCATCCACTGTTTTTCCATTTGGAAGAACTATTTTTCCATTTAAATTTGTCCCATCATTATAGCTCCAATCATCAGCACCTTCATAAATCGCTGTATTTGGACATTCTGGTTCACAAGCACCACAATTTATACATTCGTCTGTAATAATAATTGCCATAGCATTTTCTTTTTCTAACTTTGCAGCGCAAAAATAACGCCAAAACTATTCATAACCAAATACAGATGAGTTTAGATAATCGAATCAATGCGTTTATAAAATTAGGTGAATTTTTAAGTCAATTTTCTTCTGAAAATATTCAGAAAAAGGAAAACATTCTACATAACGATTTGTTTTTTGAAAGTTTTAAAAATCAGATTAAATTAGCAAAAGAACACAATGGTTGGTTTACCAAAGACAATATACTATTCACTTTTAATGAATGGTCTAATGCACTGACTCATAGTAATATTAATGAGTGGCTAGACAAGTATAGAATTAATATAAATAAACCAAAAAAAATTGCTATAATTATGGCTGGAAATATACCTTTGGTAGGTTTTCATGATTTTCTTTCAGTATTAATTTCTGGTCATCATGTTATTGTAAAACAATCTTCTAACGACAAGCAATTCCTACCACTTATAGCAAAATATTTAGAACATTTAGAGCCTGAATTTAAAGGGAAAATATCATTTACAGAAGGAAAACTAGAAAATTTTGATGCTGTTATTGCAACTGGAAGTAATAATACTGCTCGCTATTTTGAATTTTACTTTAAAAACAAACCCTCTATTATTAGGCAAAATAGAAATTCTGTAGCTGTTTTAACTAACACTGAATCTGAAGCTGAACTAAAACTGCTTTCAGAAGATATTTTTAGATATTATGGTTTAGGGTGTAGAAATGTTTCAAAGTTGTTTGTGCCAAGAGGATATGATTTTGACGCTTTTTTTAAAGCAGTTTATCATTGGCATCCTATTATTAACGAAATTAAGTATGCTAATAATTATGATTACAATAAGGCCGTTTATTTAATGAGCGAATTCGACATTCAAGAAAATGGTTTTATTATGGTTAAAGAAGATAAAAGCTATAGCTCTCCAATAGCCACACTTTTTTTTGAATATTATGACACTATAAAACAACTTTCTCAAAATTTAGAATTAGATAAAGATAAAATCCAATGCATTGTTTCTAAAGGAATTACGAAAAACGAAATTGAATTTGGACAAACTCAGAAACCTAAACTTTGGGATTATGCAGACAATATTGATACTCTCGAATTTTTGTTAAAAATATAGTTGATAAATTGTCGGTTTAATGCCTTAAAATAGTCAAGAAATTAGCACCTTTGCAACTGTAAAATTCACATTAAAATGAAGAAACATAATTTTAGCGCAGGACCATGTATCTTGCCGCAAGAAGTTTTACAAAAAGCTTCAGAAGCAGTAATTAATTTTAATAACGATGATTTATCTTTATTAGAAATTTCACATAGAAGTAAACCATTCGTAGATGTTATGGAAAAAGCTAGATCTTTGGCTTTAGAGCTTCTTGGTTTAGAAGGAAAAGGTTATAAGGCTTTGTTTTTACAAGGTGGAGCAAGCACACAATTTTTAATGGTTGCTCTTAATTTATTGGAAAAGCGTGCTGGATATTTAAATACAGGAACTTGGAGTGATAAAGCGATTAAAGAAGCAAAAATATATGATGATATTTATGAAGTTGCTTCTTCTAAAAACGCTAACTTTAATTACATACCTAAGGGTTACGATATCCCTTCAGATTACGATTATTTTCACTGTACATCTAACAATACTATTTTTGGGACACAAATGAAATCTTTTCCTAAATGTGATATTCCTTTGGTTTGTGATATGAGTAGTGATATCTTTTCACGCGTTTTAGATTTTACAAAATTTGATTTAATCTATGCTGGAGCTCAAAAAAATATGGGTCCTGCAGGAACAACACTCGTAGTTGTTAAAGAAGATATTTTGGGTAAAGTATCCCGTAAAATACCTTCTATAATGGACTACAAAGTACACATAAGCAAAAGCAGTATGTTTAATACACCACCTGTTTTTCCGGTTTATGTAAGTATGTTAACTTTAGATTGGTTAAAAAATCTTGGTGGTATTTCTGCTATAGAAAAAGAAAACGAAAAGAAAGCTATATTAATGTATTCAGAAATTGATTTAAATCCATTATTTAAAGGTTATTCTGCCAAAGAAGATCGTTCTCATATGAATGCAACGTTTACATTATTAAATGACGATTTAAAGGAAACTTTTGAAACTATGTTAGTTGAAGCTGGAATTAACGGTTTAAATGGTCATAGGAGTGTTGGAGGTTATAGAGCTTCCATGTATAACGCCTTACCATTAGATAGTGTTAAAGAACTCGTAGAAGTAATGAGTGAATTAGAAGCAAAAGCATAAAAACAAGTAAAATATAAATTCATTTAAATTTTAGGGTCGTAAGACTTTAAACTTTAAACATTAAACTTACTAAATGAAAGTATTAGCAAACGATGGTGTTTCACAAAGTGGAATTGATGAATTAGAAGCCGCTGGATTTGAAGTTCAAACAACCACAGTTGCTCAAGAGCAATTAGTTAATTATATAAATGAAAATAATATAAGCACACTTCTTGTAAGAAGCGCTACGACTGTAAGGCAAGACTTAATTGATGCATGTCCTAACTTAAAGATTATAGGTCGTGGTGGTGTTGGGATGGACAATATAGATGTAGACTATGCTCGTAGCAATGGAATACATGTTATTAATACACCTGCCGCTTCTTCACAATCTGTTGCAGAATTAGTTTTTGCACATTTATTTACTGGCGTTCGGTTTTTACATGATTCTAATAGAAATATGCCTTTAGATGGTGATACTAAATTTAAAGCTCTTAAAAAGAATTATGCAAAAGGGGCTGAATTAAGAGGGAAAACGATTGGTATTATTGGATTTGGGCGTATTGGTCAAGAAGTTGCAAAAATAGCGCTTGGTGTTGGCATGAAAGTTATTGCAAGTGATATTTTCGTAGATAAGACAACTATTAAAGTTGTTTTTTATAATGGCCAATTTATTAATGTAGAAATTGAAACTGAACCCATTGAAGACATTTTAAAGCATTCAGATTTTATTACACTTCATGTGCCAGCACAAAAAAAATATGTTATTGGAAAAGCACAATTTGAAATGATGAAAGATGGTGTCGCTATTATAAATGCTGCTCGTGGTGGTGTTATAGATGAAGTAGCTCTAATTAGCGCATTAGATAGTGGTAAAGTAACTTTTGCTGGATTAGACACCTTTGAAAATGAACCAAATCCTGCAATTCAAGTATTAATGAATGGAAGAGTTTCTTTATCACCACATATTGGCGCTGCCACAAATGAAGCACAAGATAGAATTGGTAGTGAATTAGCTTCACAAATAATTAGCATTCTAAAAGCTGAAGATTAACTGCTCTTGAGTAGTAATACTATGGTCAATAATCCAAATAATATTATAACTCACTTAAGTCACTGATTAAGTAATTCCAATTTTACTAATAAAAATAATGAATCATTAACCATGGTTTATATGGTAAATACAAGGTTATTCTTTTAAAACTTTAATAATCTTTGTTCCCTTATCTGTTACTACTTTAACAAGGTATAAACCCGAAGCTAATTTACTCAGGTCTATATCTATTGCACTTGTTTCTAAAGATTTATAATCAACTCTCTCTCCCAATATGCTAAAAACAGAAAAGTGCTTTATAATATTTTTTGACTTGATAGTAAGAATATCATTGACAGGATTAGGGTAAAATTGGAATAATTCGACTTCCCCTAGATCTTGTGTTCCCAATGTCGTTTCAGTTATTCCAATATCAAATGTTCCTTGCTCATCAGCATAACCATCCACTTGAAGATAATATGTGTTTCCACTTGTAAGACCTGTCACTTCTATTAATGACAAAAAATTTGATCCAGAAATGTCATCATTACAAAATAATGGTGTTAAAGTGACTAAATCGTTACAATCTGAAGCACTATATAGAGATAATTGTGTATTAGTTAAAGTACCATCATTAAAATCTGTGGTAATATTTAATTCACCTGATACAGGAGAAACAAAAGAAAACCAAACCGTAGAAGTAGCCAAATCACTATTAGCCCAACATGCTCCACTTAGCTCAGATACTTGAGTAGTAGCTGCAACATTAGTATAAGTTCCTCCAGAAGTTGAATTGCCAATTATTAAACCAATAGCATCACAAAGATTATCGTTAATAGGTACTATTACTAAATCATTCCCATCACAATCCTGATCTATACCATCATTAGGGATTTCATCTGCTCCTGGATAAATATTAGCATCATCATCATCACAATCAACACTATTACTAAAACCATCATTATCAACATCGGTAGTCGCCGTTGCAGACCATATCTTAAGTGTAAAGTTAGGAGATGCAGTAGCAAATCCTTGATAATAAACTCTTACATAATACGTTTGATTTACTATCAAACTATTATAAGTTATTTCCTCTGACCTCGGTACTCCACTCCCATTATTATCACTACAATCTAAAATAAAAGAAGCATCACAATCAGATAACAAAGTCAAAATACCATTAAACAAAGGGTCTAATGTGATAGTCACATCAGTTGTTTGAGCTAGAAACGAATACCAAATATCATCACGCGCATTATCAACACTATTTCCACTACATTGTTCAGCTAGAATGTCTGTTCCAGCTGTATTTAATAGAGTACCATTAATAATTGTGGATGAATCAATGTCAGAATTAATATCTTGAACAACTGAAATAGCACCATTACAAAAATCGTTAGTAGGCGGTGGGCCTAAATTTGTTTTCAATGGTGGTGTAGCATACCAATCACTGTTTCCGTTAACTCCACAATTTGACCTCATGTAAAAAACATAGAATGTATTATTGGTCAAACCAGTGGCACTAGCATTAGTTACAATTGTATTACCTGAATCGACTATACCAACACCTTGAGCATTCCCTGCAGGAACAGCTTCCCAATTATAACTTGAAGGTGTATCACCAATACTTGGTGCTTCCCAATTAAAGTCTATTCTAGTATCTGACCTGTAACTAATTCCTGGGTTTTCAGGCAGCTGACAGGTAGTTGGTGCAACTGTTTCATTTAAAATTGTTACACTAAGGTTAATGTCATCTGTATTACAAGCAGCATCTAAAAATAAATGCAACCTAATAATTCCACCTGTAATATCTCCAGGCATAAAAGTGTAAGAAATTGGAGAGACTCCTTGTTCTAAAATATTATCTGAAGAATCAGTTAAAACAATATAATCATCAGTTATAACACTATGGATTGCTGTAAAAGTGTATTCATTCTCTAAAATATTGGAAATAGTCATGTACTTGCCTGGGGATACGAGTGTAGAAACACTTTCAATAAAACCACTGTTATTTGTTTCATATAATCCATATTCACTATTACTAGTGCATTGGGAATATATGTATCCAGTAAAAAAAAGGGATAACAATAAGAAGGATATAAGATTTTTCATGGGTATGATTTTCATTAATTATAATTTAAATATCTAATAGTCATTTGTTTAACATAACTAAAGTTATTCATAAAATTTAAGGTTTTCATCTATAATTGATAAAATGAATAATAAACTCGTTAAGTTGTCCAACTTTTATATTACACACTTAAATAAAACTAGAAACAACCTGTTAATAACTTTAATAACTAAGTAACACTCAGTATAATAAAAAACCTATTTTTGCTCAATTAATTTATATTAAATATAAGTTATTTCTTACGTATAGTGTTAAAATTTAAGCATTTCATCGATTAAATGCATTATAATACGTTTATTGTAATTATTCTTATATGTTTGTAAAATATTAAACTATTTAAACTTTATAGTTATGAAAAAATTTATACTTTTTACTTTTATTACAGCTTTTGCTTTTAATATGAGTGCGCAATGTGATAGTAATTTACCTATCTCTGAAAATTTTGATGACTCAGATGTTGTTGATGTATGTTGGAACGTAATGGATCAAGATGGAGATTCAAATAATTGGCACTGGTGGGAATGGCATCCGGTCAATGGTGGCTATAAATGTATTGTATCAAGTTCTTTTTATACATCAACTGGCCCATTAACTCCTGATAATTGGATTATTTCAAATCCCATAGATCTAAGTTCATTTAATAGTAATGATAATATTACACTTTCATGGAAAGTAAGAGGTGAAATTGTTGGGTTTGCTCATGAATATTATACAATTTATGCTGCTACAAATAATGGTATTTCAGACTTTGAGTCCAGTTCAGTCAAAAGAGGTGAATATGCAGATGAAGTTGGAGGAGAAGGTGTATTTACAACTAGAAGTTTGGATATTTCTTCATTAGTTGGAGAAACCGTTTATATCGCATTTAGACATCATAATTCTACTGACCAATATAGCATAAATATTGATGATGTTACTGTAGAAAGATCATCAACTCTAGGAATTGATGACTTACAACAACATTCTTTTAAACATTATTATAATGCATATACAGATATCTTAACACTTGATTCATCTGATGCTCCAATGAATGCTATTGTTGTCTATAATATTTTAGGACAAGCTGTTTTAAATGAAAGACTTCATTTAACTGAAGAGACTATCAGTCTTTCAAGTTTAAATGATGGTATATACATCATACAAGTGAAATTAAATGGTATTGATAAGACCTTTAAATTTATAAAAAGTTAAAAAAAAATTGTTTAATAAAAAAAGAGCAACCATATGGCTGCTCTTTTTTTATTAAAATTAATTACTATTAATCTTCACTTATTTACCTGAAGAAACAATTCTCTTCACTACAGTTCCTTGATTTGTAGTTAATCTTACGAAGTAAACTTGATTAACTAATCTAGACATATCAATAGTTGTTTTACCAATTGTACTTGTTACATAATTAGCATCTACTGCTTGTCTTAGCATAACACCTTTTATGTCGTAAACTTCAATACTAACATTCGTATCATAATCAAACGTATATTGAATATTTACTTCATTAACAAATGGTACCGGATATGCTGTAAAGTCAACTGATGCTGTTTTACCCCAACCTCCTGTATCTACTGTACAATTAGGAAGTGGATCATTTGGATCAAGTTCATCAAACATACCATCTTCATTAGGTGAACCTGGAAGGTAAGCTCCTGGTGGCACATCGAGTTCACATACTACTGCATGCGCTATCACATAAAAATCACCACTAGCTGAAATATTAGGAGTACAATAACTGTTTTGTACAAAACCTAAATCACCAGCATTAAAGCTATATTGACCAGGTGCTACAGTATAACTACCTCCACCATTTCTTGGATAAGGCTCACAACCGATATAAACATGCGCTTCAGATATCACATAGCCATCTGCCATATTATAACAAACCTGCACAGTACCATCTAAAGCATAATTCACAGTTACAGTACCAGTAAATGCACCACGACTTAAATCACAACGACCTGCTCCAGCGTATAACGAGAATACTACAGGAGTACCTTGATCTGCTTCAGTAATCGTATTAACCCAACCCCAGCGTCTGAATCCATCATTACGGAAACAGCTACTGTAATCATCGTCTACTGTATCAAAACCTTCTACTTCATGCGTCTTAACAGCAAATCCTGTTTCGCAGTTTGGAGTACAATTATATACTTCAACTTTTAGTACGCATGTGCTATAGCATCTTGAACTTGTTCCCTCATCATAAACCGTTACAGTAAAATCAAGGAATCCAATAGGTGCTGTACCTAGTAAGATAGGATCGGCTGAATTTACATCATCCAAATATGGTGCACCAGTTCCAGACCATACATATGTATAAGGGCCAATACCACCAGAACCTTCAACATGTAATTGAAGTGGTACTCCTGCACATGTTCTATCAAATTCACTATCTGTATATGCATTACATGTTGGATTAGGGTTGACAATCGCTGATGCTGTTGCAACGTCTGTACATCCATTGGATGTCGTTACTAATACACTTATTACTGTACCATGACTTATTGATCCAGCATTATATATAGCACTTGCACTATCTTGTAAGCTCTCG
>Ga0190293_1000980_pt1 | contig 10144 bp, 5 predicted proteins | sample 48693001_MG_FD_161671 | JGI IMG/M metagenome (GOLD analysis project Ga0190293, IMG submission 161671) | Hydrothermal vent microbial mat bacterial communities from Southern Trench, Guaymas Basin, Mexico - 4869-30-0-1_MG | ecosystem: Environmental > Aquatic > Marine > Hydrothermal vents > Microbial... | reverse complement strand
GAGAGGTTACCTGATTGATTTCTGGGAAATTGATTCAGCGGGCTATTCTACGTGCTTCTGAGATCCGATGCGAGATAGAGTTACTCGAGTCTCTTGATGCTCTCGAGAACCTTCTGACGCAGATCATTGAGTGCGTTATCGATGGCTGCAACCGCGCTCTCATCCTTCCCCAGGCCCTGCCAGTTCTCTTTCCAGCTGTCGAAGAGGTGTTGCGTGTGCTGCTGCAGTTCGGCAGGCATCAGCATGCTGAGATCGCGCAGCACCAGCACTTCAACCCAGCCGCTGCGCGGATTTCCCTGCTGTAGATCCTTGTCGTAGTGGGCCAGGTAGGAGATGCGCTGCAGCTGACCAATATGCAGCAGCATCTCGAATCCTGCAGCGCGAATGTTGCGGTTCTCTTCAGTCTGCTCATTGCGCCAGGTGTTGTATCCCAGGGCGCTGAAGGCGACGAACAGGCTGATGATGGCAAGTGAGTTTCTTTTAAGCTGTTGGCGAAGCATGTTGGTTGTTGTTGCTCGTATTAGAATCCTTGATTCACTAGAATATTTGCAAATGAGTCAAGTTTAAAAGAATCTCTCGCTAAGAACGCAAAGGACGCAAAGGTTTTTCTTGGCGGTCTTGGCGCCTTTGCGAGAGAAAATGTTTTTTTCATGCCTCGTCAGTCTGAGACCTGCTCTTGCTGGTGACTGGCGGATGCAGCTTGTCGAGCGGGATAGAGAGGCCGTTCTCCTGTACCACGCGTGCATGACGGCGCATGAGCTCCCTGGCCGATTTGACCCCGCAGGAGTGTGCAATGATACCAACTTCCTTGACCATGTTGTTGACATAGTCAGCAACACGGAGCTTCTTGGTTTCAGGATGAAGCCCTTTCTGCAGCTTGGGGCTGATGGCGTCTTCTCCTGCATGAATGCCGCGAATAGCGGCTATCTCCGGCGTTACCTTCTCGCCGGGAAGTATGCCCCCCTTGCCGGGCTTTGCTCCCTGGCTGAGCTTGATTTCAAACATTTTGACAGCTTCATGAGCGGCAGCCCGCTGCAGTTTCTCATCGCTGAGATTTCCCTCAAGATCACGCACGCCGTTTTTCGCGGTGCCAATCTGATAGACAATGTCGCAGCCGCCTTCGAGATGATAAGGTGACAAGGCACCTTCGCCGGTATTCATCCAGCAGCCTGCCATGGCGGCGCCCATCGAGAGAGCTTGCACCGCAGGGGCCGAGATGGCGCCAAAACTCATGCCTGAGATGTTATACAGGGAGCTGGTGGTATAGGGCGATGTGGCGTATCCCTCTCCAATGGTGATAGGTCCGGGATCCACGGCATCCACTCCCAGTGTCGGAAAAGGGCAGTTAACGAAGAGTACGGTTCCGGGAAGTGTCAGGTCGCGGGTTGATCCAAAAGCAACGGTGTTGTCCATGTTCTTCGCGGCGCGATAGATCCATGAGCGCTGGGCACGGTTGAACGGCAACTCCTCACGCTCCATGGCGAAAAAATATTGTCGAAAAAACTCGCCCAGATGCTCAAACAGGTAGCGAAAGCGGCCAATGACGGGGTAGTTTCTGCGAATTGCCTGTTCAGTCTGGGTGACGTCCTTGATATAGGCAAAGATGACCCATAACACGCCCAGGCCAATCACGAAAATAAACAGGGAGGAGAGAAACAGCAGCGACTGGAATGCAATGGAGTTGGTTTCAAGCATGACTGTTACCCTGCTCAAAGGTTTCTTCACGCTCAAGCAAGGTTGGTGATGTTTGCACTATGGCCAGTTTGGACATCTCTTCTCCTGGTAGTTGTTGATTTGATTGTCTATCTGCGTATTCCATGAGGAGTTGATGTTAGCTTCCATGCTCTTAATTATGGACATTTTCAGGCATCCTGCCGAGGTATTTTCAATCATGAAGATGGCTGGTCTGCAAATTCAAATTTCACTGATCCATCAGCGGCTTTGCATCAGATTGACGGCTGCTGACTGGACTTTTATCAATGGCTGAACTATGTTTTATACAGCACTTGCAATTTTTCCGGCAGTAATTTGCGGGCAGCGCTTTAACAGGCGGAGCTCAGATACTAATGGCAATGCCGCTGTCAACATTCGACTCGTATTCATGGAGATCATCATGTCAGATACTCAATACATCGTGCTCAGGGCCCAGGATAATTTTGTTCCCACCTTTGATAACCTGGGGGCATCACGTGGATCTGCCGGAGTTCCCCCGGCTGCAGGCCCGCTTGAAGAGATAGAGATCAGTGAAGTCACTCTGAACAAGCGGGAGATGGGGGATTTGCGAAGGGATCCGAGGACCAGGGCTATTGCTCCACCGATGCCGCTGAAACTGATCGAGCCGGAGGTCTCTGCCGACAGCAATGCGGCTGATGCAGGCTCCACTACATGGGGTGTAGATGCGGTGGGCGCACTCAATAGCGCCTACGATGGCAGCGGTGTCTCCGTAGCGGTACTCGATACGGGGATCGATCTGACGCACCCTGCTTTTGCAGGAGCAACCATTACGCGCAAAAATTTTACCGCTGAAGGTGATGATGATATTCACGGTCATGGTACGCACTGTGCAGGCACCATTTTCGGGCAGGATGTCAACGGCACCCGTATCGGAGTCGCCAGGGGTGTATCCCATGCGCTGATTGGCAAGGTGCTTGGCGAGGGGCAGGGGACGTCCGCCAACCTGGCAAATGCCATCAACTGGGCGGTGGAAAATGGCGCCAATGTCATCTCCATGTCGCTGGGCATCGATTTTCCGGGGTTTGTCGACTATCTCGTCAACCAGCAGGGCATGGATATCAACCCGGCGACCTCGATCGCGCTGGAGGCCTATCGGGCAAATATCAACCTCTACAGCGCCTTGACCACTATGCTGCAGGCGAGAAACCCCTATGCCCATGGTGCGGTTATCGTTGCCGCGTCAGGCAATGAGAGCAACCGTCCTCAGTATGAAATCGCGGTATCGCCGCCGGCCGCCGGTAATGGTGTGATCTCAGTCGGCGCACTTCAGCTGGGAGTCAATGGTTTGTCAGTGGCCTCATTCTCCAATACGCAGTGCAATGTCTCTGCGCCGGGAGTTACGGTTGCTTCCGCGGCATTGGGCGGCGGTCTGGTGAGCTGGAACGGCACCAGCATGGCAGCACCCCATGTGGCGGGGATTGCAGCCCTGTGGGCACATAAAGAGTTGCAGGAGAGTGGCAGGATCACTACGCAGAACATGACGGCCAGGATTCTGGCGATGGCGACGCGGAGCGGAATGGCGCCGGGTGCAGAACTGGAGGATGTCGGCAACGGCATCGTGCAGGCTCCCTGATCGGAAGCTCTGAATGAATCGCTACGTGCTTCGCCTACATGGATGTAGGTGAGGGGCGTGAGCAGGATGCGGAAGCTTCAATCAGAGCTTCCCTGACGATCCAGTTCATACTTGGCTTCAAATCTGGCAGCGGGCATGCAGTAGCGGTCTGATCCCTCTTCATCATTGGAGAGAATATAGTCGCCTCTCCTGTAGTGAGACTCTCCCTCTTTAGTGAATACGCTCCCATCCTGAGTAGCTTTTTCCGCCCATACAGGCGTGCTCTTGGTGTAGATGCCCGGAGTTGTCATGCGGTAGCTCTTCGCAAAGGATCCAGCATCGACTGTATAGGTCTCCCCCGCGTTGTTCACGAGCCAGTCGTCTTTTTTACACCGCTGCTCCGCCCCCCACTTGTGATAAGTGAAACCCTCTGTCTCCAGACTCAACTGCACGGCAATAACGTATGCGTGCGCTTTTTTTCGATAACGTTGTCTCATTGGTAATTTGCGCCAATTCCTGGTGTGACCAAGTCTCAGACTGACGAGGCATGAAAGAGAATATTTTCTCTCGCCAAGACGCCAAGACCGCAAAGGTTTTTCTTGGCGAGCTTAGCGTCTTCGCGAGAGTTAGTTTGAAATTTTTGACTTATTTGTAAAGATGCTGGTTAAATAAGGATTCTAGAGTTCGCTGCTCAATGTAGTCAAAATTTTTCTCAATGAATTCACTGTTTCGATCTTTCTCTTGTGGTCTGTGATCTGTGACTGGGCCATCAGCGCCAGAAATTCAATGTGTTCGGTGACGGAGTTGGATTCTCTTGGGCTGCCGGCGCGTTTTTTGGCAGTGGAGTAGTGACTAATAATTGCGTGTTGATCAGCGGGGATTTCACCGCAAACAAGCGATTTTAGAAATAGAGAGTCCGCAAGTCTAACCAAATCCCAGAAATCTCTCTGACGTTCACTGCCTGTCACGGATGCCGCCAGCGCCTTCACCTCCTGTTGCAACTGCTCTTCGCTCTTGCCTCTGTTTTTACGCCAGCCAACGACTGTTTTTGCGGTTAAATAATTTAGCAGGGAATAGGTGTCGCCGGGAGCGGATTCACTGGCTTCCCTATAGTGTTTCTCCATGCGCTTGAGAGCGGCAATGCGTGTATTGCCAGTGGTAACCCATGCCTTGCGTTTGTAGGCGCTGGCGAGGATACTCAAGCGTTCGCCGGATTCCCCGAATTTGAGCAAATCTTTCATCATCTCGATGGATGCATTAACCAACTCCGTGGAGGCCGGCTGATCCGGTTCAGGAGAACCATCCTGCCATCGTTTAACCGCTAATTTCGTTTGCAGACTGACCAGTTGCTCGATGGTTTGCAGGGAAACACTGCTTTTCCTGTCATCCAGCGCTGCCTTGTAGTGATCGGTTGCCTTGCGTAGAGCGCCGAGTTCGCCATATGCGCGGCCCAGAGCCTCGTGAACATTCTTGTTCATCCAGTGATCGGGAACCCTCTCCTCCAGAGATTCCAGTTTTTTGCGAAGGCCATGAATATCTGCACCACTGATTATTGCATCATTGCCAATATGATCGATCTTTGATGCCAGTTCCGTTTCACTCACAGCTTCCTCTTTGTACGAGTGACTCTCGGACTTGCCGGCCAGCTTTAGCTGAAAATCCGGATTCCCGTAGCATTGGTAGGCGCCCCAGGTGTTGGATCCATGATGCTGGAGATAAGTTGCTTTCCTGGCGTCTCTCACTGCGTCGCCAAAATGGCGACCTTCAAGCATTAAGCTATAAAAGGTATTTGCGAAGGTCTCGGCTGCACGGTCATTGACAGCCCAGCCCGCAGCAATAACCGCCTTGACACCCATGCGAATAAATTCGGTCGCCAGATTGGCCGCCAGCTTATGCGGGTTCTCAAGCCGGGGTATTCCCTCTTCTCTGCCAAGGTGACAGCAGTTAATAAACACCAACTCGGGTACGAAGCGAATGCTCTTGATATTGGCTGGCGTCAGGAAGCTGTTGTCGCCGATGAGCATCCCCGTAACTCTTGTCGTCGTCGGAACCTTCTGACCACAAAGATCGCAGTTTTTACTGTCGCTATTGAGTTCATAATTGTAAACCCCATGACCTGCAAAATGCATGATTCTGTATGAGTCTGCATGTAATGCGAGGATGACTCTGCGGGCATCTGTTTTGCTGTCTCGGCCTAACACTTCAGTGACATGTTGATTTCTGGAATTCAACATGGCTCGCACCGTTGCAGCCTCACTTTCCGCTCCCGGCAACTCAGGGAACTCATCCCTGTTCCCCAACGGGTTTCCGATAACAAGCGCCTTATTCCCGCGAGTCACGGGGGATGCTCTGAATGTCACGGATTCAAGCTGGCGAATCATGCCGAACTCGACTGACATAGGCAGGCTTTCAGCAGTTGTCGCAGATTGCTTTTTATTCGCCCAGCGGTCTTGCAGCAACTCCCATGGGTAACGGGCGGCTTTTTCGTTAAGAATCAGGACATGGTCGTTGAGATTCAGCGATTGTTCCTTTAACCGGCGAGGCACCAGCATTTCAAACAGCGTTTTGGATATATCCGGGTCGTCGTAGGTTGAACGAATCGATTGCTCAATGAAGGTATCGACCTGGGCGAGATCAATAGCCTGCAAGGAGACTTCAGTACGCGCTTTGTCGGTCAGCGTATTAAAGCGTAGAGAGTTGTCTTTATCGTCATGCTGTATCTGCAGACGCCGCCACCAACCCGCAGATTCGTCGAAGGTTACCCTTGTTCTCGCACCTGCTATCGTATTGACTTTGGCGCCAGCTTTTCCCTTGCCATGACCAAGTGTTAACGCCTTCTCAAAAACCACCTGGCCGTGAATGCTTGCGTCCTCATCGAGTATGCACATGGCATGGGCTGCGGCGTTAGCGATATCCTCCCAACTTTCGACAAATTCAAGCTCTACGAACCGATAATCACCACAATTCATCTGTTGGAGCTGCTTGTTTGCCTTGATCAACCCCCTGGTCATTGCCTGCAATGAATCTTCAATACTGATGCCGCCGGAGCCTGTGCCGATTAACAGACTGCTTAATTTCAACTCCTGTGCGGAAGAGGATAGATCAGCTTCTCCAGCATGTTTTTCACTGACTGATATTGCGTATTGGAGCGCTGCATAACAGTAAGTCTCCGCCAGAGTCCGGCGTGTCAGAGCGCCCATTTCACCGAGGCCGATAATGAGCGCCGCCTCAGGCCTGGCTGGTAACGGTCTGGGGTTGTTGATAATTTCCGCGGTGTTCAATGGCCCCGGATAGAGTCCGAGCAGCATGCGTTTGCGAAGCCGGTTGTCGAACAACTGATTAACGTAGCCCTCGGCGCTCACGATCAGGTCGTCAGGGTAATGTCCCAGAGCGAGAGTGTTGGATGCATAACAGAGATTGCCATGAGAGATGACGATTTTCAGTGGTGATGATGCTACGGATTTTTCGGTTTTCCTCTCGACGCCGAAGATACTGTCGAAGATCATCTCTTCATCGGGCAGCATGTCGACATGCTCTTCAGTGGGCATAGGGAATGGTTTTTCTATTTCACCACGTTCAATAATGGGTTCAGACGATAGATACTGATTGCTGGTATCGCCGCTTTGCAACAGTTCAAGAAAGCCTGAAAATGCTTTTTTATGATCCGCCAGATTGCCGTGGCTTGTGTTTGCATACCAGCAACGGATATTTGAGGGAATGCCTGATTCCCAGGTGACCCTGCCATCACCCTTTGCCGTTGCCAGGAAAACGATCTTCTGCCTGCCTCTCCTTGAGGAGGTGACCTTGACATCCATTGGCGTTGCCGGCGCCTTGCCGGCAACATAGAGCATATGCTCATGATTCATTTTGAATTCACTGATCTTTTTCCAGAACGATTTTGTTTCATCCAGGCCCTGTTTCGTCGGCGCTATCCAGCCCGATCCATCTGCATCTGCAAGCGTCTTCCAGGCGCCCATATCCAGCATGTCCAGGACGCCATGCTTGAATGGCAACAGCTGCAGAATCCCCGGAAAAGCAGAGATAATTTTTAGCAACCCTTTCTGGCTATGCCTGAAATCAGCAAGGGCAAGATATTTCACCATCTTTTCCTGGCCGATGAGGGCGCGTGCAATCACATGCGAGCCCTTGTGCGGTGTTCCCAGCATCAGCAAGCGGCCTTTGCAACCAACCAGCCTGCCCCACAGATCAGGCTTCAGGGCAAACGCCATACGGGCAACCAGCCCTCCCATGGAGTGCGCGATGATGTGCAGTGGTTGATTGTGTTCTTCAGCAAGCTGAAGTTTTGTTTCAAGATCATGTGCAAAACGCCCGGCTTCTCTACTGATTGGAAGACGCCAGTCGTAAGGGTAGGGAATAACGTCATGCGCTTGCTGTTCGAGAAACCTGACCAGATCAGCATAGGCGCTGTTCACCAGGGATTCGGCGCTCACTCCGTTGGAGTCTATCTTCAGTCTTCTCATGCCGCCTGTCGCTATGTCCAGCATGTCCAGCCATACCCTGTTTTCGTTGACTTGAAGATGACTGCCCATGATACCCGGAAGCACGAATACAATGGGTTTGTCTCCCTTGATTCGAGCGGCGCGAGAGCGAAGCAGCCCCGGTTTTTCCGAGATTGGCGTAAAGCCGGCGTTATCTTTCTCTGCACGCAGCAGCCCATCGACAAGCATCTTCGCTGTTTTGTCATTGCTGAAGTATTGAAAATGGTTGACGCCGGGGCCCTGGTCAAAAAACTCGCGTGCATGGTTCTCTTTTCTGCGTGTTCCGCCGGTCATTGAGCGCGTATTCACCACAAGGTCGTGGTCCTGGCGGTAATAGAGGTCGGGGATCAGATACTTTAACCTTCCCCAGAAGGTGTCTGCTTCAACGTCTCCCGAGATGACGCTCAGATCAGCGTTAACCACTGATCTGCTCAAATTCAACATGCGCACCAACGGTGATGCCGGCATTTGTGCTTCAAGGCCGGGGAGATCCTGCGGGTCGGTTCTCTCCTTCACCACGGCCAGGGTAAAGCTGCTGAAAGCGTCGTAAACGCTGCTGGCTTTCAATAGCGGGATAGTTCCTATGACGTTCAGGATAACGGTCAGCCAGCGGTCCAGTCGGCCGGAAGCAAGCGTGGTTCCGCGTGCGGGGCAGGCGGTGCGCACAAAACGGTGGATGCTGAATTTGCGCTCACCTTTGGAATCTCCTCTCTCTATGCGAGCGTCCAGTAATTTGCAGAGTTCCTTTAACTGTTCGACCTGCTTGTTGTAGTCTGTTCCAGCCATGGCGTATTGTTTGATCTCCCTGTCTGAAATCGGCTCTTCCTCCTTGCCAACATCAACGCGTGCGAGCAATTCAGCAACCAGTCCCCCGCGTGAATGTGAGGCCATGGAGATTTGTAATGGTTTTGGGGAGTCAGGGTTGTCTGCCAGTGCATGCAGCTCTTTAACCAGATCAATGGCGTTCTTGATCGGGCTTTCTGTCAGTGTTCGATGCTCTAGCGCGTAAATATGCTTGCCGAAATAGTGCTGCAGTCTGGTGAGGTGTTGATTTGGGGAGGTGCTCCACAAATCACCAAAACTGCCGGATGAACTGGAGGCTGTTCCGTGAATGAATAACAGCATCGGTTTTGAACCTTCCAGTTTCTCCCCGGGAACTTCAAGCCTGAGGAGATGTTTGGCGTCTTTAGGGGGATTCGGGTTTATTGTACAGCGGTACAAACCCGGTGGACGGTCGAGTCCTTTTTCCACCATTTTTCCGATGCCTGTTGCTGTCTTGCTAACCGGGTCGATATCAAAAATCTTGAGTGATTTCAGCAGCCACTCCGATATGCCCCGATTGTGATCGCCTAGCTGCAGCTGCCTGGGGATTTCCAGCGTATTGGCATCTCCGCCACGTGATTTTGATTCGGGAAAGTCCTCTTCAAACTGATCGACACGCGTCCAGATGAAGATGCCATCTTCAAACTCCAGCAGCATGACGTCGTCACTCTTGATGTCGGTGAGCGTCTCCTCTGCCCCGGCATCCCTGGCCGAAGCGATTGATACCTCGTATTTCGCTTTTATCCTGATGGTGTTGTCCACACCTTCAAGCATGATGTCCGGGTTGGTATTTGTCTCTTCTACGCCTTGAATGTGCAGTTTTTTCATGCTCTATATATCCTGAATCAAGTAGTGCACGCTAAAAAATGCACGGGTTTGTTGAAAAGTCACCATTTTTTTAAGTTAACTGCTGATTGGCAGTCGCTTGATGATCTTTGCACGATCATCAAGCATCTGCAGTTCCATGGAGAGAAAGGGACCCTGCATTCTATCCCCGTTGGTGTCGGCGAGATCCAGCAGCATCTTCAGCATTGCAATGGTCATTGGCCGCATTTCGTTGCGGGTGCCGAACAGTGGGAATTTCCATGCATGGGTCTCCGTGCGGTCAAACCAGTAGCTGATCACTTCAGCAGAACGTCGCTGGCAGAGCTGGTAGCGTTCGATATTCCAGCCGTATGGCGCCGAGTGATAGACTGCCCACATGCCGAGAAGCGCCTCGTCGGCAAAGGCTGTGACAGCCTTGTTACGGAAATAGAGCCATTGCTCATCCCGGTTTTCCGCGGAACCTTCGAAGTCTTCGTAATCAAGCGATGGAGTTGTAAATTTTTGAGGTCTGTAGTCTCGAATGGCATCTCCGATACTCCCTGTATAGCGCAAACGCTTGAAGAGGCGCTGCAGCCTTTTTTTGGTTTTAAAGACTTCAGGAACATCTTTCAAGGCGCTGTCGATGGCGTCACAGGCTATCCTGATTGTCTCTTCTCTTCGCACCGGTCGAATCCGGACGGTCGTTGAGGCTGTCGAGTGTGTATAGATGTCA
>Ga0190293_1000979_pt1 | contig 10146 bp, 7 predicted proteins | sample 48693001_MG_FD_161671 | JGI IMG/M metagenome (GOLD analysis project Ga0190293, IMG submission 161671) | Hydrothermal vent microbial mat bacterial communities from Southern Trench, Guaymas Basin, Mexico - 4869-30-0-1_MG | ecosystem: Environmental > Aquatic > Marine > Hydrothermal vents > Microbial... | reverse complement strand
TTACGACGATTTCATCCTTATAAACACCAATTTTAACCATGTCAATGCGTTCCATCCGGCCCAGAATTTGTTCCAGCCGGTGAAGAAGCCCGGGGAGGAAGCCAAGTTCGGCCAGGCAGCCCGGGGGATGACCCGTGAGTACGCTGAAGGGTTCCGGGATCATAAACAGGCTGTTTTTGAGGACTTCCAGAAACTGATACCCGAGCTGGCGCATGCCTTTCCGGACCGCACCATCGTGGTTCGGCCGCATCCCACCGAAAATCAGGATGTTTACCACGAGATTGCCGTCCGTTGCCCGCGGGTAAAGGTAACCAATGAGGGCAACGTGGTCCCCTGGTTAATGGCTGCCAGGCTGCTTGTTCACAACGGCTGCACCACGGGTGTGGAGGCCTTTGTCATGCGTGTGCCTGCGGTTTCATACCGCAAAACGATCAACGATTACTACGACGATGGTTTTTACCGATTGCCCAACCGCTTGAGCCATCAGTGTTTCGATTTTGAAGAATTGCGGACAACTCTTGCGCGTATTTTTGGTGGTGAACTGGGTGCTGCCCGGGGGAAGGGGAGAGAAGCCCTTTTGGATCATTTTCTGGTGGGACAGGATGGCCCCCTGGCTTGTTCACGGATGGTCGATATTCTGGACAGGGTCGCGGACGACATGTCCCACATGCCCGAACCGACTCTAAAGAAACGGCTGGTGGGCTGGTACCAGGCCACACGGCGTCGTTTGCGCAAGACCCACAAAGCTTATCTGCCGGGTTCCTTTAAGTCAGTCGCTTTTGAACGGCACCGCTATCCCGGGATTACTCCCGGGGAGCTTGCAGAACGGGTAGCCCGTTTTCAGCAGGTGCTCGGTGAAGACACCCAGCTTCAATTGCACCAGATCCGTGACAAGATATTTAAAGTCAGCCGTTGAGGTGAACTCCGAATCCCTGAAGCGGTTGATATTAACCTGGCGACTGAATAGCCAACCCCGTCATGCCGGACTTGATCCGGTATCCAGTGTTCTTCTGGATTCCCGCCTTCGCAGGGAATGACAACCTGCGGGGATTTATCCACCGGAGCAATAATAGGCCCTAAGGTTAGGAGGCAACGACGTGCTGCAATGCTGATTGATACTCTGCGACTGTCATTTCCTCAATGAGAACCCGCTGATCTTTATCTAACGTTTTTGATTCGGTGAAACCGTAACGTTTTCCAAGGGGGTGGTCTGTTTTAATGTTGTCAGGCGATTGGATGGGGATCCTGTTAAAGGTCGGTTCCAGAAGGATATCTTCATAGGTGATCCCCAAAAAATTAGCCAGATGGCGCATAACGGATTCCGTACGGTCTATCAGACTCTCGAATTGAATGATGCAGACGCGATCACCAAACTTTTCCCGGGCTTCCATTATTCCTCGGACACTTTTCTTCCAGTGGCCGAGTGCTGACTCGATATCTCCGTAGATCTGCGGTTCGCGTCTGGAAACGGAAGCAAACCAGTGCACAGGATCCCTGATGATAGAAATCAGTCGGCCGTCAGGATATATTTCAAAGAAGTTATTTAAGTCCTGGTTCTGCAGGGTCAATCCTGGTGCGTAAGCTGTTACAAATTTCTTGTCAAGTCCGTGGTTTTGATAATTGAGCCAGGCTCCGAAGCAGGCGGTCATATGGGCATCAAATATCTGGCGCATGTTTAGCGGCTGGACGGATTCCAAGTATTTGATGAAAAGTTGTCTTTCAAGAATTGGTAGATATATGAAGGGAAATCGTGCATTGTCTTCTTCGCCTTGCTTGAAACCTTCCCGGATACCGGTAGCGGGTATTGATTTGGAGAAGATGTTCAACCATTCTTCCGGCTTGCCCTTGATATCAATTGTGGGCCAGGAACTCTTGTCGGGGGCGTCAACCGAAAAAGCATGGGGATAAGCATGTAGTTTGGAATGTCCGTCCAGAAGGCGGCCAAGCAGCAATCCCCCCGAGCATGAAATTTGAGAAACCAGCGATAGGGGCGCAGTCACCGGAGATATGTGTTGTAAGCAAATCTGAAGAATATCCTCCAGGTGAGATGTCCCGGCATCGCTGACCTGCCTGATCATTTTTCTTCTGGGTCCATCTTTCAGGTATCGTTCCAGCTTTATCCTTTTTTCCTCCGTAATAAGGCGACTTATAATCCTTTTGCCTATCTTATTTTTGGCATCCAATTTTTTGATAAACTGGTAAATCATATAATGTGTTCCTTTGCTATGCAGAGGTAGACTGCTTTTTCAAGGTACAATTCACAATAAACTCTTCATAGGCGTCCAGCACATCCCTGTTGCTGTCACCCCCATAGACTATTTCCGAAAGGAAGTCCGTGACACTTTTTTGACTATACGGCACATCGGCCTTTCGGGCTTGCAAGGATACCAAAGCATTCTTCAGCTCCAGCTCATTGTGTATTATCCAGCAGGCACCCAATTCTTCAAAAAAGGTTGTATTGTCATGTAGGTATTTAAGGTAAAGAACAGGCTTGCCGCGCATGAGTGCCTCGGTTATGACGCTGGAACCGACAACCAGAAGAACATCGGCCCACCCACACAAATCCGCTGTAAGCACATGGGATACATCAGGCAGCGGGTAATTACCGAATTGGTGTATCGTGTTCGTCCGGGTATGGGGTTTGATCATGGCTTGAATTCCATCAAGTTCAGCGATCAGTTGACAGGAGACAAACATCCGCTCAAGATCAAGCCGGCATTGCGGTTTGGAAGGCATTAGAACGACTCTTAATTTTTCTGAACTCCCGCTGAACTTCGCTGCTGTCTTTGGAACAATTTCATTGTTTTTCTCCAGCCAGGAGCGGCAGTATCGGGCGCTTCCGAGCACGGCGATTTTGTTCTCAGCAACGCCGGCTTTGACTAAAATATCTTTGCGTAATTTATCGGATGCGATAATGTAGTCGAAACGGTTAAATTTGGCAAACCTTCTTGTCTCCGTCGATTTTGGTTTTGTAATTTCATTGGTATACAACTGAACACCATGTGGCAGGGCCAGGACGGGTATGGACATCTGCCTGGCGGCCTTTAAAAAAGCATCGACACTGTATGCTTTTGGCATGATGTAATCAAAGCAGACGGTTTGAGCATTGGTGCGCTCTAAAACCGAACGTGCCCACCGGCGGCCATAGTAAATCATGCGGGCAATTTTATAAAATCCGGTTCCTGCAAAACCGACCAGTCGGCCCAGTTGCGTTGGCAGTGTCCTTGCTGGACCATGATGATCGTGTACCAGTTTCCGCTGGGCCTTGTAGCTCGCGCGAATGAGCGTATAAAGGCATTGATGGAACGGGTCCCGTTTTTCATAAAATGCATCGTACAGATAATCGACGATCACACCCTGGTCTTTTAAAAACCGGAGACGATAATCCTGTTGGATATCATATTGCAGGTTCATGCAGAAAACAGCAACCTGGTAGTTGTCTTTTTGCAGTTTCCAGACCACGGGCGTTATGTGGTCTATGTCATTAAAATGCCTTACAAAAAATAAATACACATTCGTAACCCTCACAAAACCCTTGCAATAGACTAACCATGGCAACGCGATGGGGTGTTCACGGAATTGACGTAACCGACCGCAGGACCTGCGAATATGTGTCACCTGTCATGGTCTCGATGGTGTCCAGTTCTTCCCGGCTTAAGGTTTTGTATCTTTCAAGCGCACTGATCATGATGCCGGGTTTTTCAAGCTTGAAACTCGTATTCGGTTTTATGGGTATTTTATTGAATGTCGGCGTCAATAATATGTCATCAAATCGGATGTTTAGAAAATCAGATAGGTAGCGCATCACCGGCTCGGTGCGTTGTACCAGATCATCGAAGGTGATAATACAAACGCGATCGCCATAGTCTTTTTTGTTGCGAACCATACTGCGCGTACTTTCATTCCATTGGTCCAGTGCTTTTGTGATGTCGCCATACTTATCCAACTGGTGGCGCTTGGCAGAAGGAAACCAGTTTTTAGAGTTGCGCACCACAGAGATCAATCGACCATCAGGGTATATCTTGAAAAATGACGCCATGTTCGTTTCCATAATTGCAAGCCTGGGAGTGAAAGCAGTAATGAATTTCTTGTCTCCAAGACGATTCTGACTGTTTACCCAGGCGCCGAAATAGGAAGTCATGTACGCGTCAAACACGTCTCTTTGGTTTATTTTATCTATGGATTCTAAATATTCTAGGAAAAGCTTTTTCTGCAAGTAAGGCAGAAAGATAAAAAGGAAGGTATCCTCGTACTTTGCCATTTTTTTATATCCGTAGCGAAAATGCCGTACCACGATATCTTCGAAGAGAATTTCAAACCATCGATCCGGGCGGTTGTCAAGATCAATGGGGGGCCAGATATGTTTTTTAGGATACCCGAACTTCAATTCATGCGGATGGGCATGTAATTGAGGATGGCCATCGAAAAGCTGGCTCAACATGGATCCCCCGGAACGCTGGATTTGCGAAATCAACGCAAGCGGGGCGGATACCGGCTGTATATGTTCCAACCAGGATTCATATGCGTTGGCCAGAAGTGTCCGACTCTCATCAAGTGCCTTGCCGGTCAACCTGGAATTCAATCCAAGTTTAAGCTGAGGTGTCAAACCCATGGTGTTATCCTTGTTACGATTTCAACGTATTTTGATATGTTTTTACCTTATGTGTCACGCGCTGATCCGGAAGAGACTGTGGCAGATTTGTTCAACATTGAGCCGGCCATCATCGCCGAGTACCTGCTGGAAACGTGCAACCCGGTTACGTACCTCGGCAAGAGAAACTTCGGGATACTTTTTTTGCTGGTGCTCCAGCGATCGGGTGGAATCGGTCTTGCGCAGCTTGATCCATCGCCGTACCCGGCGCTTGATTGCCTTGAACCACCCCTGCAGGCGATCGCCTACGGGCGGCCCCGGTAAATTGGATAGGTCGGCCGCCGCTCTTTCAAGAACATCGACAATTTTCTCACAGGCCAGGGGTCCTTTTTGTGCGGCCAGATAGTGATCAATAAGTGCCTGCCGCTCACCTCCATTTCCAACGCCAAGCTCACCGGAGAGAATATTTTTAAGGGTTTGCCGCAATTCTTCGAAATTGAAGCACTCGTGACTGAGCATATTCGGCAGGCGGTAGAAACCATAGTCATAATCGTCATTTGTGGTGGCCCGATAACTGACGGTCGGTACCCCCATGGCAAAGGCCTCGACGCTGGTGGTGCAGCCGTTGTGAATCAGCACTTTGCAGGCCATCAGCCAGAGGACCACGTTTCCCTCGTTTATTACGTGCACCCGCTCACAGCCTGAAGTGATTTGTTGATAGATCTCGGGATTTTCTACCTGGTGGGGACGGACGACAATGGTGGTGTTGGGGAAAGCCTTTTCAAGGGCCGGGATCATTTCTTGAAAATGTTCGAAAGTCGCCTGTTTAAGATCGCGCAATCCTTCGGCATACTCGCGGGGCATACCCCGGGCGGCCCGTCCGAATTTCGGTTTTTCCCCTGGATTGTCAATCGGCAGGAATAGATTGCGGATGGGAGAAAAGGCGTTGACGTGATTGAAATTGGTATTGATGAGAATGAACTCCCCGTATTTTTCACGGATCTTGCTGACTTCCTTTTCGTAATACGGCTGTATCTCAGGACGCAACAGATCATTGCGGGGGTTGCCGGTAATATGGATCGGCAGACCGGGCGGCAGGTCGGGATACCGGCGCCACAACTTGGCGTTATCTTCTCCCCAGGCGAAAAGATGGGACATGCAATCGATGGATACGGGTGAGAGCCTCCGGGAAAAATAGGTTTCAGCCGGAAGGTGGACCAGTGAATCTTCATCCCAGGCCGTGATTTCATGGCCCAGCTTGCGCGCAAGTTTCAAAAACTTGCTGTGGCCGTGCAGCATGGACTTGGCGAGGTATATGCCGCGTGGAAAATTTGCAATGCGCGCTTCCAGCTCCCGCTTGGCTCCGATGATGGACGGCAGCCCCCGTCTTGCCGCGATGCAGGCCAGCAAAAGCTTGGCATCCAGCTCGCGTACCTGGTTTTCAACCGGGATCAATAAAACAGATTTCTGCGACATCATAGCACGTGGTCTTCCTTTCACATTTCGTGGGCGTTCACGGGTTCAAAAGTTCAGGGGTTCAAGGTTGCATTATAGTCCCCGGATCCCATTTGAAATGCGTATTTACGACAAAAGCATCAGCTTCGTCAGGCCTGATCCAAAATTTGGGGCCGAATTGACAATTATTTCACAACAATCCACAATGGACCACTGATATTTACTACAAAGGTCGGCAGCATTGCAAGCCCGATAAAGGATGGACATCGAACTGGTTAAAAGATGAACGCTCAACGTCGAACATCACTATTCAATTCTCCGCCTCTGCCGGATCCGGGTTGGGTATTTGATGCACAGCCGACGATGAATTTTTCGTAGTCGTCCAGCACGTCGCTGCCGGCGGCACCGCCGTGCACAATTTCTGAAATGAATTTGGCGATATTTTTCTCCTCATACGGTACCTGGGTTTTGTCAGTATCCAAGGACAATAAGGCATCTTTTAATTCAACCTCGTTGTGTATTATCCAACAGGCGCCCATTTCTTCGGACAGCGTCGTGTTTGCATGTAAATACTTGAGATAAAGCGCAGGCTTGCCTCTCATCAGCGCTTCGGTAATGACGCTTGAACCCACGACCAGCATGACATCGGCCCACTCACACAATTCCGCAGTAAGAACGTGAGAGACATTCGGCAACTGAATATCGTCAAATATATCCTTATTGCCACCGGTCCGGGTATGCGGTTTTATACAGGCTTCAATTTCTTCCAGATCGGCCAATATGCCAAATGTATTTATCATCCTTACTACATCCATGCTGCATTGAGGTTTGGATGACATGAGAACAACTTTTAATTTTCCCGAGCTGCTGTCATTGTTTCTCATAACTTTGGGCACAATTTTCTTGTTTTGTTCCAACCATTCGCTGCAGTATCTGGCGCTGCCGAGCACAGCAATTTTTTCACCGGCAACTCCGGATTGAATGAGAATCTCTTTTCGCAGCTGATTGGGTGCAATAATATAGTCGAAACGGTTAAATTTGGTAAACCGTCTTGCATCCGACGATTTAGGCTTTGTGACTTCATTTGTATATAATTGAATACCGTGCGGCAGTGACAGGGTCGGCACCGACATTTCTTTTGCGGCCTTCAAAAAAGCATCAACAACGTAAAGACTTGGCATGACGTAATCAAAGCAGACAACCCTTGCGGCAGTCTGTTCTAAAATGGATCGCGCCCACCTGGTATGGTAGTAGACTTTGCGCATAAACTTATAGGCGAATTTACCGGCAATCCAATCCAGGTGTTCGGACACTTTGGACGAAATGCCGGCATGCCTGCGATTGTGAGCCCATATAGCCCAAACACTTGGCTTGCCACAATAGCCCTTGTTCATCAAACGCTGCAGGAATTTATAAAACGGATCGCCTTGTCGATAGGCAGTGTGAAGATAATCGACCACAGCTCCCTTGCTTTTCATAAACTCAAGGCGATAATCGTTGGCAATATCATAGCGCGGGTTCATACAATACACTGCCACCGGATAACCATCTGTTTTCATTTTCCAGGCGATGGGCGTGATGTGGTCTATGTCATTAAAATGTCTAACTAAAAATAGATACATGCTTTCACACTTTAACTCAAAAAGTCTGGAATCCTATCCGGACCGTATCAACGTGGTACGATCAAACAGAATGGGGTTTTACCACAGGAACCTGCCGCATGGCAAGCCCAATGAAGGATGAACATCAACAGACTGAACATTGAATGCTGAGTGTTTCCAAAATAGCAGGGATATGGTCCAAAACTATCGACGCCTATTTCAAAGACCAAACACCGGATTTATGATGGATCACGTCAAATTACTAGTTGACCCCCCTGAACGGTTACGCTATGCCTGTTATCGGATATTCCAAAATTAATTATAAAATGGGAACGAAAACTAGTTTTTCTCAACAATTCAAGGATAGTGACATTGATTAATAACCTGTTAAATTTTCTTGTTACAAGAAAACGGAGTTTAACCTAATGGAAAAGCGGACATCTCAAAAAGCAAAAGAACAATACGAGAATAGGTGGGGGGAAGCTTTAGAAATTATTAAGAAAGATATTACTAACAACAAAAAAAGTTTGAGTGAAATTTTAGACGATTGGCTTAAGTATAAAGTGTCAACCCGTTTTAATCAAAATTTCTATTTTGATTTTTACAAAAAACTAGGGATACCGATTAAAAGAGGGCAATCTCCTGAAAAACGTCTAGTAGTTCAAAATGGAAAATACGCTGTTGCACCTTTAGATACTATACTAGACCATAAATTTATTGAAATTTTGGCCAAATATATTCTGGGAAATAGAAATCGAATTGATTATGTTGTTGAACTTGGAAGTGGCATTGGTATTAACTTATTTCTTTTGGCTGACAAACTTGATCAAGCTATGCTAAGGCAGATAACATTTTTTTCTTGTGAATTTACAGATTCTGGGAGAAAAGCCTGTGAAGAGTTACGCAGGTTTAGCAATGGATTAAATATGTCCATAGAGCATTTTGATTATTATAATCCAGATTTTTCGTTTCTTGAGCCAAATAAAAATGTATTATTCTTTACTGCACACTCGATTGAGCAGATTCCGAAAATAGATCGAGCTGTTTTCGAAGCAATGCTGAAGGTATCGGACCAATGCTCTTGCTATCATGCCGAACCCGTTGGATGGCAGTACGACGAAGAATTGAAGATTAAGCGGGAGCAATTTAAGCCATATCATTGGAAACGGAAAATAACGAAATTGGAAAGGAAACTGCGTAAAATTGATCGATGGATGATCTCGAAATTAGGAATTAGTATTGTAGACAGCACAAATAGATATGGAATTGATATAGAGAAAAAGGATATTGGCAAATCGGATAAAGTTTCATCTACTGCAGCACTGTACTCATATTCAAAAGACTATAATACTAATCTTGTCTCGATAATAAAGAAGATGGAAGGCGAGGGATTAATCCACATTGATTTAGAAAAGGTAAATTTGTATGGTAAAAAACCGTTTAATCCAAGTTCGATAATTTCGTGGCATAAAATTGCTGAAAATGAAACTACATAAATTCCCAAAAAAAATCTATAAAAAGACTAAGAAACAGTTAGCTAAAGGGGATGTATTGGTTAAAACCCTTAAGATATTGGTTAAGACCTTTAAAGCTGCTGTAGCAATATTTGGTAAACGAAATGCAGCTCGTATATCCAGCAATTTTGTAGAGCAACTGGCACCGACGCTATCCGTTAAGACAAAATCCGGGCCTATCCGTTTCTACTGCCCAGGCGAAATGCCTTTCCATCGTGCAGACACGTTGTTGACAAAAGAGCCGGATACCATTGAGTGGATTGACAGCTTTCGAGAGAGCTCCGTATTTTGGGATATCGGGGCAAATATTGGCGTGTATAGCTTATATGCAGCTCTAAAACCTGATATGGAGGTGCTGGCATTTGAGCCATCAGCATTTAACTACCATGTTCTCAACAGAAACATTGAGATCAACAGGATGGACGACAAAATACTTTCATTTTGTGTCGCTTTCAACGACACGACGCTCATAGACCATTTGTATATGGTGGACACACATGTAGGGGGTGCACTTTCTAGCTTTGCTGAGTCTATAAACTGGCAGGGGGAAAAATTTTTTGCGAAATATAAGCAGGGAATGATTGGTTTCTCGATAGATGACTTAATAGAGCAATTTTTACCTTCATTTCCAAATTATATTAAAATCGATGTGGATGGAATTGAAGGTAAAATAATCAATGGGGCAAAAAAAACCATTTCAGATAACAGGCTTAGAAGTCTTCTTGTGGAGTTAGATGCAACCAGGGAAGAGTACTGCCAAAATATTATAGACCTCATCGAGGGTGGTGGTATGAAGCTTATGGCGAGAAAGCATGTTACCAAAAAACGCATACGCAACTACATCTTTGTTCGTCAATAAGTCATATTCATACAAAAAATCTTTGCCATCTATACCGGAAGCCGGGCACTATTTCGCCAGGCGCTGAACAAGAGAATCCACAAAGCGCTGGACGATGTTTCGGTTGGCCTTACGGGAAAGATTCTG
>Ga0190293_1000978_pt1 | contig 10146 bp, 7 predicted proteins | sample 48693001_MG_FD_161671 | JGI IMG/M metagenome (GOLD analysis project Ga0190293, IMG submission 161671) | Hydrothermal vent microbial mat bacterial communities from Southern Trench, Guaymas Basin, Mexico - 4869-30-0-1_MG | ecosystem: Environmental > Aquatic > Marine > Hydrothermal vents > Microbial... | reverse complement strand
AGGATTTGAGCGCTGGGCCGACTACCTGCTGGGCAGCCTGGACCGCATCCGTAAACGCCTCGGAGATGTGCGCCACAGTGAAATCCGTGAACTACTGAGCAACGCCATCGAAAAGCAGCGCCACACAGCAGAGACGAAGCAACACAATGGCTGGATCTCCACCCTGCTCACCGATTACTATGACCCCATGTACGATTATCAGCTGGGCAAAAAGGAGAAAAACATTGTTTTTACAGGCGATGCAGAGGCATTAAAAGCCTGGTTGCAGCAGGCGGGTTAATAGACAAGATAAATAACCACGAAAGTCACGAAAAACACGAAAAATACAAACGCTCATCTTATCTATTTTCGTGTTTTTCGTGACTTTCGTGGTTGAAAAAGAATATGGAGCAATGGTGGATGCGGGCAGTGATTGTTCCCTACAATCTTACTGCACTTACTCCATCCATGGAGGACGCAAAAAGACGCCTTATCCCCCTACGGTTTTCTGACCGGAATGCTTGCACGATTTGATCTGTGTTTATCTGTGTGCATCTGTGGTTAAGTCCTGATTTTCTTTTCCGTGTATTCCGTGGTTAATAATCCTCTTTTTTAGCGGATTTCGGTGCTGGATGATGTCTCCATCATGCGCGTGAATGCCGTACCGACACCGATGCCGAATTTGCTAACGAGGCGATCCAGGGCATTCTCTCTTACAGTGAAATCGACCAGTTTTTTTACGCCAACCAGTTCGGTTGCTACATAACGGCTGTCGCCAAAGCCGTCGATCAAACCAAAATTTTTCGCCGTCGCGCCGCTCCAGAAGAGTCCACTAAAGATCTCTTCACTCTCCTTGAGGCGATCCCCCCGCCCGTCACGCACAGCCTGGATAAACTGCTGGTGCACTTCCGACAGCATCTTCTCCGCATGCGCCCGGTCATCATCTTTGAGCGGCAGAAAGGGGTCCAGGGATATCTTGCTTTTCCCGGAGGTAATGACACGCCGTTCAACACCCACTTTCTGCATGGCATCGACAAAGCCGAACTCTCCCATGCGCACGCCAATGGAGCCGACAATGCTCGATTCATTGGCATAGATTTTGTCTGCTGCTGCAGCGACATAGTAGGCCCCGGATGCGCCGACATCCCCGATGACCGCATAGACAGGGATATCCTTATGCTCCTTTCTCAAGCGGCGGATTTCGGCATAGATGCGTGCTGACTGAACAGGGCTGCCGCCCGGACTGTTGATCTGCAGAATGATCCCTTTGGTGCTCTTATTCTTGTAGGCGTTTTTCAACCCCTTTGCAACCTGGTCTGCCGAGATGCCTTTATCTCTGGGCATAATCACATCATCGATCGCAATCAGCGCCGTATGATCACCAACATTGAGATTATCGGTCGACATATTGCCATTCATAGCCATATACAGCAGCAGAAACAGATAACCGAACAGCAGGAAGCGAAAAAAGATGCTCCAGCGTCGCTTGCGCCGCTGCTCTTTGACCGACTCCAGCGCCAGTTTCTCAATCAGATCGCGCTCCCACACAATCTCCCCGGAATCACTCTTGTTTGTATCAGCCATGTTTGTTCACCCATTCAGGCAGTTCGTTGATCGCATCGAGGCAGTGCAGTGCGCCATGGCGCAGCAGGCGCTCGCTGTCATGCACGCCATAGGAGACACCCAATGCCGGAACACCCGCATTGGCGGCCATCTGCATGTCAAATTCTGTATCACCGATGACAAGTGAATCTGCAGCACTCATACCCAGTTCATGCAGAATCTCCTGCAGCATTTGAGGATGAGGTTTGGAGAGTGTTTCATCCGCACACCGGTTTGCCTGAAACAGCGGCCGCAGCCCGGTCTCGTCAAGTTCCTTATCAAGCCCCCTGCGGCTCTTCCCGGTAGCGACAGCCAGCAGATAATCGGAGGAGAGTTGTTCCAGCACTTCACGCGCCTGGGGGAAGAGTCGTGATCTCGCCTTGTTGAGCACCAGAAAGTGTTCACGATAGCGGTCAGCAAGAGGCTGATGCTGAGCAGATGGCAATTCGGGAAAGAGTCTCGCGACTGCCTCGATCAACCCCAGACCGATTACCTGCCTGGCCTGCTCTTCAGGCGGGGGCACGATCTCAAGGTCAATGGCGGCAGCCTGCAAACAGGCAACGATTTTGGCCTCGGAATCCATTAAGGTTCCATCCCAGTCAAATACCAGAAGTTGATACATTGTTAGCGATACCTCGTTTCAGACTGAAAAGGCATGAAAAAAATCATTTCCTCTCGCCAAGCTTCCGCGTCCTGCTCACGCCCCTCACCTACGATCCCTGTAGGCGAAGACGCCAAGAGCGCAAAGGTTTTTCTTTGCGAGCTTTGCGCCTTTGCGAGAGTCATTATTAAAATTTGACTCATTTGTAAAGATGTAGGCCACTCAAGGATAACTAGACACCTAATGAATTAACGAATTAAGATCGAAGTTGTGACAATATATCGAGAAGAGGCTGTTCGAGCGGAGCCTGCAATTGCAGACGCTCACCACTCTCGCCCCATGGGAAGCTGAGTTTTTCAGCATGCAGAAACAGGCGTTTCAGCCCCAGCTGACGGGAGAGTTGCCGCGTTTGCTCATCCGCGTATTTGCTGTCTCCCAGAATTGGAGTCCCGAGATATTGGGCGTGAACGCGAATCTGATGGGTTCTACCTGTCTTGAGCACTGCTTCAATCAGCATGCTATCTGCAAATTGCTCCTTGATGCGAAAAAAGGTCAACGCCTCTTTGCCATCCGGGTGCGGTGTGACAAGACGCCCGCCTCCCTGGGCCTGGTTTTTTTTCAGCGGCACGTCCACCTGCATGCGGTTTTGAGGCCAGTCGCCATGCACCAGTGCCAGATATGATTTTTGAATCGCATGCTGACGCTGAAGTTCATGCAGTCTGCGCAGTGCAGAGCGGCGCTTGGCGATCATCAACAAGCCGGATGTCTCCCTGTCGATGCGATGCACCAGCTCAAGTCCTTTCTGCTGTGGCCGTGCGAGCCGCAGGCGTTCGATAACGCCAAGAGAGATGCCACTCCCCCCATGAACAGCAAGACCCGATGGCTTGTTGATCACCAGCAGGCGATCATCTTCATAAATGACCACCGCGGAAAGTTCCTGTTTCTGCTCCCTGCTCAGCGCCGGCAGAGGCGCTGCTGAAGCTGTGCGCACAGGTGGGATGCGCACCTTGTCGCCAACACGCAAGCGGTAAACAGGCTTGATGCGGCCACCATTGACGCGAACCTCCCCACGCCTGAGGATTCGATAAACATGACTGCGGGGAACGCCTTTGAGCTGCCGCAGCAGATAGTTATCGATACGCTGATCCTCAGCCTCTGCGCCGATTGTTTCCATGCGGACGCGGCTATTAATAATCTTGTCACTCATTATCAAGGATGGCATGTAGGGCGTAGATCAGGGCATGAGCCGAAGCGGAAGCTTTGCGTATGACGCCAACCAATGTCATGGCGGGACGCGCTACCGCTTATACTACCCTACGACTTTGACTCCACCTTTGGCTTCGCTTCTGCTTTAGGCGTTGCTTCCGCTTTTGGTTTTTCTTGTGCCTTTGGCTTCGCATCTGGTTTTGCTTCCGCCGTCTTTGGCTTTGCTTGTGCCTTAGGTTTCGCGGCCGGCTTTGTTTCCGTTACTGGCTTTGCTTGTGCCTCAGGTTTCACGGTCGGCGTTGTTTCAGTCACTGGCTTTGCTTGTGCCTTAGGTCTCGCTGCCGGCGTTGCTTCAGTCACTGGATTTGCTTGTGCCTTTGACTCCGCTGCAGGCTTTGCTTCACTCTTTGGCCTCGCTTGTGCCCTCGGTTTCGATGCCGGCTTTGCTTCTGCCTGAGGCTTCGTATCTACCTGTGAACCCGACTGCACAGCCTGTCTGACTTCACCGCGAGGTTTACTCACTGTCTTGTCACTTCCACTGTCAGCTGTCTCTGTACGCTGACTTTGTGGCTTCCGCTGTCGGCCGCCGCCATGCTGGCGTCCGGCACTGGAACGCCGTCCGCGGGGAGGACGTGAACGCCCCTGTCCGCCCTGATTATTTGTCTGCGCCTGCCCGTTGCTTTGCTTCTGTTCGTTCTCACGAGGTTTTTGAGCCGCATCACTCTTCTCCGCATCACTCTTCTCCGCATCACTCTTCTCCGCCGCACGATTTTGCTGCGTGCTTCTGCTCTGCCCCCCGCGCTTGCTCGCCTGACTGCGACGACGCGGATTACCAGGTCCTCTACGCTGGTTTCCGCTTCGGCTCCGCTGCTGGGGACGTCTCTGCTGGGGTCTGCGTTGTTGTGGCTTCTTCTTTTCCACCGCCTTCTCTTCTGCAGCCTTCTCTTCTGCAGCATTGTGCGTAAAGAGTGACGTAAAAATGCGCTTGATAAAACCGCTCTCGGAAGCTTCATGACTACCCGATTGTGATGATGCAACCTCCTCACTCTTGCGTTGCTGTGGCGCCGGAGGCTGATGTGTGATGGTCTTGACTGCAGGCTGCTCCATACGCGCCTGCTGCACAGAGTGACTCTCGGGAACCTTCACTTCCGGGGCATCAACAGTTTTATAACTCGCCTGGTCTGCACTTCCGCTTGGGACATCGTCCTGGCGTAATCGCTCAATGGCATAATGCGGTGTCTCCAGATGCGGATTAGGCACCAGAATCACTTCAACATTTTGCCGCTTCTCAAGATCGTAGATCGCCTGGCGCTTTTCATTAAGCAGATAGGTGGCCACATCGACCGGAAGCTGGGCGCTGATTCTTCCCGTATTGTGCTTTTGAGCATGCTCTTCGATCACTCGCAGAATCGACAGCGACAACGAACGTACTCCGCGGATCGTACCCTGGCCATCACAGCGCGGGCAGACATTCTGCGTCCCCTCCCCCAGTGATGGACGCAACCGCTGTCTTGACATCTCCATCAGACCAAAACGGGAGATCTTGCCGATTTGTACCCGTGCACGATCCTCTTTCATCGCCGCTTTGAGACGGTTTTCCACAGCACGCTGGTTTTTGTTCGCCATCATATCGATAAAATCGATGACGAACAGCCCTCCCAGATCCCGCAGACGCAGCTGACGCGCTACTTCATCAGCGGCTTCAAGATTGGTATTGATCGCAGTCTCTTCAATATCCGCACCCTTGGTCGCGCGCGCCGAATTGATATCGATCGAAACCAGTGCTTCAGTATGATCAATAACAATCGCCCCGCCGGAAGGTAGACGCACTTCGCGCTCGAAGGCGGACTCAATCTGGCTCTCGATCTGGTAGCGTGAAAACAGCGGGGTTTCATCTGTATAGAGTTTCAGCTTGCGTGCATTATGCGGCATCACCTGCTTGACGAAGCTCTCCGCCTGACGAAACATCTCTTCGCTGTCGATGACAATTTCACCGATATCATTGCGCAGATGATCGCGTATCGAGCGGATGATGACATTGCTCTCCTGGTAGATCAGGAAAGGAGCGGCGCGCTCCTCAGCCGATTTCTCAATGGCCGTCCATACCTGGGTCAAATAATCCAGATCCCACTGCAGCTCTTCAGAGACTTTTCCAACACCGGCGGTGCGCACGATCAATCCCATTCCTTCTGTGACTGAAAGCTTCGACATCGCCTCACGCAATTCCGCGCGCTCCCTGCCCTCGATGCGTCGTGAGATTCCACCAGCCCTGGGGTTCTTTGGCACCAGCACCAGGTAGCGGCCTGCCAGAGAGACAAATGTAGTGAGGGCCGCCCCCTTGTTGCCGCGCTCCTCCTTCTCGACCTGAACGATGATCTCCTGCCCCTCCTTGATGGCAGCACTGATTTTCGGTCTGCCACCGGCTTTTTGAGCCTCTTCAGAGAAGTAGCATCTGGCCACCTCTTTCATCGGCAGGAAGCCATGACGATTCGCGCCGTAGTCAACAAAAGCAGCTTCAAGACTTGGTTCTACGCGGGTAATTCTGCCTTTATAAACATTGGCTTTTTTTTGTTCTCTTCCGGGATGTTCTATATCCAGATTAAAGAGGCTCTGTCCATCGACAATTGCAACACGCAGCTCTTCCGGTTGAGTTGCATTGATTAGCATTCTTTTCATTATATAAACCTGTGATTGCACTGGCAGCCGGATCATGCGATCAGGCTGTTCAGACATATCTGAGTTAATACCGCGTCAGCGATACACTTCAGGTGCAGTAGAAAAGCGCCAGGTTCGAGCGCAGAAAATAAGAGAAGATGTGATGCAGACCTTCGTCAAAATGGTCTGCCGCCATTCCTGTCCGGCAAATCCGCCAATATTGGAAAACGCCAAAATTATAGCTGGCGTCTGATGCGGATGTAATCACCCATCGGGGGCCGAATATTATGTTGCGTCACGGGTGGTTTCCCCGGGACGATTTCATTTTTTTACACCTGACAAGCTTTTTCAAAGCATCTATCAGATTCAATACAGTGGAGAAGTCTTCTCAATTCTCGCCCGGTGAGCGCTTGCTACCGGCCTGTTGCATGCCGGAGTTCCCGGCAGCGATTCAGCATCATCAAATAATGATGCTGACAATAATTTTCTAAATTGTCTGTTATCCGAAAATAACAATTCCGGCTAATTATTTGAATTAACCGTAATAGTTGTAACGTCTCAAATAGGTTCGGGCTGAAGCTGTAACTCCTCTTTGAGCTCCTTTTGATAAGCAGCATTCACTCTTTCGCGCATCTCCTTGCCCGGTTTGAAATGAGGGACATGTTTTCCCGGCAACGCAACCGGATCACCGGTCTTGGGATTCCGTCCCATACGAGGCTTACGAAAATGCAGCGAGAAACTGCCAAAACTGCGGATTTCGATGCGATCTCCACAGGAGAGCGCAGAACTCATTTTCTCAAGAATGCATTTCACCGCATACTCAACATCTTTTTGCGCCAGATGCGGTTGCTGTTCGGCAATAATGTTGATCAATTCTGATTTGGTAACTGGCATCGTTGATTATCAGCACGAGCAGTGCAACCGGCGGTTGCCCTGCTCATGCACAGACTCCTTTAAGTTAGTCGCTCTCTTCTTCAGATGCGCTCATTTTCTCTTTGAGCAGATCGCCAAGCGTGGTTGCAGTTCCTGCCGAGGAAGATTGTGATTTATTGGTGTAACTACGGATAACCGCTGCTTCCTCTTCATAATCTTTCGCCTTGATGGAGAGATTGATTGCACGGCTTTTGCGATCGATAGCAAGAAACTTCGCTTCAACCTCATCACCGACACTCAACACAGTGCTGGCATCCTCGATACGATCACGAGCAAGCTCGGAAACACGCAGGTACCCCGTCACTCCCTCTGCCAGCTCGATCGTTGCCCCTCTTGCATCAACCTCAGTGACAGTGCCTTTGACGACACTCCCTTTGCTGTGGGTCGTGACATAGACAGAGAACGGGTCGGTATCCAGTTGCTTGACGCCCAGCGAGATGCGCTCACGCTCAGGATCAACAGAGAGGACCACAGCCTCGACTTCATCGCCTTTCTTGAATTTACGAACAGCCTCTTCGCCCAGCAGATCCCACGAAATATCAGAGAGATGCACCAGGCCGTCGATGCCACCATCCAGACCGATGAAAATACCGAAGTCAGTGATTGACTTGATGCTGCCCTTGACCTTGTCGCCCTTCTTGAAATTCTGTGCAAAGTCATCCCATGGATTGGTCTTGCACTGCTTCATGCCCAGCGAGATACGGCGACGCTCTTCATCAATATCCAGAACCATGATTTCCACTTCATCGCCCAGCGAGACAACCTTGCTCGGGTGGATATTTTTGTTGGTCCAATCCATCTCGGAGACATGAACAAGTCCCTCTACACCCTCTTCGATCTCAACGAATGCGCCATAGTCGGCAATATTCGTCACTTTGCCAAACAGACGTGTGGCTTCAGGATAGCGGCGTGTGATATTGACCCATGGATCATCACCCATCTGCTTGAGACCAAGAGAGACACGCATCTTTTCACGGTCAAACTTGAGAACTTTGACGGCAATCTCATCACCAATCTCAACAACTTCCGAAGGATGGTGAACACGCTTCCACGCCATGTCAGTGATGTGCAGCAGACCGTCAACACCACCCAGATCAACAAAGGCGCCGTAATCGGTGAGATTCTTGACGATACCCTTGATCTCCAGACCATCAGCCAGTGTTTCGAGCAACTTGTCACGCTCTTCACTATATTCCGCTTCCACAACGGCGCGACGGGAAACGACCACATTGTTGCGTTGCTGATCCAGCTTGATGACCTTGAACTCAAGATCCTTGCCTTCCAGATAGGCGGTATCGCGTACCGGACGGACATCGACCAGCGAGCCGGGAAGAAATCCGCGCACCTGGCCCAGATCGACGGTAAAGCCGCCCTTGACCTTGCCATTGATGCGGCCGGTGATGATCTCCTGATCATCGAACGCTTTTTCAAGCGAGAGCCATGCGTGATGGCGCTTTGCCTTTTCACGCGACAGGCGGGTTGCACCAAAGCCGTCTTCTACGGCATCGAGCGCAACCTCGACCTGATCACCAATGGCGACTTCGAGATCACCATTGGCATCTAAAAACTGTTCTTTTGGAATTGTACCTTCTGATTTAAGGCCTGCATTGACAACGACAAAGTCATCGTTGACGTCAATTACAGTACCCATGATCATGGTGCCGGGTTTTAAGTTAAGGTTGGCTACACTCTCTTCAAAGAGTTCTGCAAAACTTTCGGTCATTGTGAATTAATCCTGATGCCCAAAGGCATCCCGTATTGCTGATCGCACAGCAATTCAATCGTCGTTAAATAAATTCAGCCTGCTACTGAATAGTGACAGACTCCCATTAAAGAGCAAAAATCAAAGTGGCAGATCACAGTTTTCATGCGCCTGCACAAGGATTTGCTCAACTACCTCGTCGATAGTCAGCGCCGAGGAATCAATCATCAGCGCATCGTCAGCCGCACGCAACGGGGCTTCAGATCGATTCATATCACGCTCATCACGCTCACGAATCTCTTCGACAAGACTCGCAAGAATAACAGACATTCCTTTCTCTTTCAACTGTTTATACCTTCTGCGCGCGCGCTCTTCAGCACTGGCAGTAAGGAATATTTTCAAAGCGGCCCGAGGAAATATGACCGTACCCATATCACGACCGTCAGCTACCAGTCCTTCGCGGGTTGCGCATCGCTGCTGCCAGCCGAGCAGAGCAGTCCGAACTTGCGGAACTGCCGCCACACGGGAGGCGTCATTGCCTGCCGTCTCGCTCCTGATATCATCGGTAACATTATGTTTATTCAGTAAAATATCCCCATCTACAAATTCAACCTGAAGATCTCCGGCGATCTCCCCCAGGGTAACGGCATCCTGGAAATCGGCATTCTGGTTTCGTGCCTGCAACCCGGTCAATCGATACAGGGCGCCGCTGTCGAGCACTCTCCAGCCGAGGTTTTTCGCCACTAATGCGGCGATGGTTCCTTTACCGGAACCCGAGGGACCATCGATGGTAATAATTTTTTTATTCATATTTTTTCCAATTTCACCACGAAGTTCACGAAGCGAGCGTAGGGCGTCAATAAGCGGAGCGCATTGCGCCGCATTTCTAACTCACTTCCAGCGTCATACCGATGCTGTTGACGAGCTCCGCAAAGCCAGGAAATGATGTATCGACGTTGGCGCAGTCATCGATCACAATCTCTCCGTCGGTGCGCAAAGCAGCGATCGCAAATGCCATGGCGATGCGATGATCGCCATGAGAGTCCACTCTCCCGCCACGCATTGCCCCACCCCTGATCACCATACCGTCCGGGGTCGGGGTTGCATCGATTCCAAGTGTTTGCAAGCCATCTGCCATCACCTGGATGCGATCGCTCTCCTTGACCCTGAGCTCTTCGGCGCCTGTCAACACTGTCTCGCCTTCCGCACAAGCCGCAGCCACGAACAGCACCGGAAACTCATCGATCGCCAGCGGCACCTGTGATTCGGGGATATGAATCCCCTTCAACTTTGCCCCGCGAACACGCAGATCCGCGACAGGTTCACCTCCCGCCTCCCGCTGATTCGCTATCTCGATCGAGGCGCCCATCAGGCGGAGGATATTGATCACGCCAATGCGGGTGGGGTTCATGCCGACATGCCGCAGTGTCAGATCAGACCCCTCGGCAATCGAAGCGCCGACCAGAAA
>Ga0190293_1000977_pt1 | contig 10147 bp, 7 predicted proteins | sample 48693001_MG_FD_161671 | JGI IMG/M metagenome (GOLD analysis project Ga0190293, IMG submission 161671) | Hydrothermal vent microbial mat bacterial communities from Southern Trench, Guaymas Basin, Mexico - 4869-30-0-1_MG | ecosystem: Environmental > Aquatic > Marine > Hydrothermal vents > Microbial... | reverse complement strand
TCGCGTCTCCACCATTAATCGCGTCTCTACCATTAACCGCGTCTCTACCATTATCATCCGATTTGCAAATAATAATGATAATATGCATATGATTTGGCATCACAACATGACGACCTAAATCAATATAGGGGAAATGGTTCGGTATTTCATTACAAAATCTTTCTGCCATTTGACCTGTTTGTGATAATTGTATTTTTCCGTCGATCACATCACCAAAATAAGAAGCCCTGTTTTTCGTACAAATGGTTACAAAATACGCGCCATTTTGGCCGTAATCCCATGATTGCAGGCGTGCTGATGGTATGCGATACTGGTTTTTAAATTTTTCCATGATTAAAATTCATTCCATCTGCCGGCAACAAAACATGCCGCCCTGTGGTTGTCTGATACCGGAATCAATTCCGGCATCTCCGTTCTGCATTTTTCAAATGCAAAGGGGCATCGATCACGAAACCGGCATCCGGATGGATAATTCTCCGGAGATGGAACACTGCCGGGTATCACGGCCAGTCGATTTCCCTTACCATCGGATAAGGTGGGAATCGATTTTAAAAGGCTGTACGTATACGGGTGTGACGGCGCCGAAAATATGTCCTCCATGGTCCCCTCTTCAACTATTTTGGATGCATACATCACCAGAACACGATCACACATTTCCCAAACGACGCCCATGTCGTGCGTAATCAAAAGAATGGATGTTCGCTCCTCCTTCATCTCACGAATCAGCTGAAATACCTGCGCCTGTATGGTCACATCCAGGGCTGTTGTGGGTTCATCGGCAATAACCAACTCCGGGCTCATCATCAAGGCCATGGCGATCATGATGCGTTGTTGCATTCCTCCTGACAACTGGTATGGATAGGCGTGCATCTTTTCCGCTGCATCGGGTATTTTTACCTTTCCAAGCCATTCAAGAGACATCTGCCAGGCCCTTGATTTTGACATATGCTGATGTATCTGAATCGTCTCCACCATTTGCTGACCGATTCTTTGCAAAGGGGACAGGGCCGATAGCGGTTCCTGGAATATCATGCTGATCTCTTTGCCGCGTACCTTGCGTACCATCTCGATCCCGGTTTTTAAGAGATCGTTCCCCTTAAACAAAACCCGGCCGTTCTCAATGCTTCCCGGTGGAGAGGGAATCAGGCGTAGCAGGCTTAACGCGCTCACTGATTTCCCACATCCGGATTCGCCCACGAGGCCGACAACTTCCCCGCGATGGATGTCAAAGGACACATCGTCGACTGCGGTAAAAAAAGCGTCATCGGTTTTGAACGACACCGTCAGATTCGATACGCTAAGAAGTGTCTGCGGCATTATATCAGTCTCGTATATCGTTTGGGGTCATAAGCATTCCGGATGCCTTCACCCACAAATACACCCAGGAGCATGACAATAAACAAAGCAAGGGATGGATAGAGAATCAACCACCATGCCCATCGATACTGCTGGGCTTGATAAAGCAATTCCCCCCAACTTGGCGTCGGCGACGGTAGACCGAAACCGAGATAGTCCAGTGCGGCCAGTGAGCCGATGGCGCCCACCAGTGAAAAGGGGAAAAAGGTAATCACCGGAACCATGCCGTTGGGTAAAATATGCTTGAATATAATCTTAAAGGATGAGCCCCCCATGCACTTTGCCGCCTCCACAAAGGGAAGTTTCCGCAGGCGTAAAAATTCTGCCCGAACATAGTAGGATATCCCGATCCAGTTAAAAAGCCCGTAGCAGAACAACAGCAGGGAGAAACTCCTGCCGTAAATGGACCCCATGAGTATCATGATGTATAAAAACGGCAACGCACTCCAAATTTCAATAAACCGTTGACCTGTTATGTCCAGAAGACCGCCATAATAGCCTTGAATCGCTCCGGCGGCAATGCCCAGGACCATGGACCCGACAACGAGCAACAATCCAAAAGACATGGAGGTTCTCAGTCCGTAAAGAATGCGTGCCAGAACATCTCGTCCAGCCCCATCAATGCCCATGATGTGCCCCTTGACTGGTGGAAAAGGAAATCTGACATCTTCTTTAAGAAAGTCAACGCGGTACTTTCGGTTGCTCATGGAGATTGTAAGGTTGTCCACGGGGCCGAAATATCGATTTCGGACGTTTTCCTTGATGACCGCTTGCTGAGCATCTAAAAGCGAGTCCCAACTATTTTCTGCCCCCGGTTTCGAGACCTCCTCGACCATGGCCAGGTTTCGATTGAACGTAAGCTCGAATGCATGTCCCCCGCCATCAGCACCCGGAGTCACCCCTTCTCTGAAGGTAATTCTAACTGTTTTCGGCCGGCGCTTTTTTCCCCTGTGAGTCGACAGGGATGCCTTAATGTTTTCGCCTTCGGGTCCCGTGGTCACCATGGAGAGAGATGGGGCTTCCTTGCCTGAAAACCTGAGCTCGATGGCAGCCCTGATTTCCGGTGGGATCTTGAAAAAGTCTGTAATACGCCTGTTTTGGATGTCCTTGTCTGTCAAACCCAGAAATGCCCCGAGTCTGAATGATTTTACAATGGAAAAATCATTTCGGATATTGGCCGTCCCCACCATGGGAAGCGGCTTAAATGCGGCAGTGACATGATCGGACACCTCGACAAGCGCAGGATCCAGGCTTTGAAACGGGCCATATGGGATTGGCGGGAAAACCATGTAATTTTCACTGTTCAGAAATTCAGAACTTGTATTAACCTGGTGGTAATCAGGCCGCGTATGTTTGCCATTTCCCAAAAACGTATCCTCCGGATAAAACTTGACCACAGGGAAATAAGACTTGCCATGAAACTTTACATAGAGCGGAACATTGTTGCAGATAATTTCAGAGCAGAGGCTGAACATATACAGAAGTGCAAGAATCCATAGTGAAATATAGGCACGCTTCATCTCCTTAAAGCGTGATATACGTCTGCGGGTCATAGGATTTTTAACAAAACGCGACATCATCGGGGGTTTCAATTCTCTTGAAAGTTAATTCTCGGATCGATGAGAACATAACAAAAATCTGATAGGATATTGCCTATGAGCCCCAAGATTGCAGTGATGGAAAGGATCCCCATGAAAACCGGATAATCTCTCCCCACAATGGCTTCCAGGCTCAATCGGCCCATTCCGGGAATTTCAAAGACCTGCTCAATGATGACGGAGCCGGCAAACATTACTGTGAGGATGGATCCAAAACCGGTTGCGATGGGAACCAGGGAATTCCTCAGGGCATGTCCCCAAATGGCACGTGAAAAACTGCCGCCCTTGGCCAGTACCGTACGGATATAATCTTTTCCGATCTGTTCTATAAGCGAATTTTTCATAAGAAGTGTCAGCACGGCAAAATTGCCGATCACATAGCATAGGATCGGCAGAAACATGTGCTGGAAAATATCCTTTATTTTACCCCAGTAAGTGAGCTGGTGGAACAGGTCTGAGTGAAATCCTGAAATCGGGAATATATCCCATAACCCTTCAACAGTACCGGCAAAAAGCATTTTGAGCACCATGCCGAAGGCAAAGGGAGGGATGGCATATCCCACAAAAACGACAATGCTCGAAACAATGTCAAAAGATCGGTCGTGGTGTAAGGCCTTAAAAATACCCAAAGGGATACAGACCAGATAGGATAGAATAAAACCGGTAATCCCGAAAACCAGCGACACCTTAAATCGTTCCTGAATCAACTGCCAGGATGTTTTGTTTGGGAATCGATAGGATTCCATCTTCATACCCATACGATCCGTGACCAACCACTTCCAGTACCTTTTATAAAACGGTTGATCGAACCCGAAATGTGCTTCAATGGCCTTGCGCTGGTCCGCTGAAATACTTGTGGCAGCCCCGGCACCCCCGCCGGATTCCGATGCACCAACACCGCCACGCATCTGCATGATGGCCTGCTCCACAGGACCCCCGGGAACAAACTGAATGACACCGAAGCAGAGTAGCGTAATACCTATGAAGGTGGGAATCACGAGTAGAAACCGCCGGATGAAATAGTCGATTCTTTCCATGTGCTGCTTATAGCACTAGGCGGCCAAGGTTTTCAATAGGCTGTTAGGCTGTAGACTGTTAGGCTGTTAGGTGTTGTCCGTGGACAGTTATCATGTTCAAGAACGAATGAACATCGAACGTTGAATACGGAACCTGAAGAAACAGGTGTCTGTATTGAAACGCAACAGCACGCGTATTCCTCATGGCGAATAGCCTTGTCTTCGATCTTGTGACTTGTCGAAAATCCCGGTTTATCGGGTTTGCGATTTTTAATTATTCTTTTTCATTCGATGTTCGATGTTGGACGTTTCCCGCCATGGCGGGATTGGACGTTCATTTTTAAAATATCATCATACAAAATCTTGCTTTTTCCCCTTAAAATCGAATAAACTCTTCACACATTTTTATGATACAAACCCGAAAGGAAACCATGACCACACCACATCCCAAAACGCATTTTCAGACCGACGAAAACGTGCCGGCCTATGAACTGAAAAACCGTATCGCGGCATTGCAGGAGCGCCTGTCCCGCAGCAAAATAGATGCTGCGCTGATTCTTCAAAGCAGTGACCTTTACTATTTTTCCGGCACTACCCAGCAAGGACACCTTTACGTGCCTGCCAACTCCCGGCCAATTCTCATGGTGCGAAAAAGTATCCATCGCGCAACAGCGGAATCGAATCTGGATACGATCCTTCCCATATCCGGTCTTTCCCAACTTCGAACCCTCTTGAAAGACAATGGCTGCAAGGCACCCCAAACCCTGGGAATGGAGCTGGATGTTCTTCCCGTCAACCTGTATCACAAATACAGGGATCTTTTTAACGAATCCCGAATTATCGATGTGTCCCACGATATTCGGATGGTCAGGTCTGTCAAATCATTGTTTGAGATAGATCGGATAACCCTGGCGGCAACGTTCTCAGATCAGATGGCATCCTTTGTAAAAGAAGAGTTGCGAGAAGGAATCACTGAAGTCGAGCTCGCAGGCAAGCTAGAAGCCAGAGCCAGGAAACTTGGACACCAGGGAATGGTACGCATGCGATTGTGGGGAAGTGAAATGTTTTACGGACACCTCATGTCCGGTGCATCAGCAGCCGTCCCCAGCGCCCTCGCATCGCCCACCGGCGGTGCGGCCATGAGCCCCGCGTTTTCACAAGGACCCGGTTTTAAAAAAATCCAGCGCCATGAACCCATTCTATTCGACTATGTCTTTGCCTACAAGGGATACCTGGCAGACCATACGCGGATCTTTTCAATCGGCAGCCTTCCCGATGATCTTCTCAATGCGCATCAGTCCATGCTGGATCTCCAATCCATGTTGAAAAAAAAGATGCTGCCGGGCGTTCCTGCCGGAGATGTCTATGATATGGCCATGGCGTTCGTCGATGAAACCGGTTATGGCGGTTCTTTTATGGGCGCTGAACAGGAGCGCATCCGTTTCATCGGGCATGGTGTGGGGTTGGAGCTGGACGAATATCCATTTTTAGCCAAGGGGCAACAGCTCCGCCTACAAGCAGACATGGTCATCGCCCTGGAACCCAAACTCGTTTTTCCCGGGAGAGGGGTTGTGGGAGTGGAAAATACTCATGTTGTCACACCTGGCGGATTACAGCAGTTGACCACATATCCAGAAGAGATAGAAATTATTAAGTAGATACCCGGGTCCAAAGGGCCCGGCACTGATTCAACCCTATAAGAGTTATTATTATGCACATTCAGCGTGTGATAAATTCTAAATCCGAATATCGAAATACGAAACAAATCCAAATATCAAATGATGGAATAAAAGCCCGGATCCGATTAACGGTTCCGGTCTTTTTTATTACCTGCCACAAACCCTCCTAATGTCAGTTGTCATTTTGACTTCATCGATTCGGTTTTATGTATTGCGTATCTCCCTATCACTCTGGACGGTCTCATTTTACCCACCTCTTTTCCGGGCATAAATACTGCTTTAAGATAAAGCGGTTCTGCCTGGTCCCAACCTGAGAGTGAGAATTGTCCGGTTAAGATTCCCACGCGCCAGCCGTTAAAATCAAGGTATCGGGTGGCTTTCTTATAACCATAGATGCTGGTTCTATTTGTAGAGACTTTAACCTGTAGTTTCGCTGAGGGTGAAATGCGATCCAGAAGAAAAACAAAGACTGCATATTCCATATTTTCTTCGGTTTCTTCAGCAAATATTTCGTTTAAAGATGGGGATATAGCTTTCTTTCCGGCAAATTCAGAAAGCTCCATATAGGAATCAGGAAAGAGGTTTGCACTTTTCGGCAGAGAAGCAGCCTCTACGATAAACATTACCGGTTCAGGCTTAGTTGAGTATAAAGGTTCTACCCTGGCTTCTTTTATGACTATCTCATTTTTTTTTACAGATCTGAATCGACTTAGAAATAGGGCTGATGCTCTGCGACCCAGCGGCCCTTCAAAATTGATCTTTCCTGCAATGGTTTTTTCTGACGGGCTGCTCTTTTCTGTTTGGTAGATATAGAGCTCAGTCCCTGAAAATTTTAATTCCTTTCCGATTAAAAAAGAACCTGCATCGATATTTTTTTCAAATCTGACCTTTTCAGATCTGTATTTATCGGCCATGACAATTTTATTATGTATGGCAATAGTAACTAAAGCTGCATCTTCCGGCATTTTATCCAGGGAAACAGCAATTGGATCGGGAAGATTGATTTGACCCATTTGATTCATTTTCTGCTTAAATTTTTCTAATTGTTCCTGCATACCTGCACAGCCGAAGGTAAGGAAAATCATAACTGCCGGTATGATGCAGCGATATTTTAATAAAGAAGAAAACATGTCTGTCCTCCAAAGAAAAAGGTAACGAGCTTTGCAAAACGGTACGTTTCTATTCCTAAAAATTAGGGGGTCGTTAATTCGTTGGGCCACATTTTGGTCTTCAATGTGTTCCGCAAACGTTTTTGTTCAGGTGGTAATGACAACACTTTCAGTACATCGGGGTTGTCACTCTTTTTGACAGGCCCCGACTGTACTTTTTTAACTTGATCACGGGTCGGTTTTGCAATGGCTTTTGGTTTTTGATCCTTTTTATATTGGTCTATAGCCTGATGCGTTCTTCTTCCCATAAACCCGTCAGCAGGACCGGGGTTATAGCCCGCATTTATCAAAGCAAGCTGGGTCTTTTTTATCAGAGGATCCGAAACAGGTTTTGCGAAACGTGTGTTAAAAACACCTGCCAGAACAGGTTTTCCCAGCTCAAGCTTATTGTTTTGTTTCCTTCCGGCCTTAAATATCGCTTTTATATAAAGCTTTTCACCGGTAAGGGAAATTCTGCATCGGGAGATGTCAACATGCCAGCCGGAATGGTCAATGTGCATCTCATTATATCCGGTTTTGGCAATTCCGTCCGGTTCCCGAAAGGTAAGTTTTTTACCCTTCATGCCATCCGGTGTTCTACTGAGTCTAAGTTCGGTTTTATCATCAGGGCTCAGGCGATCGAGATAAAAGGCGAAAACATAATAATCCCGGATTCCCTTGGGCACCTGCCCGGGCTTTCCCGAAGGAACGCAGTTATTAAGTATAAAACCCAATGTTAATGCATTATTTGAAAATAAATCGAAATCTTTTTCCGACACCTTTTCCGCAGGCACAATAAAAAGATTCAACTCCGGTCTGAACGGATATATCGGTCTTATCTCCGCCTTGTTGATCATTATATTTTTCGAGGTTAATTTATATTCGGTTTCCAGGGCTACGATGGTTCTCCTTTCAGCCGCGTCAAGAAAATGAAGATGCCCTTTGAGTCTTGCAAAACCGTTGTTTTTATCCGGAGTCAGGTACTCATCCACAATGGTTTGCAAGAGTTTGAAACCGGTATACCTGAATTGGGGTTCCCGCAGTTTTTTGGTTATTTCACCGGAAAAAACGACTTCAGGCCAGTCTCCCTCGGGCTGGGGCCGGCCGCTCATTTCAAGGACAATGGCGGATATCACCATTACCAGCTCAGGAGGTGCTTTATCGGTATCCATACGGATAAGCTTGCCCGGGGGATTTTCCGCCCCAACAGAAGTGCCTATTCCAGGAAGCGTAAAAAACGGCAGAAGCAAAATTATTATATATACGGTCATTCTTTGTGATTTCATTGTGTGAACCTCATTTTAATTTTAGTTATCACAGAGGTGTATATCCCGGGCCGTAACCGGTGATGTTTTCTGTGGTACGGTGTGCAGCATAGTTGCCGGCATTTTTAACAGCAAATTCCGTTATTTTTTTACCCGTATCACCGACAACCGAACCGATGGCCTCCTCATATGGATCTCCCAAATACTTTCCTATATTAGTAACGACAACAGCATTGACGGTTGCCTGTTTCGTACCTTCATATATAGCCTCGCCTTGTGAAGCGCCTTCATCAATATTTTGTCCATACGCATCCGCGCCGGCACGCAAAGCCTGAACACCTATTGTCGCCCCCCACACAGCTGTAGCGGATTTAACTCCCGCACCGGCTAAAGCCCCGGCAGGCGTCACGGTAAGAGCCCATCCTGCAACGGTTCCGGCCGCTGCGGTAACTTCTAAGGCTGTGATTATAGCGTCCAAAGCAGGATTTAATGAGCCTCCTGTGTGGATGTATTCTCTTCCCGGCCGGATTATTGTGCCCGAATCAAGCATAACAGTAACCTCATGGGTACCGTCAGGATGAACAGTTGTGAGTACCCATGTATCGTTTGAGTATATAGCCCATGTAGATACGGAACCGTCTTCGTTTATTTCCGGGTCTGTTATTTTATCAAGCGTGGCGCTCTTCGTACCCGGCAGTGTTCCCTGGGTTCCAATTAGCTCCTGGTCGGGGTCCGGCTGCTCGGTCGTTTTACTTTCATCGGCGCTGCCGTGAGGGTCTATATCGTCAACCAGTATTGCAACTTCTGTTTTTTCGTCCCCCTGGTCTTCAGCAGACGTACTTTCATCCGTGTCTTTCTCATCAGAGGTGGTTCCTGTGGCAGAGTCTTCACTATCATCCTCAACTCCCCCTTCTTCGGTTGTCTCTTCTTCAGCAGTCTCTCCTTCTTCGGCAGACTCTCCTTCTTCGACAGACTCTCCTTCTTCTTCAGCAGTCCCTTCTTCTGCGACAGCCTCTCCTTCTTCGGCAGTCCCTTCTTCTTCGGCGGTCTCTCCTTCTTCGGCAGTCTCTTCTTCTGCGACAGCCTCTCCTTCTTCGACAGTCCCTTCTTCTTCGGCAGTCTCTCCTTCCTCGGCAGCCTCTCCTTCTTCGGCAGTCTCTCCTTCCTCGGCAACCTCTCCGTCTTCAGCAATCCCTTCTTCTTCAGCGTCCGCCCCTTCTTCAGCGGTCTCTCCTTCTTCTGCAGTCCCTTCTTCTTCAGCAGCCTCTTCCAGGAGATTAACTTCCTCAACCAGTTCCGCAACCTCTTCCTCCTTACCTGGATCGGTCTCAGAAGAAGTTGTGATTTCAGAATCGGCACTTTCCTGGGTAGCAGGGGTAAATCCCGAGGGAGGATCTGTTGCATCAGAGCTCGTGCTTTCTAATTCGATCATACCGTCGCCTCCGCCTCCGCCTGAGTCTTTGCCTGAGTCTCTGCCTCCGCCATCACCCCCACTATGGGCAAATAAAGATTGGACAGGACATACTGCGATGATGAGAGATAGCACAATAATAACCATTGATTGTTTCATGAGACGCCTCTTTGCCTGGATAAAATATCTATAACCTGAACTGAGCGATTCAGTCTGAAGAGATATTGCTTCTGATGAGAGTAGGTATAGGAATAACGCAATTTTATGTCAAGGAGATATTACCCCAAAAGGGGTTCCCATCTCTTTTCGATGAGTTAAAAAAAACGAAAAAACCGACCCGTTCCAAAATGAAATCTCAATTGGAATGGATCGGCTTAAAACTCATTATAGATATAAACAGGTTCTAACGCTTGGAGAACTGATAGCGAGCTCTGGCACCTTTTTGTCCGTATTTCTTGCGCTCCTTGACCCTGGCATCACGTGTGATAAACCCGGCCTTTTTCAGTACCTGCCTCAGGTCCGGTTCCACCTGGAGCAATGCTTTGGTGATTCCATGGCGGATAGCACCTGCCTGGCCGGTAATGCCACCACCCAGCACACGCACCCTTATATCGTAGGTCTCCTGCGTATTGGTAAGTGACAGGGGCTGCAGCATGATAATCTTGGCCGTACCC
>Ga0190293_1000976_pt1 | contig 10156 bp, 10 predicted proteins | sample 48693001_MG_FD_161671 | JGI IMG/M metagenome (GOLD analysis project Ga0190293, IMG submission 161671) | Hydrothermal vent microbial mat bacterial communities from Southern Trench, Guaymas Basin, Mexico - 4869-30-0-1_MG | ecosystem: Environmental > Aquatic > Marine > Hydrothermal vents >... | reverse complement strand
ATATATGATAGAATCTCTTGGCGTTCCCCATACAGAAGTTGACCTTATATTGGTGGATGGAAAATCAGTAGATTTTAATTATATTCTCCAAGATAAAGACCGCGTAAGCGTATATCCTGTTTTTGAATCCCTCAATATTACCAATGTTACTCATCTTAGAAAGATCCCTCTTCGCAGGAATAAATTTATAGCCGATATCAACCTTGGGAATATCGTTAAATACATGCGAGCCCTGGGACTTGATCTATTTTACGATTCCTTTCTCTCCACTCGTGAAATAATTGAAATATCCAAAAGAGAAAAAAGGATAATACTGACGAAGAACAGCAAGCTCCTTAAATTCAAAGATGTAAGCCATGGAATTTTTATACATCCTGGTACAACGACAGAACAGATAAGACGAATTATCAATTACCTGGATATTAAAGATGACATTAAGCCCTTTTCAAGATGTCTTCAATGCAATACCCTTTTAGATGTCGTACCAAAGGAAAAAATCTTAAATAAAATTCCTCCAATGACAATAGAGTTCTGCGATAAATATGTTCAATGCAGATCCTGTGATAAAATTTATTGGGAAGGAACTCATTTTATTAATATGAAAAAGGTTTTAAAACAAATACTCGTTTAATCTTTTTCAAATTTCTGTTATTAGATTATTTCTTAATCAGTTACACTTTTCCTCGGTTTTAATTTTTGAACAGGGATCGCCCCACTATGCCCATTTCATTTTCCTCTAAAGCCACGGCAGGATTCCGATAGGGTTTTTTAACATTGAAACCGACATGCTGCTCATGGACCGCTACTTTTTCTTTTCCACCGATTTTTTGTGAGTGGATCCTTGAGTGGGCTGGCGCTGAAGATTTCAGCCGTGACGAATAAATTGTTTATGCTATTCAACAAAGGGAAATGATCGGCAATTTGTCCGGCGCCATTTATGGATATGTCTACCCTTTTTTACCGACAGCATGCACAAGTTGTTGATATTATACACACCATGAACACTATGCACACTTACCTTTTAAAATCAGCCAATATCCCTTATAATCTTGGTTCCATAAAGATAACACCTGTATGAAATAATCTGACACCGCCCTATAGATTACGAGGGGAATTCATTCGTTGACAAATATCATTTTTATGATATTTTATTATCATAAAAAACAGAGTGGAGGAATTTGATATGCCAATTATAAAACCGATTTCAGATCTTAGAAACAAAGCAAATCAAATCTCGGAGCTTTGCCATCGCCAAAATCAACCCGTATATATCACAAAAAATGGTAAAGGGGATTTGGTGGTTATGAGTCAGGCCCATTATGAGGGTATTCTTGGTTTGCTTGAACTCTATCAAAAGCTCGGGGACGCTGAAGTGTTGGATGCTGCAGGTGATAAGGGAATTACACACCGTGAAATGATGCGGCGTTTGAGAGATAGCATTTCATGAGCAAACTGTACCAAATTCGATACTTACGCACGGCAGAAACAGATCTGATCGGTATTTTTGAATATATTCAGAAAGATAACCCGTCAGCTGCCGTCAAACAACTCGAAATATTTGATAAGTCCATTTCTCAATTATCAAAAAATCCGTATCTGGGTGCAATACCCAAAGACGATAGGCTGAAAAGACTCGGGTATCGGATACTCATCATCGACAAATATCTTGTTTTTTACGTCGTCAAAACAAATACAGTTCAAATCAGACGCGTAATTCATGGCGCTCGACAATATATTTATATATGATGCGCTAAAATAAGGCCGGTTTTATCCAATTTGTCCAATAGGTCACGTCTCTCTCGTGCCAATACCTTCAGCCGTCGTTTTTTGTACGGTTTTACTTTGGCAACTTCTAAAACTATAATGGCCAATTCTGCAATTTTTTCGTTTCCAGATTCAGCCAACAGTTTCAAGCGTTTCACATTCTTATTTGAAATATGTTGTTGCTTCAAGTATCCAAAAATTTCTGCCCTTGTATCTATCTCCACTATCGCGGCCTTTGGTTTTCGCGCACATTCCTTGCAAATATGATCCCGATGCCCTTTTCCTGAAAATTTTTCATTCGGCTGGATTGTACTGCAAATTCGGCAATAATGTCCTGAATATCGTTTTTTCATATATTCCTTTTAAGGCGGCATTATAGGCAATACCAAATCGCCAGTCCGCAGAAAGTTCAGAACACGCATCCTTCAGATCACGATCTACAATTTGAAACAGATTTTCGATCTCTTCAGGCGTCGTTTTATGAGGTCTCAACCAACCATTGTCAGACCATTGTCTTAAGGTCCTCTTCATCCCCTATGATAAAGAGTTTTGGAGCAACTATAACTTGGGTTATAAAGTAAATAATAGGGGACATCCTTCAACACATTTTGTACGAATCACATTGGGAACATATGTCATTCAGTTCCTGCGCATTCTGATTGTCAATTGCAAAGTTGGCTGGATCTCTGAATATGGACAATATCTTTTCTGGATATTTTGTATACCGGCATTTATCGGTATTAAGGTTAATGCATTTGGTGAACAGTAGCGTTTCATTAGATTCATGGTTGGGCATGGTGGAACCTCATTGGAAGAGGTTAGGTGCTGTTTGATAGTGCCAGATGCAGTGGGGATGATCAAGACTGAAAAAGTTGGGATGAAATGCGGATGAGAAATGGGTGAGGAATGGAATTAAAACAGTTCCCTTGTATAAAATCATCTGGACTGGGACGAAGAAATAATCCGTCCCAGCCCTCATGCTTTTATTTTTTTGGTTTAAATAATTTCACTTTTGATACCACACCTGCGTGATCGGAAGGCCATAGCCCACTTGGGGTCATGTCAGATATTTCATCTCCAACCACATTACATTTAACACTTTTTACTATTAAACCCATTGGATCTAGAAAAATAAGGTCAATACGTGTGGTAAGCGTAGCATCCGGATCGCTTACATATTCATCGAAACCACTTGTGTAACCTTCGTCAAATTTCTTTTGCAAAAGCCAAGTGTCCAAATATTCGGCTTCTACTGCCAGCATGTATGGAGGCACATATGGCAGGTATCCAATTTCCGGATCAGGATGCAATCCATAACCCGGAACATCATCCGGGGAACTGTTGAAATCACCAACCAAGATGATCGGTTTGGGTCCGTACATTGCATTAATAAAATCTATAGTCCCCAACAACTCAACCATCTGGTAATATTGAAAAAGTCTAAAAACACTGTCAGTAGCACCCCGTATTTCAAGGTGTGTATTGACGAAACGATGCGTATAACCTCTGATATTCACGTCTACAATTCCAAATCCCCGAGTGAACTCAACATAAGCACCACCGAGTTCCAGCCCTACATTGGCTTCATAGTTGTCAGAAAACACCTCAACGGCAGGATACCCTTTTCGGACAAGGATGACATCGTGATCTACCATTCGCACATCAGAAAGACCGGTAGATGAATTAGGGTCTACCATTTATTAGGTCACAGTTTGAAAGGAATGGATGCATATTACATAAAGCCGAACGATGATGATTTGAAACAGGCGATGGATGTTTATACCGTTTGGTTCGATGAACAACTGGAAGCTGCGGAACAAGCGGAAGAAGAAATGTCTAAAGTGAAAATGCCCTCACAATCCTCATAAGCCAATTCACCTGCTAATGTTATTAATATCACAAGCCCTCACATCCTCCACTGTTTGATGGTATCACATTTTTTGCATTTTCCTGGAAATTGCCTTTTAGGCTGGATTTTAAAAATTGTTTCTGGCAATATATTCTCCAGATATCTTCTGCCAACCCGACGGGATTGAAGCGTACCCTGCAGCAAGCTGCAGGGTACGCGCTCACTATCTCCGTTCAATATGATCTCGGCGACGGACCTTTACGAAATGATTAACCTTTAACGATGAGGAATAGTGAAATGAAAACGATAGTTACGGGGGGCTGCATCCTGGCCGCTATCTTCCTTGCAATCGGCGTCACGGGCGCCGCGGATCTGGAAGCTGGATTCCTGGGAATCCAATGGGCGTCACCCGCGGCTCATCAGGAAGGGTTGACCCGTTTGTACGAGAGAAAAAACGTGGTCTATTACATCCAGCCCAATATTGTTCACACGATCAATGAGACCCCGGTGCCCAATGTAGTGTACGGTTTCTACGAACACCAGTTTTTTGCGGTGTATATCAAGCTGGAAAGTGAAGAGGTTTTCGGGAAGTTCCGTAATTACCTGAAGTCGCAATACGGCATCCCTGATAAGAGTTTTTCAATGAAGACCGGCGAAACCGTTTACAAGTGGAAGCAGGGCGAGATCAAGATCAAACTGAAAACAAACGAAGAAAACTACCGCATGAAACTGGGCTTTTACTATTTGCCTCTGTCCAAAAAAGTGAATGAGGAGCAGATGGAAATATCTCACAGCAGGTCCCTTCAGTTTTTTCCCATCGAAAAGGATGAAAAGCCTGAACTCATACCGCTGTTACGGTTTTAGAGGTTAACCGTCGGATCTTGCAAATAAATAAATCAATGGTGCTACCTCGCTGTAAGTTTCATTTCGATACGCCTGTTTTTTCGGTATGCTTCGAGAGTTTCAGCTGGGTCAATGGGATGGAATTTGCTGAACCCGGTTGCTGCCATTCGATCCTCTGGGATTTCATTATTTGCAAGAAACCGTACCACAGACACGGCTCTGGCAGTTGACAGTTCCCAGTTTGATGGGAAAAGCTGGGTGTGAATGGGCACACGATCTGTGTGTCCGTCAATCCTTAGGATCCAGTTGAGATCATCAGGAAATCTTTTGGATAGTTGTTGTAAAATAGCTGCAATCTGGATCAGGTGCCGTTTCCCTTCCTCCCCAAGATCAGCAGAACCGGACTCAAATAATAATTCTGCTTGAAGAACAAAACGGTCACCTTCAACACGCACATAAGGGCTATCACCCAGTATTTCTCTCAAGCGGCCGAAGAATTCCGACCGATATTGTTCCAGCAGATTGACACGCTTAGCAAGTATGATGTTTAACCGTTTGCCAAGATCCTCCAATTCAGCTGCTTGAACTGACTTTTCTGATTCAGCTACTTTTAAGGCCTGGCTGATTTCTTCAAGCTGTTTTTTCAGATTTGTGATTTGCTGATGCAGCAACACCACTTCCGCCCGTGCACTTTGTGAAAGTTGACGCTCATCGTTTAAAGCCTCTTCTTGCTCGCCAACAAGGGCAGCTAATGCCTGTATGCGAATTTCACGCTGGCCAATAATTTCTTGAGCCAAGACAGTTCGTTCCTTTTCATTGGCCAAACGTGTCTCGAGTGACATGGTCCGGTCCCTCAGAGTACCCAATTCGGTTGTTTTAGTTGAAAGCGCCTCAGCAAGCTGACCTACTTTCGCCTCCAGTTCACGTCTCATAAAACGCAATGTATTGATATCTTCTTGAAGACTTGCCATGAGCAAAAACTGTCTCTTTATCTCGGCCTTATCCAGTTCGGAACGTTCGGTCAACTCGAACAGGCGTGAACTCAATGACTCTTTTTCCTGGGTAATATCAGTTATTAACCCAGACAAACTGGCAATTTCAGCTGTCAGTACCTCATTTCGCTCATTTTCCAAACCAAGCAATCCAACAAGTTCATCCATACGCCGATGGAGAGACACCAATTCGCTCTCTTTTCCAGATAAGATCTCACTTAATAAAAATTGAGTGAGCGTAAAAATGAGAACGACAAATATTACCACCATGAGGAGGGCAGACAAGGCATCGACATATCCCGGCCAAACATTGCTTCCCATTGCGCGCCTACCGGAGTTTATCATACCTGTTTCTTCTCTATGTTGTTTTTCTGAATTTCAATCAACTGTTCAAGGCCTTGCTGATTATTCCGTATTTCTCTTATTAAACTTTCGAGATTACGTTCAATTCGCACCATGCCGGGTTCGCTTATCATCCCATCCACATCTGTGTCGTCACTACTATCGACAAGCTGTGTGACACCTAACAGCCATTCTTCCATATCATTAAAAAAACGATTCTGAGCATGACTGGCTTGAATATCTATAAAACCAAGTACCAAAGATCCTCCCAAGCCAAACAACGACGAGCTAAACGCTGTCCCCATGCCTTGCATCGGCTTGAGAAGACCTGTTTTCAATGATTCGAACGTCTTGACAAAATCATTGGTTCCGACGTTTAATCCACCAATTACATCGCTGACAGAGCCAATCGTTCCGAGAAGGCCCCAAAAAGTGCCCAGGAGTCCTAAAAACACCAACAGGCCAATCATGTAGCGAGAAATCTCTTTAGATTCATCCAGATGAGCTCTAATGCCCTCAAGTACCGTACGCAATGATAACGCGGACAGCTTGAATCGATCTCTGTGAATCCCATGAAGATGTTTTATCAGGGGTTTGAGCAAAGCCGGGTCTTCTTCTGCCACCGATCGTCCTAATTGACCGGTTCGAAAAATATTCATCCATTCGATTTCGGGTTCAAGCCGCAAAACCTGGTACATATTAATTCCGATGCCGGTAGCCAGAGTACAAAGGATCATTAGATTAAAACCCCAGTTGGCCATAAAGGCAGACTTCAATGAACTAAATAGAAGTGCACAGATTACACCGACAACGGCCAAGCATATAAACATTAGGTAAAGATAATGACGTGGATTCCTCATGATACACCTGTAGTCCTGTTAATTGATTTCAATTCCCATAATCAAATAATATTGCATGCCGAGTTGCGGAATCAATGAACTTAGTATCATATTTTATATCATTTAGTTAGTTCAATTATCAGATTAGAATCAACTTCAATGAAATCGAATGAATCAGAGAGATGTTTTCTGTGATTTGTTGACCTTTTGTTGACCTTTTGTTGACCTCACCGATCCTAAATACTTAATAGTTAATCTCTTGCTTCATAATTAACCTTATCGAATATCTCTACCAATCAGGATCCAAGAGTTCGAGGGTTTAAGGCTCAAGTGGTTGTTTCGCAAATACAAAAATGGCATCCACTCCTGACCTTATTCGGAACACTTTTTTGACAATCTCTATATAGTCAATTTCCGGTTTCACCGACAGCTGACTGGTTTTCACCAGCCCTTTTCATCCACGCCACCGTCCGGCTCTCCAGGTATTCATAAAACGGGTTGTGCCGCAGACGCACCAGCCAGTCGTAAGGGATTTTCAGCAGTCCGCGCTCACCCTGAATGGCCATCTGTCCCAGAAATAGGATCCCCTCATCGTCCGGAGGGCGCCGCCCGTAAAGCGGATCATCAGGTGGAAAGGGCAGAGCCACATGCGACAAAGAGATCACACCCGTCGGCCAAGCAATACCCAGTAAATCTAACTCGGGCGCTACAGGTGAAAACGGGTCTTTGTGCCGAGCGACAACCTGGATACTCTCCTGGTTTTCGTTAGTGACAAATGTAATGGTAAAGGGCAAAGTTTCATCTGCCATAAGCTTAGCGGTCAACGGGCCTGGGTCATTGATCGTCAACAAGTCATTAGCCACAAAGCGATTAATATCGAACAAAACAAGCTCCTGGCCATGAGGTCCCAGGGGCCTGAGCAAGCTTTCAACCACTGCCCGCGCTGTTATGGTTGCATCGACTGTCGATAGAAAAACTAGCGTCGGTGGAAACGTTTTGGGCGCGCCGGAATTCGACCACCGACCAATGCGCCTGGCCACGGAGCGTGTCACACGATGTACCTGGGTTCCGGCATTGGTGGCAAATGAGTTGTATTTATAAGGATCGAACTCTGGCTGGATCGATAGCCAAGCCATGCGCCCCAGACCCGGAATGTAGGATAAGCCGTTTTTCAGTGCAGCCAAACCGGCCAGCGGATGGATACCGATAGCCGGAGAAATCAGCACCAAACTGGAGGGGACAGGCGATATATTACCTTCCAATGCATCGAGGGTGAAGTTCAAGGCCAGCGGCGCTCCGGTTGAAAACCCGACGATGTGAATCGGCTTCCGGCCTACCTTGGAGGCAAGGTGCTTAACACTCAACTGTACTACGCTGGCCATGTCTTCCCATATGATATTCCTGAGCCCTGAAGGCGCAGTTCCGTGGCCCGGCAACCGTGGGCCAATGACCCAGTAATTATGCTTATTAAGTGCTTCACCCAAGGCCCGGAGGGTGTACGGTGAGTCAGACATGCCATGCAGCAACAGCACCCCACCTACAGGTTCATCGGTCGGCAACTCAAAACTGTGATTCCAATTGGGTTTGCGAAGTTCAGGATCAGCCGCACTGCCTGAACTGTAACGAACGAATGCATAATCTAATCCTGTTTCGGTGCGGGCGTAGACCTTATCCTCCAGTTGCGCAAACAGCTTGTCTTCCAGTTGCCGATAATCATCAAAGGTTTGAATTTCATCCGATTTGTCCGACGAGTATTCCTCCGTCAGGTTGGCAGAATGCCAGGGTTCCAGAGACGGTCGATTGCCGCCACAGGCGTATAAGCCTACTACGGCCATTATACAGCCAATTATCCTGATAATATACCAGCGTTTCCTACTTCCAGTGGCGGTCTTATTTCTCATCAAAACATTCTCGTCTTAAGGGAATACCAAGACTCCCTTGTCAACAGTTTATCGACCTGGAGTCAACACCCAGTATGCATGGCCTGAAGGTGTTTCAATCCGATATTTCGGTCTACTATGGGGTATTTCATCATTGACAAGCCATCATCCGGTTCAACCAAATCAAAGATTCGAGCGGCTTCTTCAAACTGGTCCGGATTTCTCGGATCCAAAGTGCTCTCTCCCAGGCATCTGCCCCGAATAATAGGGGATGTTCGTGCAGAACGTTCACAGCTCTAAACTGATGGCATCTATATCCTGTTTCCTCTCCGTTGATATCAACCGCGTCACGCAAGAAGTTGTAACACCAAGATATCTTGCAACATCAGCACCGGAATAACCGAGTTCTCTGACACCAATCCACGAAATTGTACACCTGGCTTTCACGACTGCCCTTCTTCGACCTCCTGACCGAAGTTCACCTATAGAAACACTATATTTTTTAGATACTTTCTTGGCAAGTGTCTGAATATCTATTCGCTGACCGGACAGTCTTAGGTTCTTTTTAATTCTATCATCAAGACTCGATATGACACGCTTTACAAATTCAGAGTCACCGAGTATCCGCTGGTCAGCTACCTTCCGTTCACCACGCCGTCGGCTAGCGAGAACCGCCGACCAGCCACCCATGCTCCGTATTAATCCTCCGCCTACCAATTCCGACCTGCGGCCCTGATCAATACCTTTTCCAACGTATCGTGAATAATTCTTTTTTGAATTGTCGGAGCCCCCGAAAAAAGTCAATACGTACTCGGTGTTCTGCCATCCCCTCTTAACTTTACCGACAAGTGCCGAATGACCGGACCAGGGGTTTCGGTTCAGCTCTTTAAGATCCTTGACCAGACCAGCTCGCAGCAAATTCAGGTGAATATATCGAACCAGTTCTTTCAGATAAACATCCTCCTGACATACGATGGATTTATAACGGTTTTGAAATAAATGCCCGTATCTGCGATGACGCTTGTTAAAATTTACAGCATAGCCGGTGAGCATTCTTCGCATAATAGAGGCTAAAGGAATATTCTTTGTCTTACAAAGGATATGGAAATGATTCGGCATCAAAACCCAGGCATAGATTTCCATCGCCCCATCCTGGGATAGGGCTGAGAGACGTCCTATGAAATCATTGCGATCTCTATCGCTCAAAAATATCTTTCTGCTCTCGATTCCCCGACCCATGACGTGGTGCAACACGCCGGGGGCATCTAATCTTGCTAATCTTGGCATTTTTATAAATTTCATATGGAGCATTATTCGTCAAGCACTTTCTGCACGAACGTCCCCTATTATATTGTCGAAGATCTGGTGTTTAAAGGTGCGTATACATCTGACAAGGATTATTTTCGGTTGATGAAAAACCTAAGATACACCTATGCCATACAACTTTTGGAAGAGACGCTGCAATTGCCTGGATGGCAGAGGGGGTCATTGCGATGGGAATACATAGGTTGTTGGAGCAATAATCAATATTATTTGGTAGCTCAAAATGTTGGCAACTGGAAAGATATTCCCTTCGAACTGAAATCATCGAAGATCGAGAAAGATGCCGCTGACAGTAGTGCCGAGAGGCGAGGCTATATGGCGGGT
>Ga0190293_1000975_pt1 | contig 10159 bp, 6 predicted proteins | sample 48693001_MG_FD_161671 | JGI IMG/M metagenome (GOLD analysis project Ga0190293, IMG submission 161671) | Hydrothermal vent microbial mat bacterial communities from Southern Trench, Guaymas Basin, Mexico - 4869-30-0-1_MG | ecosystem: Environmental > Aquatic > Marine > Hydrothermal vents > Microbial... | reverse complement strand
CAGCCAATGGAACCGAAGCAGCCAGTGGAACAGCCAGCAGTGATTTCATAAAATCTCGTCTTGAACTCTGATTTTTCATGGGAAAGAATATTTTAGCGTATAAAACTCATTTATCCTCTAATTTAAAAAGCCACCTGGAAAATGTTCCAGATGGCCTATATATAAAGTACGCAAAGAAAGTTCAGATCTATGCCTGCCCGGCGGGTCCTCCAAAGTTCATAGGCATGGCCGGTCCCCCGGCGGGCTCTATGTTCTTAACGGGCCCATGCATTTTTTCGTACTTCTCGATGTTATCGGTAAGCGCATGCAACAGGCGTTTGGCGTGCTCCGGGGTAAGTATTACCCTGGATTTAACCTCAGCTTTGGGAACTCCTGGCATCACCCTAACAAAGTCCAGAACGAACTCCGACGATGAATGGGTAATGATTGCCAGATTGGAATAGGTGCCCTGGGCCACATCTTCCTTCAACTCAATGTTGATCTGGTTCTTCTTGGCTTTTTCTTCCATTGTATAACAATTAATCTTTTAGTGGCTCTACAACTTCCTCTTCTGTAGACGCTTCGGCATGACCTGCTGTGAGGCGTTCAAATTCCTCTTTAGATCCAACCACCAGATTATTGAAAACCCTGGCACCGGTACCGGCAGGAATCAGGTGACCCACAATCACATTCTCCTTCAGTCCGTCCAGAATATCCACCTTACCAAAGATGGCTGCCTCGTTCAGCACCTTGGTGGTTTCCTGGAAGGATGCAGCAGACATAAAGCTGGTAGTTTGTAGTGCAGCCTTGGTAATTCCCTGGAGTACCTGAGAAGAAGTTGCTGGTATAGCTTCCCTTGACTCGATGGGTTTCAGGTCCTTACGCTTCAATACAGAATTATCATCTCTTAATTTACGGGCGGTTATAATCTGACCAGGCTTATAATCGGGAGAATCACCCGGATCAATCACTACTTTCTTACCATAGATCCAGTCATTCTCATTCATAAAAATCCACTTATCAACCACCTGCTTCTCAAGGAATTTGGTGTCGCCCGGATCTACAATCTCCACTTTACGCATCATCTGGCGAACAATGATCTCAAAGTGCTTATCATTGATCTTCACACCCTGCATCCTGTAAACTTCCTGAACCTCATTCACGATATACTCCTGAACTTTGGTGGGGCCTTTAATAGCCAGGATATCAGCAGGAGTAATTGCACCGTCAGACAGCGGAATACCCGCCCTCACATAGTCATTCTCTTGTACCAGTATCTGCTTTGAAAGCGGAACCAGGTATTTCTTTATTTCTCCTGCTTTGGATGTAATGATGATCTCACGGTTACCACGTTTGATCTTTCCAAACTCAACTTCACCATCAATCTCAGAAACAACTGCAGGATTGGATGGATTCCTGGCTTCAAACAGCTCGGTTACCCTTGGCAGACCTCCGGTGATATCACCAGATTTCCCAATTGCACGTGGGATCTTCACCAGGATTTCACCTGCTTTTACCTTATCACTTTCACTCACAGCAATGTGAGCACCTACCGGCAAGTTGTAGTTCTTCACAAGTTCACCTTTGGTATCCAGAATCCTGACCAATGGATTTTTGGTACGGTCCCTGGTCTCCACAATCACCTTCTCTTTAAATCCGGTTTGTTCATCAGACTCTTCGCGGAAGGTAATCCCTTCAATCACATTGTCGAAGCTGACCGTACCGGCTACTTCACTAATTATAAGAGCATTGTAAGGGTCCCATTCGCATACCAGATCGTTCTTCTTCACCTTAGCTCCATCTTTGATATAGAGTTTGGATCCATAAGGTATGGTGTGTGTGGTTAAAGCAATGCCGGTATTCTCATCCACAACCTTCAGTTCAGCCAATCGACCGATAACTATATCCACCTTTTTGCCAGTCTCAGGATCTTTAGAGGCAACTGTGCGCAACTCCTCAATCTCAGCAATCCCATCGTATTTTGAAATCACATTGGATTCTGAGGTGATGTTGGAAGCTGTACCTCCAACGTGGAATGTACGCAGGGTAAGCTGTGTGCCAGGCTCCCCAATGGATTGAGCAGCTATTACACCGGTGGCCTCACCCATCTGTACCATTCGCCCGTTGGCCAGGTTACGTCCGTAACACTTGGCACAGACTCCCTTTTTGGATTCGCAGGTAAGTACCGAACGAATCTCAATGTGCTCAATGGGTGATTCCTCAATTATAGCGGCAAGTTCCTCTGTGATTTCCTCACCTGAGGAGATTATCAGTTCTCCTGATAATGGATGGTATACATCATGAACAGTAGAACGTCCCAGCACCCGCTCATAAAGTGTTTCAACTACTTCTTCATTCTTCTTGATGGCAGATGCCACAAGACCGCGTAATGTTCCACAATCTGGTTCCTGAATGATCACATCCTGTGATACATCCACCAGACGACGGGTAAGATAACCCGCATCTGCAGTTTTCAGAGCCGTATCGGCCAGACCCTTACGGGCACCGTGGGTAGAGATAAAGTACTCAAGTACCGACAATCCCTCTTTAAAGTTAGAGAGAATCGGGTTTTCAATAATCTCTGAACCGGTGGAACCTGATTTCTGTGGCTTAGCCATCAGACCACGCATTCCGGAGAGCTGACGAATCTGCTCCTTGGACCCCCTCGCACCTGAATCAAGCATCATGTACACAGGATTGAAACCCTGCTTATCTGAGCTCAATTGCTTCATCAGGGTTTGGGTAAGCCTTGCATTGGTGTGTGTCCAGATATCAATGATCTGGTTGTATCGTTCATTGTTTGTTATCACACCCATGTTGTAGCTTCCAACCACATCGTCCACCTGCTTGTATCCATCCACCACGAAAACCTCTTTCTCTGCAGGAATGATCACATCGTCAAGGTTAAAGGAGAGTCCTCCTTTAAAGGCCATTGCATAACCCAGACTCTTAATATTGTCAAGGAACTTTGCGGTCTTGTCGGTTCCTGTAATCTTCAGAACACGTCCAATAATGTCACGTAACGACTTCTTAGTAAGCAGCTCATTGATAAAACCGATCTCTTCGGGAACATATTCATTAAACAGAACACGACCCACAGTGGTCTCAATCATTTCGGTCTCACCGGTCTCACTTCCCAATTTGGGAATTCTAACCTTAATGATGGCATGCAGATCCACACGCTTTTCATTGTAGGCAATGGTCACCTCTTCGGACGAGTAGAACAGCATGCCTTCACCCTTCACCGGATCTGCCTTCATGGAACGCTTGGATTTGGTGATGTAGTAGAGACCCAGAACCATATCCTGTGAGGGAACAGCAATAGGCGCTCCATTGGCGGGATTCAGAATGTTGTGTGAAGCCAGCATCAGAATCTGTGCTTCAAGTACGGCTGCATTTCCAAGTGGAAGGTGAACCGCCATCTGGTCCCCGTCAAAGTCAGCATTAAATGCGGTACATACCAGCGGGTGAAGCTGAATGGCCTTCCCCTCAATCAGTTTCGGCTGAAATGCCTGGATACCCAGCCTGTGCAGAGTAGGTGCACGGTTAAGCATCACGGGATGTCCTTTCAATACATTCTCCAGGATATCCCAAACCACGGGATCCTTGCGATCAACAATTTTCTTGGCCGATTTAACAGTCTTTACAATCCCCCGCTCAATCAGTTTCCTGATGATAAAAGGCTTGTAGAGCTCAGCAGCCATATCTTTAGGAAGCCCGCACTCATGCAGTTGCAGCTCGGGACCTACAACGATCACTGAACGTGCTGAGTAGTCCACACGTTTACCAAGTAAGTTCTGACGGAAACGTCCCTGCTTTCCTTTCAGACTATCAGAAAGAGACTTAAGGGGACGGTTGGCATCGGTTTTCACCGCATTGGCCTTCCTGGAGTTATCAAACAGTGAATCCACTGCTTCCTGAAGCATCCTCTTCTCATTTCTGAGGATCACCTCTGGAGCCTTGATCTCGATCAAACGCTTCAAACGGTTGTTTCTGATAATTACCCTGCGGTAAAGATCATTCAAATCAGAAGTGGCAAATCTTCCACCATCCAAAGGTACAAGAGGCCTTAATTCCGGTGGAATTACAGGAACCACTTTAACAATCATCCACTCGGGACGGTTGATTCCCTTTGAAGCACGGAATGCTTCAACCACCTGGAGACGTTTTAATGCTTCGTTTTTACGTTGCTGTGAAGTCTCTGTACTGGCTTTGTGCCTCAGGAAGTAGGATAGTTCATCCAGGTCAAGCCTGGAGAGAAGTGAATGAAGGCCATCTGCACCCATTCCAGCCATAAATTTATCCGGATGATCATTTTCCAGTACCTGGTTCTCCTTAGGCAAACTTGCCAGGATATCCAGGTATTCATCTTCTGTAAGAAAATCAAGGTAATTTATACCATCGGCCTGCTTAATACCCGGATTGATTACCACGTACCTTTCGTAATAGATAATCGAATCCAGTTTTTTGGTCGGCAAACCAAGGAGATATCCAATTTTATTTGGAAGTGAACGGAAATACCAGATATGTGCAACGGGAACCACCAGCGAGATGTGTCCCATTCTTTCACGCCGTACCTTTTTCTCAGTTACTTCAACACCACAACGGTCACACACAATCCCTTTGTAACGGATGCGCTTATATTTCCCACAATGACACTCGTAATCCTTAACTGGTCCGAATATCCTTTCACAAAACAGACCATCTCTTTCCGGTTTATAAGTACGGTAATTGATGGTTTCAGGCTTAAGGACTTCTCCGCTGGATCTTTCAAGGATCTCTTCGGGAGATGCCAATCCGATGGAAATCTTTGTAAAATTACTGCTTTTTACTTTGGTGTCTTTCCTGAATGACATATATTATATTATTTATCGTTTCTAATACTTTTACTCATAAGGCCGAAGCCAGTAAGCAGATTAAACCAGGTTCATACTGAGTCCCAGTCCGCGCAGCTCATGCAGCAGCACATTCAGTGACTCTGGAATCCCAGGCATCGGCATAGGTTCGCCTTTTACAATGGCCTCGTAGGCTTTTGCCCTACCGATAACATCGTCAGACTTAACGGTCAGAATCTCCTGCAGAATATTGGCTGCACCAAATGCTTCCAGTGCCCATACTTCCATTTCACCAAAACGCTGTCCCCCAAACTGGGCTTTACCACCCAGGGGCTGCTGCGTAATCAATGAGTAGGGTCCAATACTCCTGGCATGCATCTTGTCTTCTACCATGTGGCCAAGTTTCAGCATGTAGATTACACCTACAGTGGCGGGCTGGTCAAATCTATCGCCAGTTCCACCATCATAAAGGAATGTCTTTCCATACCTTGGAACACCTGCCTCATCAGTAAGTTCATTGATCTGGTCGATTTTGGCCCCATCAAAGATCGGAGTAGCAAACTTTTTATCCAGATTCAAACCTGCCCAGCCCAGAACGGTCTCGTAGATCTGTCCAAGGTTCATCCTCGAAGGCACACCCAATGGATTCAATACGATATCCACCGGAGTTCCGTCTTCCAGGAACGGCATATCTTCTGAACGTACAATTTTTGCAACAATACCCTTATTACCGTGACGACCGGCCATCTTGTCTCCAACTGTGATCTTACGCTTCTTGGCCACATACACCTTGGCAAGCTGGATAATACCTGTTGGCAGTTCGTCTCCACTGGTAATGCTGTGCTTTTTCCGCTTGTAGAGGCTGTCGATCTCCTTGAACTTAATAATATAATTATGAAGGAGGTCCCTGATCAGGTCATTCTTATGTTTGTCTGTAGTCCATTTTAATGGATATACATTCATATAATCCAGTTCCTGAAGTTGCTTCTGCGTAAACTTGGTTCCCTTGGGAATGGCATCTATATTCAGGAAGTTCCTCACACCCTGTGAAGTCTTACCGTTAACCAGCTCAAAAAGCTTCTCAATGAGTTGACCTTTAAGCTCGGCTATATCTCTGTGATAATTCTCCTCAATTTTTTCAAGGATCTGCTTGGTAGCTGGCCTCGACTTGCGCTCCTTCATGTTGCGAGAGAACAGCTTTTTATCAATCACAACCCCATACAGGGAGGGTCCGGCTTTTAGAGAAGCATCCTTTACATCGCCGGCCTTATCACCAAAAATGGCCCGCAGAAGTTTCTCTTCAGGAGATGGATCCGATTCACCTTTTGGAGTGATCTTACCAATAAGAATATCACCTGGGGTAACCTCAGCTCCAATCCTGATCAGACCATTCTCATCCAGGTTCTTGGTTGCTTCCTCGCTCACATTTGGAATATCTGAAGTCAGCTCTTCCAGTCCCCTCTTGGTATCTCTCACTTCGAGTACATACTCATCCACATGGATAGAGGTAAATACATCTTCCCTTACAAGACGTTCGGAGATCACAATAGCATCCTCAAAGTTATATCCTTTCCAGGGCATAAAGGCTACCATCAGGTTGCGGCCAAGAGCCAGTTCACCCTGTTGTGTTGCATAACCCTGGGTCATGATATCACCCTTTGTAAGTTTCTGACCTTTGCGAACAATGGGATTCAGATTCACACAAGTATTCTGGTTGGTCTTCCTGAATTTAGGAAGCTTATACCTTTTAATATCATCGTCGAAACGAACGAATCGGTCTTCCTCTTCATATTCGTATCGTACTACTATTTCGTTGGCATCCACAAATTCAACCACACCATCCTCCTCTGCCCTGACCTGTAGCCTTGAATCACTTACTACATTTCTTTCAATCCCTGTTCCAACTATGGGAGCCTCGGGATAAATCAGCGGAACAGCCTGGCGCATCATGTTGGATCCCATCAGTGCCCTGTTGGCATCATCGTGCTCCAGGAATGGAATCAATGAAGCTGCAATAGAAGCAATCTGGTTTGGAGCGACGTCCATCAGAACCACATCATTCTTCTCAGCCAGTGGATAATCAGCCTCATACCTGGCCTTTACCTTGGGATTCACAAAAGTGCCATCCTCATTTAAAGGTGCATTGGCCTGCGCAATCAACTTATCTTCTTCCTCTTCAGCACTCAGGTAAACAATCCCTTTGTTAGCCAATTCTACCTTTCCACCTACAGTTTTCCTGTAAGGTGTCTCGATAAATCCGAGATCGCTAATCCGTGCAAAAACACAGAGGGAGGAGATCAGACCAATATTCGGACCTTCAGGGGTCTCGATAGGACAAAGTCTTCCGTAGTGTGTATAGTGTACATCACGTACCTCAAAACCGGCCCTCTCCCTGGAAAGTCCACCAGGTCCGAGTGCCGACATCCGGCGCTTGTGGGTCATCTCTGCAAGTGGATTGGTCTGATCCATAAACTGAGAAAGCTGGTTGGTACCAAAGAAAGAGTTGATCACCGAAGAGAGCGTCTTGGAATTAATCAGGTCAGTGGGAGTAAATACCTCGTTGTCACGTACATTCATACGTTCACGAATTGTCCGTGCCATACGTGCAAGTCCAACACTGAACTGGTTCATCAGCTGCTCACCAACCGTACGAACCCTCCTGTTACTCAGGTGGTCGATATCATCCACATCAGTTTTGGAGTTGATCAGTTCAATGAGATACTTAATGATCTGTATAATATCTTCACGGGTCAATACCCTCTGCTCTACAGCTGTATCAAGCTGCAGCTTTTTGTTTAGCCTGTAACGACCTACTTCACCAAGATCATAACGCTTGTCAGAGAAGAACAATTTATCAATCACGTCTCTGGCTGTTGTTTCATCTGGCGGCTCAGCGTTCCTTAACTGCCTGTATATATGCATCACCGCTTCCTTCTCCGAGTTACAAGGATCTTTCTGAAGGGTGTTATAGATAATTGCAAAATCATTAATGTTCGGTACATCCTTATGTAAAAGAATGGTCTTGGCTCCTGAGTCGATAATCTCTTCCACATGCCCAGGTTCAAGTACCGTTTCCCGGTCAATGATCACTTCGTTACGTTCGATGGAAACAACCTCACCGGTGTCTTCATCCACAAAGTCCTCGATCCAGCTTTTCAGTACACGGGCAGCCAGTTTTCTGCCCACCAGTTTTTTCAAGGCAGTCTTGGATACCTTCACCTCATCGGCCAGTCCGAAAATCTCCAGCACATCCTTGTCACTCTCATAACCAATGGCCCTGAGAAGCGTGGTAACTGGTAATTTTTTCTTACGATCGATGTATGCATACATCACATTGTTGATGTCTGTTGCAAATTCGATCCAAGATCCCTTAAATGGGATAATTCTGGCAGAATAAAGTTTGGTTCCGTTGGCATGAACGCTCTGTCCGAAAAATACTCCGGGCGAACGGTGCAACTGTGAAACAACAACTCTTTCAGCGCCATTGATGATAAATACTCCTCTTTCAGTCATATAAGGGACAGTACCCAGGTATACATCCTGAATTACGAGGTGGATCGACTGTATAATCGATAAACTCCAGAACAAAATTGTTTCTGGTATCTGTAATTGGAAAATTATCCTGAAATACCTGGAAAAGTCCTTCAACTTTTCTGAACTCTGGAGTGGTTTCCAATTGAAAGAAATCATGAAATGATTTCAGTTGAACTTCCAGAAAATCAGGGTATTCCAACTGATTTTTAATGGAAGCAAAACTAATTCGGTCTTGATTTTTGTTTGGCATTGACATCGCGTTTTATTCCGTGGATTAAGGAATGAATTATTAAACTGCAAAAAGGCTTAGACCCTTGTTTACCAAGGATCTAAACCTGTAAGTGGATAATGCGATTGCCCTATTATTTAAGCTCAACTTCTGCTCCAGCTTCTTCTAATTGGGTTTTGAGAGACTCTGCCTCATCCTTGCTTACACCTTCTTTAACTGGTGCAGGGGAGGAATCAACAACTGCTTTGGCTTCTTTAAGTCCAAGTCCGGTCAGCTCCTTAACAAGCTTAACAATCTGCAGCTTGGCTCCACCTGGAGCTTTCAGGATCACATCAAATTCGGTCTTTTCCTCAGCGCCAGCGCCTTCACCGCCATCGGCGGGAGCAGCAACAGCAACTGCTGCAGCAGCAGGTTCAATACCATGTTCCTCTTTAAGAACAACGAGCAATTCATTTACTTCTTTAACGGTCAGTTCGACCAACTGATCTGCAATTTTTTTAACGTCAGCCATTTTTATTAATTTTTAATGTTATTAATTTTCTTTTTCTGATAAGGTTTTCAGAACTCCGGCCATTTTTGATCCGCTAGATGCAAGCGCAGACACCAGGTTTGTAGCAGGTGACTGAAGCAGCATAAGCAGGTCTCCCAGTAGCTCATCTTTTGATTTAATATTGGAGAGAACTTCAAGCTGATCATCTCCGATATAGATGGATTCTTCCACAAAAGCAGCCTTAAGAACCGGCTTCTCCATGGTCTTCCTTAAATCCTTGATCAGTTTGGCAGGTGTATTACCTGTCTCACTGAACATGATGGAAGTGGAATCTTTCAATACATCGTATAGATCATTAAAATCGCCCTCTGATTTCTCCATTGCTTTACGGAGTAATGTATTTTTGACAACCAGCAAACCGATCTCATTTTCAAAACATTTTCTTCTCAGATTTGACGTTTGCTCCGCGTTAAGCGCAGAAATATCAGTCAGATAGAAATGCTTTGCGTCGTTCAGTTTTTGAGCCAGATCCTCAATAATTACATCCTTTTCTTCTCTTCTCATCGTATTGAGACACTTTAGCGATTATTATTCTTCGATAGCTTTAGGATCTAACTTTATTCCAGGACTCATGGTACTGGACAGATAGATACTTTTGATATAGGTGCCTTTTGCTGCAGTAGGTTTTAGTTTGATGATCGTTTGAATGAACTCACGAGCATTTTCAACTATCTTCTCTGCAGTAAAGGAAACTTTACCAATAGAGGTGTGGACAATACCGTATTTGTCTACTTTGAAATCGATTTTTCCCATCTTCACATCCTTCACTGCTTTACCGATTTCCATGGTTACAGTACCACTTTTTGGATTAGGCATCAAACCTCTGGGACCCAGTATACGACCGAGCTTCCCAACCTTAGCCATTACAGGAGGCATGGTGACGATTACATCTATATCGGTCCAACCACCTTGGATTTTCTCAATATAGTCGTCAAGCCCCACATAATCGGCTCCGGCTTCTTTGGCCTCTTCTTCCTTCTCCGGAGTACACAGAACCAGTACCTTGATCTCTTTTCCCGTTCCATGCGGAAG
>Ga0190293_1000974_pt1 | contig 10174 bp, 8 predicted proteins | sample 48693001_MG_FD_161671 | JGI IMG/M metagenome (GOLD analysis project Ga0190293, IMG submission 161671) | Hydrothermal vent microbial mat bacterial communities from Southern Trench, Guaymas Basin, Mexico - 4869-30-0-1_MG | ecosystem: Environmental > Aquatic > Marine > Hydrothermal vents > Microbial... | reverse complement strand
AATATCGCATGGATAGCGCCATTGCCTGGATGTTCCCCCAGGTGAATTCTAAGGATGGTGTTTTTTTTGCCATGTTGTTTACCCTTGCGGGAAAGCCGGAGAATTTCAGATCCTACGTTGCTGAGGGTTCGAAGTAAAAAACTACGACTTCACCCTCAGGCGCCTTGACTCTGAAGCCCTCCGGCTTTTGCAACGATAGGGTGAGTTCGCTCCGCGATTCCATTTGGCGCGGCTTTGCCGCTTTATTTGAGTTCAACCTGAATTGAGCGATTTTTCCCGAAGAGATGTGCCGAGATCTTGATGGAGGAGGGTTCGCAAAAAACGTTGGCATACCAGTGGATCTGTCGAGGCTTTTTACGAACCCTTGATCCGCAAGAGATCGGTGCAGATCGAGATGAAAATCGCTCAATTCAGGTTCAATACTGTTAACTCAATGATGTAGCGCAGAGCTTTAGCTCTGCTTGCACGACATTTTTGCAGGTCTAAAGACCTGCGCTACATTACATGAAACTACGTACTGCTTTAAGTTAATGACATGGGCTTTAAGCTATCAAACAGGGAGTCAATTAAATGCAGAAAACAATGAAATTGATATATGTCATCATGGTCCTGTCCATTGCCATGGCTGCTTCACCGGCATTTGCAAGATCTTACCGTTTTGAGATGTACGCCAATAGTAGTGATGTTATCCTGGGTCTCGAATCGGAAGCGCCGATAGAGGAGGCCGTTCTCAATATCGGTGGCGGCTTCATCTTCAGCGGTGAGGACTACACCATCGGCGACCTACATTTTGCCCTGAAAAGTGAGGCCTTTATGCCTGCCATGACCCTTGGCCTGGGCTTAAAAGGTGTTTTGGGAACAGCAGAGGATGGTAATGATGATTATGATCTGGCAGGCCTGGGATTTGTTGTTCTAGGCGAATATGACTTCAGAAAAGTTTATTATAACTTCCCTCTCGTCGTGCAGAGCGATATCGCTTTCGCGCCCAACCCCATGACATCAGGGGATACGGATGACTACACCGAGTTCAATCTGCGTTTAAAAGGATATATCGTTCAATCGGCGGCTCTTATTCTGGGCTATAAGAAAATTGTCGTCAATTTCGACAAAGGTTCCGATGATTACAAGCTCTCCGATAATATGATCTATTTTGGTTTTGAATTTGCTTTCTAGTGTCTTGAGCGAGATGTTTATTGCAATTCAGTCCAATCCTATTACCAAAACACCTCATTGCTGTATCTTATTTACAGGGCATAATAGAGCGAAAAGGGTGATTCGATGGCGATTTGCGCTGTTTGAGTCGCTTAGGGCTGCTTTCATCAGCGCATAACAATAATAATCCAATATGTAAACACGCCCATGTGACAGCCATACATATTTAACCATATGGCAAGCGCTGATGTTAGGAGCCCTTGCGGCGAGTTCGCACAGCGCCAGCGAATTATTCATTTCGCGTTCGCTGAATCTATAAAGTTGCGTTAAAGTTTAAATCAACCCTGCCACCCTGTCGGCGATACTTGATATTGCCTTTGCCGCCTCTGAATCTGCATATTTCTCCAGGATTGAACAGCCATCATCGCCGCAGGTCACAACTCTCGGATCCATGGGAATTCTCCCCAGAAAGGGTATGCTGGCTGCCGCCGCCGTTCTTTCTCCACCACCTGAACCGAAAATATCCACCTTCTCACCGCAATGCGGGCATACGAAGCCACTCATGTTTTCGATCATCCCGAAAATCTCCATTTTCACTGTCTTGCAGAAACTGATCGATTTGCGAACATCTGCCAGCGACACCTCCTGGGGTGTCGTCACAATGATGGCCTTGGCATCTTGGATGGTCTGGGCGACGGTAAGGGGCTCATCGCCGGTACCCGGCGGTGAATCGATGATCAAAAAATCAAGGTCACCCCATTCCACTTCACCGATAAACTGTTTGATGGCTGAATACTTGATGGGCCCTCGCCATATAATAGCATCATCCTTGCTCATGGTCAGTGATTCAATGGAAATTACTTTTAGATTTTCCATCCGCCGCATGGGTTCAAGCTTTTTGTTGCCGCTCAATTCGAGCATCCCTTTGAGTCCCAGCATCCTGGGAACATCGGGCCCATGCAGATCGACATCCATGATACCGACCTGGAAGCCTTTGCCGGCCAATGCCATGGCCAGGTTGACCGACGTGCTGGTTTTACCGACGCCGCCCTTGCCGCTCATGACGATGAGTTTGTGCTTGATTTTCTGCAATGCTTTATCTACGGCGGCATCCTGTTCTGCCTGTGGATCTTTTTTCTGGTTTGCCGCGTTCATGTTTTCATGTATCTGGGTCATGGTGACTTTCTCCTTTTTGTCTTGGAAAATTATTTTTTCTTTTGGGGCGTTCGATAATGATCAATACTCCGGCATGACGGACAGTGATCCGGTCGCCCTGTGCCAAAGGGTTCTTGCCATTTATGATGACAAGTCCGGCACTGAAATCGACGGACGTCTTCCATCATTTTATAGGATCCTCCTTCCACCCGGACGGCCTTGCCGTTGATGATGGCATCGGCAATGGTTTTTCTGGCACACTGGACAATTCTTCCGAAAGTTGCCCTGGAAACACCCATTTGACTGCCGGCCGATTCATGGGACATGTCTTCCAGATCAGCCAGCCGAATCGACTCCCGTTCATCAATAGTAAGACAGACCTCTTCCAAATCAAGTACCGGAATACCCCGTGGTTTAAAGTAGTTGATTTTGGGATTAAATCCAACCAATCGATCCTTTTTGGGTCTTACCATCACACCTCCATTATAAGCAAATGCTCATTATAATCGTTTTTTTTCAGAATGCAAATAAAATCGCTGCGCGATTTTATCAAACGCGGCTTCGCCGCTATTTACGTTCCATAGGAACACCCTGTGATCATCGATGATTATCCCTGCCGCAGCCTATAACCTCCCTCATACTATCAGCGTCTATCAGCCTACAGTCTAAAAAGCTATCAACCTAGTAAATAGTTGAGCCCATCTCGCAGGAACATCACCCCGAATCCAATCAGAACCAATCCCAATATCCTGATGATAATCTTATAATGGTGATTTCTCAACAAGTTTCGGGATCTCCCGGAAACAATTGCCATCACAATTTTTGATCCAACCAGCAGCACATAAAATGACAAAATAAAGACGGCAGCGGAAACAAGAGACGTGCTGGATGCCTTCAAAACAAGGGGGCCGCCGATGGATACCCAAAACATATAAGGGTTTGGATTCAGAAAATTGACCATCAGGCCCCTTTTAAGAGATTTGGGATCGGCATCTTCTTCTTCGAGGCCTTCACCCTTGAATCGGAGACCGCTGATGCCAAGATAAAACAGATAGATACCCCCGAACATGGATATCACGCCCAAGGCAGGTGCCATGTCTGAAAAAACGGATAGAAATAGTAGGCATGCGATGACAATGGGCGTATCCGTCAACAGCGGGGCCAGCGCCACCTTGACACCCTCCCGGACACCATGCCTGAGGGTTTGCGAGATGACAAGGGTGAGCATGGGACCTGGCGACAATCCAGCGCTCAAGCCCAGGATCATTCCAGAAATTGCTAAAGACTTCATTCTTCGATACCTTGGTTCATGCTGCCCTGAACATATCCTAATAGATCGACAGTAATATCGGAAAAAAATCGCTCAGTTCAGATTGAAATAAATGTTTACAAAAGGGACTTGATAATTTATAGTTTTCAACAGTTCAAGAAATTCTTATACGCCAAATTCATTGTATTTTAAAGGGGTTTTTCATGGGAAAAAATAGCTTGATCAAGTCCACCACCAAAAAGAAACCTGCCATCAAAAAAAAAGATAACACCAAACAGGCCCAAAAGGTCTCTGCCAAGGCAAAAAAAACGGCCAGTCCAAAATTAGATGTCAAGCCCAAGAAAAAAGTGGTTAAGGCCAAAGAACCTGCCAGGAAAAAGCCGGCCGTAAAGGCAAAAACGACCACGACTGATATAAAGAAAGCGGCCCCAAAAGCCACAGCCCAGGCTCCGGCCCAACAGCCGTCCAAGGCCCACATTGAGAAGAAACCCTTGCCAAAGGAAGAGACACCCTATCCGCACACACCGGTTTCAACCGATCACATGCCACCATCTGAAACAAAACCGACCGATCCTGCTGAAAAGATATTGTATTACGGCCTGGCTGGATTTGTCCTTCTGGTACTGATGGTGGTCATTGCCAGCTGGATGAACACACGTCACTATTATGTCAAGTCCAACGAAGGCGCCATGGATATCCGGCAGGGCAAATTTGCGCCCAAAGGTACCAAACACCTCATCAGCTTTCCCGGTTTGCAACTGGCAGAACCCATCAAAGACACCTACACCGCCAAGGAAGTCTTTCCCATTATCTACCAGTACTATCTCGACAAGGCAGATATGCTCCTTGATGGTCCCGGCATGCCCGATTTTGACGGCGTAAAAGAATATCTCAACAAGTCCCTGACTTATGCAACCACCCGGGTGATGAAAATGGTCATCAAAAGCCGTCTCGACGCCATTAACCTCATGGTGCTGCTGTACAAGGCCGATGTTGCCGCTGGTAAAAACAGCCTGGAGGACCTGAAAACTGCCAGGAACTATCTCAAGGAGGCCCTTACCTATCAGGTGGATGAACTGGAATCGGCGCGGATCAAACAAAAGGCCGAAACTGTCAGAAAAAAAATGGAAGATCTAAAGGCTACCACCGCCAAAGCAGCCGAGGGTGAGGACAACAAAGAACAACGGCCGTAATCGTGCGTCCTACCGATTTCGTTTTCACCCATTATAGGAAGAACACCTGATAACGAACAACAAGGGGATACCAACATCAAATCTGGGCGTCGATTTGATGAACGGGAATAAATCCCCTTTCGTGTTCATGGTGTTGGGGAGTCCGTGCAAAATGAAATCAGGAAAATACATCATTTCAAATATCTCTCATTGGATCCATTTCTTATTTTTGCTGCTGCTCCTGACTCCCCTGTTGGCTCAGGGCGTCGAAACCTTTCCCACACCGGGGTGGCAGGATCGCCCGAATCCCATCGCCGGCAGTGATGCCGTGATCGGGGGCGAAATCGCTATCTTCGCAGGGCAATACCCCAAAAGCCTCAACTACTATCTCGACAACAACAGCTTTACGGTGGAAGTCTTTGGAGCCATGTTCGAGACTTTGCTCTCCATGCATCCCATCACGCTTGAATACGAACCCGGCCTGGCAGAAAAATGGACTATCTCCGATGATAAGAAAACATTCGGTTTTTCGATACGAAAAACCGCTCGTTGGAGTGATGGCCGCCCCATCACCGCCCATGACGTCAAGTGGACATTTGATGCCATTTTGGATCCAAAAAACCTCACCGGACCCCATAAGGTCAGCCTGGAGCGGTTTTCATCCCCCACGGTATTAGACGAACATACCATTCGTTTCCAGGCCAAAGATGTTCACTGGATGAATCTGGGCGCCGTGGGTGGTTTCAATATATTACCAAAACATGTGTTTGAAGGAAAAGATTTTAACAAAATCAACTTCGAGTTTCCTGTCGTCTCCGGACCTTTTGAAATCGGAATAATCAATGAAGGTATATTTCTGACACTGGAGCGTCGTGAGGATTGGTGGAATGCCAATGCCCTAAGTTCACAGGGTACCGGCAACTTTCAAACAATGAAATTCAGGTTCTACGCAGAGAGAGAGAATGCGTTCGAGGCGTTTAAAAAAGGACAGTTTGACCTGTTTCCCATCTATACATCTCGGATCTGGGTCAATGAAACCAAGGGTGAAAAATTTTCCAAGGACTGGATCGTAAAGCAAAAAATCTATAACCAGAATCCCGTCGGTTTCCAGGGCTTTGCCATGAATATGCGCAAACCGCCTTTTGATGACATACGGGTTCGAATAGCCATGGCCCATCTTTTGAACCGCCCCAAAATGAACAGCGCCCTCATGTACAGTCAATATTTTCTGCATCGTTCCTACTTTGAAGATCTTTATGATAAAAACCACCCCTGCCCCAACCCGTTGGTTGGGTTCGACAAGACAAAAGCCAGAGATCTGCTGAAACAGTCCGGTTGGACAGTGAACCCCACCACGGGTATTCTGGAGAAAAACAATGTGAAGTTCTCCTTTAAATTCCTGACCCGACAAGCATCGACGGACAAGTTTCTGGCCATCTATGCAGAAGACTTAAAAGATGTGGGCATTGAACTGATCATCGACAGAAAGGACTGGGCAGCATGGGCCAAAGACATGGATGAGTTCAACTATGAAATGACATGGGCCGCGTGGGGATCCGGCGTCTTCAAGAACCCGGAAAGTATGTGGTCGTCCAAAGAAGCAGAGAGAAAAAGCGGCAACAACATCACGGGGTTTATGAATAACTCCGTGGACGCCCTTATTGAAAAACAAAAAAGTATTTTTAAGATTCAGGAGCGCAACGCCATTTACAGGGAGATAGACCAGATGATTTACGATGCGCATCCCTATGTGCTTTTATGGAATATCAACTATACACGCCTCCTGTACTGGAATAAATTCGGAACACCCGACACGGTTCTATCCAAATACGGAAACGAAACCAGCGCTTACTGGTACTGGTGGATCGATACGGATTCGGAAGCGGATCTGACCGATGCCATAAACGAAGGTTTGCCCCTACCCCCCAAAGAACCATCCATCTTCTTTGATGAGATGTTCGTAGAATAAACCCCAGCGTTGCGCCCTTGGGGTAAAGATACGATCAAAATAGACAGATCCTAATTTAAAAGAGGTGATTTTTCTTCTACAGGGAAATTAGAGATCAACCAAGCATCCCATCCGCCCTTCAGGACATAAACCCGATGATATCCTTTTGATAAAAGTCTTCGTGCCAACCTGGCACTTGTTTCTTCATTGGGTCAAGCTCAGTATAAAATGAGATCTTTATCCGTGGGAAAATCGTGCGCCCAAGATTCAAAATTTTTTGGTATCCTTCGTACAGCACCTTTAATTTTAGTATTACTGGATCGCCAGTCTTTACTTCCACGGACATCGATTATAACAATCTCCGGGTTGTCAAGTATGCGCTTGAGTTGGATGCCGGATATCATGGATATTTCAGAAGCGCCTGCGGGAAAAGATAAAAAGATAGCGAAAGCGCCAACCAGTAGTCCGAGCATCATTTTCCTATTGAAATATATAATTCGCATTTTTCCTCCACGAGATTAATCTATTGATTTTGTTATGTAAGTTATATTTGATCATGAATAGTTTTTTCTTAACATTTCAGTTTGCTAATCCTTGCTGTTCGTCTTATCTTATAGACTTGATATCACATTGTAGTGATAATATTCTATAAGATAATCTTATTCTGATGTACGTCAATACGTTTTGATGGATAGCCCCAATTCTCTGATGAACAAACAGCTGGATCGATTCCAGAGCCAACCAAAGGCTCAGTCATTAACTGGGCTATTATAATCTGAGGCCTGATTGTATTTGCGGCCTTAAGCTGGCAGGTTGCTTCCCGCCGGTCTTCGGATAGGATCCGCAAACCTTCTGAAGCAAGGGTCGAAATTCAATCCAGGACTAAATTCTGTCAAGATTGTGGCAAACCTGTGGATAAAGACGACAAATTTTGTGTCGAGTGTGGCAGGGAGTTATGATAGCCATTTCCAGCGGGTAATGTCAAAACTTACGTATTGCCTTGGTCAAGCATGGCGTTTGCCACCTTTATAAATCCCGCTATATTTGCTCCGCTGAAATAATTGCCGGGCTCACAATACATTTCAGCCGCCTGCAAGCAGTTCCGGTGGATGTCGGTCATCACTTGCCGCAATCTTTGATCCACCTCTTCTTCCGTCCACTTTATTTTGGTACTGTTTTGCGCCATTTCAAATCCGGAACAGGAAACGCCACCGGCATTGGATGCTTTTCCGGGAGAATAGAGAATGTTGTTTTCAATTAAAAACGCGATGGCATCCGGGGTTAAGGGCATATTAGCGCACTCGGTGACGCACATACACTCGTTGCGGACGAGCGTCTTAGCATCTTCGATATTCATCTCATTTTCACAAGCACAGGGAAAGGCGATGTCGCATTTGACGCCCCAGGGACGTTTTTCCGGATAAAAATCAACCTTAAACTTATCGGAATAGTCCTGCACCCGGTCGCGGCCGCTGGAACGCATGGTCAACATGTAATCGATCTTTTCCCCTTGGACCCCTTCTTTATCATAAATATACCCATCCGGGCCGGAAAGCGTGATGACCCTGGCTCCCATTTCCGTAATCTTTTTGACCACACCCCAGGCGACATTGCCGAATCCTGAAACCGCCACTATTTTACCGTCGATGTGTTCTCCGCGAGTCTTCAACATTTCTTGGGCAAAATAGACGGCGCCGTATCCCGTGGCCTCGGGTCGGATAGCGGAACCACCCCAGTCAATTCCTTTTCCGGTCAACACGCCTTCAAACACATTTTTAAGACGTTTGTAATGACCAAATAAGTACCCGATTTCCCGCGCACCTACACCGATATCGCCGGCGGGGACATCGGTATTGGGACCAATATGTTTGTACAGTCCAACCATGAAACTCTGACAGAAATTTTCGATTTCAATATCGGATTTACCACGAGGGCTGAAATCGCTGCCGCCTTTCCCACCACCCAGGGGCAGACCGGTCAAGGCATTTTTAAACACCTGCTCAAAGCCCAGAAATTTCAGTATGCTCAGGGTCACCGAGGCGTGGAACCGTAAACCCCCTTTGTAAGGCCCGAGAGCGCTGTTAAACCCGATTCGATACCCGGTGTTAATCTGAATGGTACCGGTATCGTCCCGCCAAGGCACCCGGAACATGACGATCCTTTCGGGTTCGACTATCCTTTCCAGGATACGCTCATGTTGATAGAGAGGTTCCTGATTAAACAACAGACTCAAAGAAGAAAGAAGCTCATCGACCGCCTGAAGATATTCTCTTTCCCAGGGATATTTTCCTTTTACCATTTGTGATATTTCTTGTACGTAGGAGCTCGATTTTTCTTTGATGTTTAAAGCTGTCTTATACATTTTTATATTCTCCTTTTGATTGCCTGTACTAACAATATTCTTCACAGTGCCAAACGCCTCCATTTCGGATCGGCATCATACATGAAGTTCGGTTGTCACAGTTAATACACAGTCCTTTCATCCTTCCAGGAATCGCCTCAATGCCGGGATTGGAAGATTGAGACGATGGCTCCTCTGAAGAGATCTCTTTGTTTTCACCCACCTGCGACGATGTCTCATTGTCAAAATTTTCACAAAACCAGATCGGTTTGCACATGATTTTGCAGTTTTGATAGTGAACGCATTCGGATTCATATATACAGGTTTGACAAAGGTCAGTATTTTGAGATTGCGCTTTCATACATATCCTCCTTCATTTTTGGATTTCGTTTCTTATGTTAAAAGAACGAACGAATTACTGTTGCACTTAGATAAGGCAATCTATATGCCAAAATGAAAAAGGGGGATGGACGGCATCGGCCAGCTCGGCATTCCAATCTACAAAATTATAAATATCAGATAGATACATCGGGTTAGAGGAAAGGATGTTGCGGTGGTCCGCATGTGGAGGAAGTGGATGAGGGAGGGAAAAAACCGGGGAAGAATGCCCCGGTGGGGGAAAACTACCCGATATCGGTTGGCAGATTTGCCCGCCGTATTTTTTCCCGGAGGGTTTTGCGATCAACCTCCAGAATCTCAGCGGCTTGCGTTTTGTTTCCCTTCACACTGTTCAGCACATTTAAAATATTGTATCCGAAAGTTGCATTATTTTCTCATTCTGAATTAGAATTTTGGACCCTGTAGGTAAGATAAAAACACCCTCTTCAGTGATTGTAATTGTCGGTTCCAGATGAATGATATTCCTCTTGAAGAACTCCTACTCAAACGGTCATGAGCGCGTCTGGGAATATACTTTGAGCGATTTTATGGCCTTCTATGCATGGATTTTCGTTGCTCGGTGATAACGAAATCATTATAAAATGATTCGACGATGAGGCTATGATTTATCGTGTTATGTAAACTGGTTTGATGGACTGGCTGTCTCTATATTGTTACATAATCACAACCTGAGGCGTCTCTCCGGGGATGATGTAATCACTTATATTTCGGTAGTGTTCGAATTAAGGAGATTTCTT
>Ga0190293_1000973_pt1 | contig 10176 bp, 9 predicted proteins | sample 48693001_MG_FD_161671 | JGI IMG/M metagenome (GOLD analysis project Ga0190293, IMG submission 161671) | Hydrothermal vent microbial mat bacterial communities from Southern Trench, Guaymas Basin, Mexico - 4869-30-0-1_MG | ecosystem: Environmental > Aquatic > Marine > Hydrothermal vents > Microbial... | reverse complement strand
TCAATAGAAGAGCATCGATTCCGCGGTCAGCCATCTCGATGATCTGTTCCGATTGAACAGCAGGGTCTTCATCTGCATAAGCCGTCAGGATATCAATGTTCAGCAGCGCCGCTGATTCCTCGACTCCGGCCTGAAGAGACACGAAGAATGGAGTCTCATCTGTCATGCTTATCGCAAGACCGATGCAATACTGCTTATCATTGTTATCTTCTGAACTGGGAGGACTCTCATCTGCACAGCAGATAGTGATAAGAGCGATTGATAAAAAGAGAACTGCTTTTCCCACTATCAACCCCTTTAAAAGGGAATCCGGAGGTCGGATGTATAATCAGAACCAGACAAATTCCATTTGCAAATTGAGAATACAGGCAGTATTCATTGAAGTCAACAACATGGGCTGCAGAAGGCTTGGGACGAAGGTAGATAACCATCGCTCTGATAATTATCGAGAGATAAGCTGTGCCGTCCGGACCGGACGGCCTGGGTCAGCCTCAACTGCCAGTTGAAATCTCGGGACAGGCGGTCAGAAGAAGCGCAAAGAGCACTATAAAGATGTAAAGCAGTCTCCAGCGCATCGGGTAACCTCCCTGATGGATGATCCTGGTTAGAGCCAGTCTATTGAAATTCTGACACAAGATACCATTACATCCTACCGCTCGGAAGTCCATGAGTTCCATGAAAGACTTAATAGACAGCAACCACACCTGTTATGAATTGATGATCCGAGACAATACCTCTCAATAATGACACCGGTGCAAGGTTGACGGAATGGATTATGACAAGTTCTTGAGTGTAGCAAAGGGAGGTGCTCCTATGTCCAATAACCATAATATGTTGCTTGCTGGTCTCTCAATGATGACTGCCATGCTGTTCATTTCATGCGGGGACGGTATTTCCGGCCCGACAGCTCCCGGGAGCTGGTATGGCTGGGCAGTTGGAGAAGCTGATGCGAGCGGTGGATTGGTCCTCCGCACATCAAATGGGGGAGTCAGCTGGGATAGACAGATCTCTCCGGCCATAGGATCTGTCCATTTGGAGGATGTCCACACAGTGGACTCCATGTGTGCGTGGACGGTCGGATTCCCTTCTGACGGGTATGGAATGATCGCCAGGACAGTCGATGGTGGGAGTTCCTGGCAGAGGCTTGGCGAGCAGGGAGTCATCCCCTTCACCGGAATAAATGCAGTGCACGCTTTTGACCGCAATACTGCGTGGGTGATCGGTGATGAGAACACCATCCTTCACACCACAGATGCCGGTGAGAACTGGATATCCATGTCCGACCCTGCATATGCCGATTTCGGTTATGATGACATCTATGCGTACAGTGCGAACCTGATCTGGATAGTTGGAGGGGATGGCAATTCCGGAGTGATCCTTCATTCTGCAAACGGTGGTTCAACCTGGGAGCTTCAGGGTAGTGAGTTTCTCCTGGACTCTTTCCCGCTTATCAATGTGAGCGTAGTCGATGATACGACAGCATGGATCGTAGGACATGGGCACACCGTAGCCAGAACTATCGATGGTGGTGATACCTGGGAGCTTTGTGTCCCTGATTCCCTTCCCCGGACCTCTATGTCGGACGATGCCAACGGGGTCGTCGCATTGCCTTCAGGATGGGTCCTGGTGACCATGGATTATGGCAAGGTGTACATCTCCGAGAACTCCGGTGAGACCTGGACCAAGCAGGATGTCCCTACGGCAGAACTCTTGCTTGGCTGCTGCGCTCTTGATGAACAGCGAACCTGGGCAGCCGCAGAGGCAATGAACGCCTCCGGGGGCTGTATCATTGGAACCACCAACGGTGGGGGCGTTTGGGGACTTCAGTATTCGAGCGGTCTTACAGGCGTCAGCTCAATCTCGATCGCCGGTTCACAGCACTAGGGGGCTGTCGGCTGCCCTTCGGGCTCCGGTAGAACAAGTCTGCCAGCGGCGAATAGAGAAGAACGGGCTTGAGGGGCTCCAGCCATTTCCGCTATTGGAAATGAATCTGGACGCTCGGATATTTTCGTAATTTTCTTGCCATTCTTCATTGTTCCATTATGATATTCAAGAGTGGTTTCTGAAGTCTACGTCTTACTGAATGTTTTCTTCATTGGTGGGAGATAATTATGAAGTCCTTACTTTCTCTGTGTGCGCTGCTTCTTGTCCTTCCCTTAACTGCGCTGGCCTTCCAGACAGAAACATACGGCTGGGAGGATACCTATACAGTTTTTCATATCTATGGCAACGGTGTAGCAAGCATCGAAGCCGTCAGTCCTGTGCATGGCGGCTATCAGTCTCTCGAGTTCGAGGAAACTCCTTTAGGTGGAACACCTCAGGCATATATTGGCTGGATAAAAGACCTCTCTGATGGTGACACTGTTATAGCTTCATTCTGGGTATACGACGACACACCAAGCGCCAGCCCTTCAGGTCGCATCTGGGCTCACTGGAATGATGATCCCCTGGATCCAAGTGTTTACACCTCAAGCGCGGGAGGCAACTCTACTTACAGCGATGGATCGGGCTGGAGCTTCCTGGAATGGGAGTGGACTGTCGCTGATGGGCACACCGGTCTCATGATTCAAGGCAGGATCTATTCCTCCGCAGAATTTGATACTATCTGGATAGATGACCTTACCATCACAGCTCCGGATGGTGCCACAATTCTCTTCCCCAACGATCCTGTAGCACTGGAAAGGGAGACCTGGGGAGCCATAAAGGCCGCCTTCTAGACTGGGAATAATTACAGTCCGAAGCCCCGGCTGCTTCTGCAGCCGGGGCATCTCTGCAGCTAACTCCCCCAGTTCACCGAATCAATAACAACCAGTCTCTCTAAGGCACTTTATGGATCCCTTCCCGAGATACGCCCGTGATATTATTCTGTGCAGACAATTAGGACTAGATCGGATGTCTGTCAAACATCGTTCTCTACCCGAACACGACAGACCGGTAACAACTTACACGCAGCCCCTAGCTTTGCGGCACGGGTTTGCCTGCGTTATTGTCATATTGAAGAATGAAACAGTGGAGAGGAAGAGAAACATGGGGCTATTCGGCAGAAAGAGATCGAAATCGGCGGAGACCACCAAGGAAGCCCTCGGTGTGCTTGAGGAGACGATCCGGGAGGTCGGTGGTGATAACAAAGCTGTTCTGAAGGCCCTTGGAGCCATCGGCAGAAACCTCTACCCATGGTTTGGCCTTTGCTGTGAGCTGCACTCGATCTACGCCTCCGAGGTTCTGAAGATATGGCAGCTTGAGGACCGGTCCTGCTGTGGCAACGGATTTCCTCCCGTCTCGATTCTGGAGTGGGAGAGCTGGAACAGGCCCATGCTGAAGGATCTCTGGTCAGCGGCAAAGAACCTAGACACCGAGGTGCTGTTCATTCGCACATCCGGTAAGAGGAAGATCACGAACGCCCTGAAGGAGCTCGAGGCCCTGCGTCTGCTCTCGGGAGACACCAGAATTGGAATGACGGTCTACAGCCAGGAGAATGTCTTCCTGAAAACGGATTTCCTGCTGCAGTCCAGGAGTTCTCTCCCCCCCGACTCAGAGGAAATACTACAGGACCTGGTGGACTACTCCCGGAAACAGGACATGCCGGTAGGGGATATCTGGTAGTCCTACTCTCCCCCGGACTCCAGTTCAATCAACATCTCCAGGGCGCTCCAGGACTCTGACTCCACGCGGATAACCTCTGTCGTCCGTACGCATGCAAATGTCCCGGATTCTCTTGATAGAAGAGAGGATAGAATTCGGAGTTGTCGCAACGGAGAGCACTGCGTTAGATATTCTTCATAACGGTGTGGTAACTGGCAAAGGAGATACTAGTGACAGAAAGCAATCCGGATCTGAAAAAGGAAGCATGGTCCTGGCTTAAGCCGGTCCAGATGATACATCTTGCCACATTGGATGGCTCCCTCCCCAGAGTAAGACCTGTCAGCCTCATCTTCGACGAGGGCAAATTCTGGACCTGCACCGGAACGAACGACTCAAAGGTCAGGCAGCTGGAGCAGAATCCAGGCTTTGAGTTCTCACTGATGCTGGAGAAGGACGACAGCAGAGGAACTCTCCGCTGCTCAGGAAATGCCCTGATAGTTACGGACTCAGATGTGAGAAGTATGATGGCTTCGAAGATACCCTTCTTCGACAGCTACTGGGAGACTCCAGAGGATCCCACTTTCTGCCTGATCGAGCTGCATGTGGAAGATGTCGAATTCATGAGACCAGGCGATATGACTTCAACCCGCTTCAAAGTCGTACCATTTACGCTTTAATTCGCAGGGGAAGCGATCGAGACTTCGCTTATAAGCGTAAGTGGTACAAATTATCTACGGGGCTTCCCGCGAGGTATCAATGTATCTCCTTAACTAAGCCGACTTATTCAACTCTGTTCAGATTGAATGGTCTTCCCGCCGCAGGCAAGGATCAGCACCATGATAGCCAAAAAGACCACGAGTTTAAGTTTCATGCTTCCTCCATTGATTGGATCCGCTCCCAACCAGGTAACCCGGGCTGTCTGCGCCGTAGCGGAACTGCCTCATGTTCATCCCGATCTCTCCTCCAATCATTCCGGCAGGAGATCCGCGACCAGCCTGTCTATTTCATCCACCATGTACAGCGGCAGTGAGAGCAGGTCGAACTGCACCGGTCGACTGCCTCCCCATCCGTCTGCCAGACGGTGCTCCACTCTCTGCAGGGACGGGGGGTTCGCGTCGAAGCGTACTGCCAGAGGAACGCTCTTTTCCTGCACGAACCGCATCAGGGACTTCATGCTGCCGGAGCTACCCGCCTTGACCTCCACCGGTACTACTGACCGGCCACCCTCAACCAGGAAGTCCACCTCGGCGTTGGAACTCCGACCGCTCCTGAGCCAGTAATGCAGAGAAGGCCTCTCCCAGGAGGGTCGGCGAAAGAGAAGATGCTGTGCCACGAACTGCTCAGCCAGTCTCCCCCGATTGATGAAGTCGTGGTCCAGCATCATATCTCCGGATATCCGGGAAACCCCGGTCATGTGAGCCATCAGGCCAACATCCAGAAAGAAGAGCTTGTACACAGAAGGGCGCACTTCAGAGCTGAGCGGGAGACCGTTCCCCGAGGAATGCACTGCAGGGAAGATGACTCTGGCATCGCACAGCAACTCGATGGCTGTTCGAACGGCTGCCGCCCGACGGTCTGCAGCTATCTTCGTGTAAACGACCTTGTCTCCCGCCCTGGCCGGAACCCAGTCGAACACCCTCCGAAGCAGCAGCAGGTCTTCCCCGGATGCGTACTTCACAAAATCATCACGATAGGTATTCAGGATGGATGCGTGTACCCTTCCCACCTCCATGGAGTCTCCCGTGGCGACAAAACGGGCAACCGCCTCCGGCATGCCACCCACGATCAGGTACTTCCTCAACACTGAGAGCAGCTTCCCGTGCGCCGCCTGCGGGAAGGGTTTGCCCGGGATCCAGCTCCGCATCAGCTCGCGTTCCATATCGAAGGATCCCTGTGCTCCCAGGAACTCCCGGTAAGTCAGCGGTCCCATGAACAGATACTCCATCCGCCCCACTGGCATGGAGATGTTTCGCCGCCCCAGCGCCACCTCCAGGAGTGACCCTGCAGCCACGAACCGCAGATCTGGCCGGTGCTCACGGAGATACCGCATAGCCTGCAGCGCTGAGGGGGCAGCCTGCACCTCGTCCAGGAAGACGATGTCCCCCTCCGCAGGAACAGCTCCAGCGGTGAAAAACAGTTCTTCCAGAATGCGCTCCGCGTCATTAGTAGCGAAGGACCGCTCCAATTCAGGATGCTCCTCAAGGTTCACCTGCAGAACCTTCGCGCCTCTGCCAGCAAGGGAAGGCAACTGGCTCACGGCTGTGGTCTTGCCCACCTGCCTGGCCCCTCTCAACACCAGGATTTTAGGCTCGACGCTCCGCTGCCAAGCTTCGATCTGCAGTAATACATCCCTGTATATCATCTTTATTCCCGTCGAAACATACCCTAATTTTGTCAATCTTCTTGTCCATATATAGGGTTATATTACCTCTCCAGCAAGGAGACAGCATGCAATCTTCAAGCCAATCACAGAAGTTCATGCGAATTCTCACAGTGAACAGTTGACCAAGCAATATAGGAATATTACTATATTGCTATGAAAGAACTCAGAGAACTCGCGGATCTGCACAGGGCACTCTCATCGGTAACGCGACTGCGCATACTGAGGATGCTCATAGACAGTCCCATGTGCGTAAACGCTATCACAGCCAGATTGGATATAAGCCAGCCCTCCGTATCCCAGCACCTGGCTATCCTTGAAAGGGTCGGACTCGTCTCCGGTCACAGGGACGGCTGCAGGATCCATTATGGCCTTGATACGGATAACATGCAGCAGATAAGAAATACACTGGTGGAAATCCCCTATAGGAACGCGGATCTCGATGAAGAACGGTGAACGGTCCAGGACCGGCAACAGGCCCAAGGGCGCCAGATCGGTGAAGACGGGCGGGAAGGGCCCGGGCATGGACCGGACAACCGAACCTGTATGGCCATTACTTAAAAGACTAGCGCATTACATAAAGCCGCACGTAGGCCTCTTCGCGGCCACCGTCTGCGCCGCTGCCGGCGCTGCGTTCCTGGAACTGCTTCCCGCCTTCATCATTCGCGCAGTAATAGACAAATGCATACTGGGGGAAGAGGGCCATCTCATCTGGATGTGGGCGGCGGGGCTCATTGCGGTCTCACTGGTGCAGGGAGGCGTGGATTTCCTGAGGCTATACCTGACCGCTCTGGTGGGACAGAAGATAGTCTTCAGGATAAGGAACGATCTTTTCTCTCACCTGAACAGACTCTCCTTCTCGTTCTTCGACCGCGCAAGGACAGGCGATCTTATGTCCAGGGTCACATCGGATACAGATGTTCTCAGCATGTTCTTCGGCCGCGCCGGAATAATTGTCCTTACCAATGCCCTGTTCCTGCTGGGCATCATGGTGGTGCTCTTCTCCTGGAACTGGCTCCTCGGCCTCATATACGCCGCACTGTTACCGGTGATGATCATGACTATACGGGTCTACGCCCTGCGGGTCAGACCAGCCATGGGCAGAGTACGGAAAACCCTGGGACAGCTGGGATCGATCCTCCAGGGGACACTTGCCGGAATCATGGTTGTAAAGGTATTCGGTGGGGAGAAGTACGAAGAGGAGCGCTTCGACCACTCAAGCAGCAGGAACTTAAGCGCCGGTGTGGAGGCTGTGAAAATACAGTCGCTATGGATGCCTTTCATGAATGTTCTAATAGGGTTTGGGACGGGGCTGATAATCTGGGTTGGGGGATACGGCGTCATCAGAGGCAGTGTTTCCCTGGGCACGCTCATCGCCTTTACAACCTACATCGGCATGATACTGCGGCCGGTAAGGCAGACGGGGATGATGATGAATGTGGTCATGAGATCCCTGGCAGCATCGGAGCGCATCTTCGAAGTGATGGACACTAACCCGGAGATATCTGACTCCCCCGACGCAGTTCCCCTTCCCCCCATCGAGGGTAAAGTGATGTTCAACGGAGTCTGTTTCTCCTACGACGGAGAGCATCAGGTTCTGAAGGACATTTCGCTGGAAGCGCTTCCCGGTGAGATGGTGGCCGTGGTCGGCCCTTCAGGGGCCGGCAAAAGTACTCTGGTCCACCTGATCCCAAGGTTTTACGATGTGGACAGCGGTTCTGTTACTATTGATGGTCATAATGTCATGAAAGTCACCCTGGACAGCCTTCGTGCTCATGTAGGCATAGCTCTCCAGAGCGTATTTCTGTTCGATACATCGGTAAGGGAAAACATCGCCTATGGAAGTCCCGGCGTCTCCGACAGGGAGATCGAGAGAGTGGCCCGGACCGCACAGATCCATGATTTCGTGTGCTCCCTTCCCATGGGGTACGGAACCCCTGTCGGCGAAAGGGGAATACGCCTCTCCGGGGGTCAACGTCAGAGGATAGCACTGGCACGGGTTCTCCTGCAGGACCCGAGGGTCCTGATACTGGACGAACCCACATCAAGCGTGGATGCTGCTACGGAAAGGAAGATGCGGGATGCCTTTGAGAATGCCAGGGAGGGGCGCACCACCTTCGTAATAGCCCACAGGTTCCGCACTGTCAGACACGCAGACAGGATCATCGTCATGAAGGATGGCGTTGTCGCGGAAACAGGATTACCGGATGATGGCAAGACGGCACATGAGATGCTCATGGAGGTCGGGGGTCTTTACAGCACACTCTATTCGCTGCAGTTCACAAACGGGCGGGAACCATGAACATCAGGGGAGGCTTCATGGGCCGGCTGCAGCGGGAGGAAGCCGATTTCAGAATCTCCAGCCTCCGGAAGGGCTCACTACGTCTGATCGCCCATTATGTGCGCCCCTACCGAGGTCGGGTACTTCTGGCGGTACTTCTGATGCTGCTTTCCACTGCGGCCTCGCTTGCCATGCCCCTAATGGCCAGGATTGCGGTTGACAGTTACATAATCCCCGGCGACCTGAAGGGACTGACAGTACTGGCGCTGGCCTACCTGCTGTTGAATGCTGTCTTCTGGCCTGCTCTGTACGGTCAGGGCTATCTCTCCGGGTGGGTGAGCCAGCGGGTGGTCTACGACATCAGGAAGGACATGGTGAGGAACGTTCTCCGCCGGTCCATCGAATTCCACAGACGGGAAAAGGTAGGACAGGTGATGTCGCGGATTACCAACGACGTGAACAACGTTGCTGACTTCGTGTCCACGAGTCTCATTCACTTTTTCAACGACATATTGACTGTCTGCGGAATCATCGTTGTCATGGCGCTTCTGGACCTGCGTCTTACCATTGTGACCATGGTAAGCGTTCCCGTGGTGGTGGTCAGCTTCAGTTTCCTGGCCAGGAGAATGCGCAACGCCTACATACATGTGCAGCAGGAGATGGCGGCTGTGAACACCGGGGTGGAACAGGGAGTGGTTGGCATGAAGGTGACCCAGTCCCTTTCCAGGGAATCCTTCAACATCGAGCAGTTCGAGATGCTCAGCCTCAGGAACATGAAGGCGAACCTGCGCACAGCGGTTCTCTTTGCCTCGCTCTTCCCTGTCATGACCGTCAGCAATATGCTCAGCGTGGCCCTGGTGATAGGCTACGGAGGATCACTGGTTGCCGGCGGTACCATGACCATAGGAGTGATCCTCGCCTTCCTGGGCTATGTGAACAGATTCTTTGGTCCGGTCAGGGAGCTGAGCCTTGTATACAACTCGCTTCAGGCAGCAGCGGCTTCACTGACAAGGATAGGCGAGTATCTGGTCGGGGAACCAGAAATACCCGAACCTGACCGGCCTGAGGAGCCTGATGGTGGTTTCAAAGGGCGCATTAACGTAAGAGATGTGACCTTCTCCTATGGAGAGGAACCGGTGCTGAGGGACATCGACCTGACGGTGGAGCCTGGCGGCACACTGGCAGTGGTGGGTCCCACCGGCGCGGGTAAGAGCACGCTGGCGCTGCTCCTGGCCAGGATATACGATCCGGATGAAGGGAGCATAGAGATCGATGGGACGGACCTGAGGAATATCTCTAACGAAAAGCTGAGAAGTCTTGTGACCATCGTCCCTCAGGATACCTACCTCTTCCCTGATACGATAAGGGAGAACATCCGTTACGGTAATCCAGTCGCCACAGATGCCGAAGTGGAAAATGCGACCCGTCTGGTTCAGGCCCATGACTTCATTAAAAGCCTTCCTCATGGTTACGAAAGCCAGGCTGGCGAAGCCGGGGGGCTTCTCTCCGGAGGCCAGAGACAGCTGATAGCCCTTGCAAGGGCGGTACTGGCCGACCCCCTGATACTGGTCCTGGATGAAACCACGGCACACGTGGACGCTCTCACCGAACAGAAGCTTCAGGAGGCCATGTCAGAAGTATCAAGGGGAAGGACCACCGTGATCATTGCCCACAGATTCACCACTGTCAGGAATGCCGACAGAATGGCACTGATGGAGGAGGGCAGTATTACTTCGGTCTCCTCCCCATCTGATTTTGCTGGAATGTTCCAGTGAAATCATCGTATGAATGATAGAAATCCGTTGAGCCCGCATCACCTCACACATTCCCCGGAGCGCACCCTCCCCCTGAAGCGGGGAAGCCGTTCTACTCAACTCTATTCAGAGTGAATGGTCTTCCTTCCATATCGAAGCTGAAAGCGTCATCACCATCG
>Ga0190293_1000972_pt1 | contig 10179 bp, 12 predicted proteins | sample 48693001_MG_FD_161671 | JGI IMG/M metagenome (GOLD analysis project Ga0190293, IMG submission 161671) | Hydrothermal vent microbial mat bacterial communities from Southern Trench, Guaymas Basin, Mexico - 4869-30-0-1_MG | ecosystem: Environmental > Aquatic > Marine > Hydrothermal vents >... | reverse complement strand
AAAAGGGATAAAGAGAACCACTAAAAATATATGACAGCAAGAATTCTTCTTGATTAAAAAAACGGGAAGTTTTAAAAATAAGTAGGAAGTCTATACTCATTTTTATAATAAAAAGATAAAGGAAAAATGTAAAACTTAAAACACCAAAACATGTAAATATAAAAATAGTAATCAATGAAATATTCATAGCCAATACTGTTAATCCACAGAGTTTTGCAAACCAATTATTATAGGAAGAAGTTTTGGATGCCCAACGAACACGTTGTGATAATAAATCTGTAAAGTCTTGTTGAGGTTTTGTAAGTACTACGGCATGTTTAGTCTTTAAATAATGAACGTGATTTGGCTCTTGAATTACAGCCTTTTCAAGTAGAAATATATCATCACCACTAGCAATGTTTGAATTGCCCTCAAAGCCATTAAGTGTATTGAAAAAGGATTTATTGTAGGCTAAATTAGCACCATTACATAAAAATGGTTTTTGAATACCAAAGCCTCCTATGGTCACACCAATTAAACTTAATAAATCAAGGATTTGAAAGCGTTTTAAAAACGAATTAACTTTATAATATGTTACAGGCGCAACAATAAATTTGGTTGTATTATTTTGAATAAAACAATCGAAACTATTGAGCCAATATTTTGGAAATATACAGTCTGCATCTGTGGTAACTATCCATTCGTTTTTTGCTTGATGTATAGCCGAAGTAATGGCGTCTTTTTTTGGTGAATTACTTCCACGATTGTTTTTTATAATTTTAATGTTACTTAGGGTGTCATCAGAATTGTTTTTTGAAATATGGTCTTTTATTAGTTCCATGGAATTATCTTCAGATGCATCATCAACTAATATAATTTCAAATTTGTCTTTAGGATAATTTAAAGCTTTCAAAGAATCTAATAAAGCAGTAATGTTTTCAGCTTCATTTCTAAAAGGAATAATTATTGAAAATTGTGTTATTGAAGGTCTGCCAACAAGGTTAAATGATTTAACCTTATCAAAACCATAAATAAAGCTTCCAATTAAAAGCACATATATGATTGTAATGAAAGTGAAAAACAAAATCATAATTAAGAATTATCTTTGGGTAAGTTAAAATTTAGCACATAAAAACTACCTATAAGGCTTGGAAACACAAAATTCAATAGCCACATTAAAGTTACAATACATAGAATAGTGATTTCATTTACACCTACAATAGAAAACAAATATACTGCAACACTACCTTTAATAATCACATCGAAAATAAAAACACTCGGAATTACTGAAGCTAATAGATACATACTTGTAATAACAAGCATAGCATTAATATAGGATAGATCTGCACCAAAAATGAGAAGTAGATAGTAAAATTGAAATGAAAAAATTACATATCGTGTTACGGATAATATAAAGCTATAAGCATGAATTTTTAATGGTATATTTTTAATGAAACTTATAATTTTTTCTATTGAAAAACCTTTAATTTTAAAACGATTTTGTTTCATTGCAAAAAAAGCAAAACTAAATATGAGCACTATTAATACTAGAATTTTAATAGTATTATAATTGTCTATATTAACATTATACTTTTTTATAAAAAGAGATAAGCCAATCACTCCAAAAATGACTGTAATGCACATTTGCATTATATTCCCTAATAAATTTAGAAACATAATGCGCTTCCTATAAGATGATGTAAAACACATGGCTTTAGCACCATAATCACCTATTCTGTTTGGTGTAAATAAAGAAGCTGTTAATGCACCTAAACTTTGTTGGAGAGCAGTTTTAAAATTTATTTTTTTAACAAAAGACACTAATTTTTGCCATTTCAATATTTCAAAAAACCAATTGAAAACACTCAAAAACACTAAAAAAACACCGTTTTTTAATGAAAAAACATCGTTTTTTGATAAAAAGTCGATAAAAACACGAAAATCTAAATTATCATTTGCACTCAATTTATTGTAAATAAAATAAAAAGCAACAACAACAATACTAATTTTAATGACTACAAAAAAGAATTGTTTAGTTTTGTAAGGCAAGGTTTCAAACATATATGCTTATCTAATTTTAGTGTTTGTTTTTTAGTTTATACAAATTAAAACATAATTGTAGTAATATGAACACCACTTCTTTAAAATATAAACATTTCATTTTGGGCATTCTTATATCATTGATTTCATTTTTAAGTTTTAGTCAAGCAGAGATAAGTACATGGAAAGCACAAATAGCATTTGGTATTAATGCGCCTTCTGAAAGTGGTTTTGTGGAACCCTTTTTAGCAAAATCCGTTAATTTTCCAACAATCAATATTGGAGTTCAGAGAATGTTTACCAGACAATTAGGAGCAAAATTAGATTTTGGTTACAATCGATTTTCACAAGAGAGTAGTTCTCCAGAGTTTAAAGTTAATTACACAAGAATAAATGCACAAGTTATTTACGATACGACTAATAAAATTCATTTTTTGCCTCCTGCAATTGGAATTGTTGGGCATGTTGGACCCGGTTTTACATTTGTTAAACCATTAGGCAATTATCCAGATAACAAAATTTCATTTTTTAATGTTATGACAGGAATAGAGTTTCATTATAATGTTGCTAGAACTTTTTCAGTATTTTTAGATACCTCTTATATTTTTGCTTTTGCTAAAGATTTCATCCCTGTTTCTGATGGCTTCGGATCGTTTAATGGAGATATTTTGACTATTACTGTAGGTGTTTCAATATCATTAAGTGGTTGTTATTTTTGTGAATAATGGATAAAGAACGAATCATATTAGGGATAGATCCTGGAACTACGATTATGGGTTTCGGACTTATAAAAGTGCGAAATAAAAAGATGGAATTTATGCAGCTTAACGAGCTCAATCTAAAAAAATATAGTGACCATTATCTGAAACTGAAACTCATTTTTGAGCGTACTATCGAACTTATAGATACACATCATCCAGATGAAATTGCCATTGAAGCACCATTTTTTGGAAAAAATGTCCAGAGTATGCTAAAACTTGGACGCGCTCAAGGTGTTGCTATGGCTGCAGGATTATCTAGAGAAATTCCAATAACTGAGTATCTTCCAAAAAAAATTAAAATGGCAATTACAGGTAATGGAAATGCGAGTAAAGAACAGGTCGCAAAAATGTTACAGAGTTTATTGGATTTAAAAACATTGCCCAAAAACTTAGATGCTACTGATGGTTTGGCAGCCGCTGTATGTCATTTTTATAATTCTGGGAAAATCTCTGTTGGAAAAAGTTATTCAGGTTGGAGTGCTTTTGTAAAGCAGAATGAAGATCGTGTTAAGTAGTAGAAAATGTCTGGAATCTACATTCATATCCCATTTTGTAAACAAGCATGTTATTACTGTGATTTTCATTTCTCTACGTCTATAAAAAAGAAAGGCGAACTTATAAAAGCTTTGGCAAAGGAATTGGAACTACGAAAAGATGAGCTTCAAAATCAAAAAGTGAAAACTATTTATTTTGGAGGAGGAACGCCTTCATTATTGGCAATTGAAGAATTACAATTTTTGATTGATACTGTTTATAAAAACTATAAAGTTGTAGAACATCCTGAAATTACATTAGAAGCCAATCCAGATGACTTGTCTGAAGATGCTTTTGCGAAATCTGGTTCTTCCTTTAAAGCTTTAAAACAAATTGGAATAAACAGACTTAGTATTGGGATTCAGTCTTTTTTTGATGATGATTTACAAAGCATGAATAGAGTGCATTCTTCAGAAGAAGCTAAATCATGCCTATCAATGGCAACTCATTATTTTGATAATATTACCATCGATCTTATATATGGTATTCCAAATATGAGTCTTGAGAAATGGAATGAAAATTTACAACTGGCGTTTAATTTTCAGGTGAATCACATTTCTAGTTATGCGCTAACAGTAGAACCACAAACAGCGTTAGATGCTTTTATTAAGAAAGGAAGTTATCCTCCTATAGATGATGCTTTGGCATTAGAGCATTTTAATCATTTAGAGATAGAAACTAGAAAACAAGGGTTTCTTCATTATGAAATTTCTAACTTTGGAAAGCCTGATTATTTTTCTAAACACAACATAAGCTATTGGCAAGGGGAATCATATATTGGAATTGGTCCATCTGCACATTCATTTAATAAACTTGAGCGAAGTTGGAATGTTTTAAATAACACGAAATACATTAAGGCTCTTAATGAGAATATACTTCCAAAAACTATAGAAGTATTATCGCTTCAAGATAAGTTTAACGAATATATTATGACAGGTTTAAGAACCATTTGGGGAGTGTCATTAGAGGTAGTAGAGCATGAGTTTGGCGTTGATTATAAAATACATTTATTAAATTCTGTAGAAAAATTTATAAATCAAGGCCTTTTAGTCTTTGAGAGTGGAACAAAACAATCTGTTTCAAAAAATAATGAGATAATTAAAACTACAAAAAAAGGAAAATTTTTAGTAGATGGAATTGCATCAGAATTGTTCATGATTTGATTATATTTGAATCATGCTTGCAACTATTCAATATAATTCAAAAAAACATCAAATAGACTTATCAAAACCTCTTGATATATCAATACCATTAAAAGCTTCAAAAAAGAATGTAAATGCATGGTATTTAGATGCTCCAAAAATTGAGCCCGTTGAGTTGGACGGCTGGACAGCTAGTGTGAAGCAAGGAGCCAGTGTGAATTTTAATAATATTCAGTTTAATCCTCATGCTCATGGAACTCACACTGAGTGTGTTGGTCATATCACAGAAAAAGTACATTCTATTAATAAGAACTTGAAACAGTTTTTCTTTTTTGCTGAAGTAATAACAGTTGCCCCAGAAAAACTTAATGATGATTTTGTAATTTCTAAAAAACAATTACAGTTTGCACTTGGACTTAAAAAGAGAGATGCTATTGTTATAAGAACACTGCCAAATACAACCGAAAAACTATCTCAACAATACTCATATACAAATCCACCATATTTGTTAGAAGATGCTGCCATTTATTTAAGAGAAAAGGGCATAAAACATTTACTTATAGATTTACCAAGTGTTGACAAAGAGAATGATAATGGAGAACTCTTGGCGCATAATGCATTTTGGAATACAAAAGCGAAGATTAGATTGGATGCTACTATTACCGAATTTATTTTTGTGCCCAATACTTTAGAAGATGGCACTTATTTTTTAAACCTCCAGATTGCTCCTTTTGAAAATGATGCAACGCCAAGCAAGCCTATTTTGTACAAAATTTTATAGAATTAGTTTTTGGAAAGAGAACTGTTTTTAATTGAATTTATAAAATATATTAAATAAAAAAATGGATACTTTTTTTGGGGTTATCATTGGTGTATTAATTAGTTTGGCAATTGTTGCCTATTTGAATACACTTAAAAATAAAAGAATAGTAAACTCTCAATCGGTTTTACTCTTAGATAAAATTAAAAGTGTTTGTAAGTTTATAACTGTCGAAGGGGATTTTGCTGAAATATATCATTTTGAAGACGTTAAAGAGCGTTTCTTAAAGTTGGTTATAAGCAAAAAAAAAGCATTAATTGTTATAAACGCGAAAGCTCATATTGGGTATGATTTATCTAAGATCAAGCTAAAGGCAGATAAGGATAAAAAGAAAATTTTACTTGAACATTTCCCTCAACCTGAAATCTTATCTATTGAAACTAATTTAAATTATTATGATAAAAAAGATGGCTTTTTTAATAAGTTTGAAGCTTCAGATTTAACAGGATTGCATAATGATGCCAAACAGCATATACTAGATAAAATTCCAGAAAGTGGATTAATACAACTTGCACAAAAAGAAGCCCTTGAAACAATTTCACTTATTGAAAAAATTGTTGAAACTATTGGATGGAAACTTGATTATTCTTCGTTAGAAATAGAAGATGATAAAGCTAAAAAAATTCAATAATGATATCCATAAAGATAGGCAAGAGTAAATTAGAAATTGATATGATTCATCAGTTTTTAAAAACATCATATTGGGCAAAAGGGAGAACAATTGAAGATGTCCAAAAATCAATTAATCATAGTTTATGTTTTGGTTTATATAAAGATGAAAAGCAAATTGGATTTACCAGAATATCGAGCAAAAGGATATTCAAAACAGTTAATGAATGCCATAGTTGAAGAACCAAAACTTCAAAAATGTAAAACGTGGATGCTTAAAACACATGATGCTCATGGATTGTATAAACACTTTGGTTTTGCAGCATTAAAACATTCTGAAAAAGTAATGGAACGCATTTTATAATGAATATAGAACAACTTCGAGATTATTGTATAAGTAAAAAAGGTGTAACAGAAGACTTTCCTTTTGATCAAGATGTTTTAGTATTTAAAGTCTTAGGAAAAATGTTTTTACTTACCTCTTTAAAAGACTGGGAAGTAGGGATTCAATTTCTTAATTTAAAATGTGATCCAGATTATGCACAAGAGCTTCGTGCAGAATACGAAAGTATTGAACCAGGTTGGCACATGAGTAAAAAACTTTGGAATTCGGTTTACATATATAAAGGCGAATTACAAGCACAATTTATTCTCAAACTTATAGATCATTCTTATGATATGGTAATAAAAGGAATGCCTAAAAAACTTCGTGACACCTTATAACTTTATTTACGATAATCTTAATAGATATCATAAAAAATTATGTAACACTTATTTTTAGAGCAGTATATTTTTCAAATTCAAAATGAAAGTCATAATATTTTGTATATTAGCTGAAATCTATAAGATTATTCTCCCCTTATTAATTGATTAATAGCACTAATGTAGGTTGTCCCATTTCATGTTTTTTATTGCCCTTAGTTTTGAATTGAATCATTATTAATCATTAATACTAACTAAATTTTAACAAATTATGAAAACAACCAATCGATTTTTTTTAGCAATGGCTATTATGTTTTTGCTATTTAGTACAACATCTTTTTCCCAAGACGAACCTAAAAGGCCTGAGTATGTTACAGTGACAACCATGCACTGGAATATGGATAATGATGATTTTGAAATGGATGACTGGAAGGCTACTGAAAAAGAATACCTAGACAAAGTAATAAGAAAGAATGAATATGTAATGGGTGCTTCTTATTATTTACATCAATTTACTGCAGATAATACAGAGTTACTTTATGTGCAAACTTATGCAAGTTGGGAAGACATTGATAAAGTAGGTAAAAGAAATGCTGAACTTGAAAAAGAAGCATGGCCAGATGAAGATGCAAGAAAAGCTTTAGCTAAAAAGAGAGATGCTTATTATGATTTGCGTCATTCAGATGAGATTTATGCAACTTTACCTTTTGCTAAACTAATGGCAGAAGCGCCAACAAAAGACATGACACTTTACGTTCGCAAAAGCCATTTTGCTAACAACGAAGACGGGTCTGATGACGAACTAAATAATATACTGCAAATGGGTAGGGATAAAATTATTGGAAATAATGAATATATTAAAGGATATTACCCTAGCGTACATGCTTGGGGAGCAGATAAAACGGAATATGTTGAAGCTTTTATTGTAGATTCTGTAGGAGAATTAGATAAAATGTTTGATAGAACTCAAGAATTAATTAAAGAATTAACAGATGAAGAAAAAGCTGTAGGAAAAAACAGAGGTAAATATTTCACTGGTGTACATGGAGATTATATTTATACTTATATTCATATGTAATAATTTCAAGACTTTATTTTTTAAAAAAGGATGCTAATAGCATCCTTTTTTAATGAATCACTAATTTGTATTAAGCTGCATTAAGATGTATTATTGTAAAATCAAAAAATAGATAATGAGTTTAGAAAGAGAGTTAAAAAAGCGTAGTGATTCAAAGTGCGAATTATGTACAAACGAAGAAAATCTTAATGTATATATTTTACCACCTACTAAAACAGAAACTTTAGACAAAGCTATAATAGCTTGTAATACTTGTACAAGTCAGATTGAAAATCCTGATACTACAGAAGCCAATCATTGGCGTTGTTTAAATGATAGTATGTGGAGTGAGCACATTGCAGTACAAGTTGTAGCTTGGAGAATGTTAAGCAGACTTCGTGCTGAAGGGTGGCCTCAAGATTTATTAGACATGATGTATTTAGATGAAGACATTTTAGAGTTTGCTAAAGCAACTGGAGAAGGTGAAGATGAACCAGATAAAGTAATACATAGAGATGTGAATGGGGTTATTCTCCAAGCAGGAGACTCTGTTGTACTTATAAAAGATTTAAAAGTTAAAGGATCAAGTATGGTTGCAAAACAAGGAACAGCTGTTCGTAGAATTTCTTTAGATCATGAAAATGCTGATTTTATTGAAGGTAAGGTTGGTCCGACACAAATTGTTATTATTACGAAATACGTAAAGAAAATTTAAACATGCTAGACATGCGGCCAACATGTGAAAACTGCAATAAAGCATTGCCACATAATTCAGAAGAAGCAATGATTTGTACTTTTGAGTGTACATTTTGTGAAGCTTGTGCTGAAACTGTTTTACAGCATGTTTGTCCTAATTGTGGTGGGAATTTCAGAAAACGTCCTATTCGTCCTGAATATTTATTAAAAAAATTTCCCGTTTCAGTAAAAGTGACATATAAACCTATTGATGTTGAGGCTCATATGATTAGAATCAAAAAAGCAATCTAAATAAAAATTGAATTTGTATGTTGTTTGTCGTTATTAAAAACACTTTGTAATTCATAATCTAATCTTATTTACAGTTTAACGATTATAGTTTTCAGTTCCCTTCGTTTTACATAAATTCAAGTAAATTCTCACGAATTATTACCACCAAATTTATTGTTTTAACCAATTTAATTTATGTTATATGAACTTGAAAATTACCAATTGCAATAATTTTTTTAAAATAAAAGGAATCTTAAATAGACGAAGCATTCACCTTTTTCAAGAGGAATTTCGAAATATTTTTGATAGAGTAAGTACACTTACCATAAGTATTGAAGAATTAGAAGATATAGATAGTTATGGAGTAAATGCAATAGCAAAACTTCATAATGAATCCATAACAAAGGAAAAAAACCTATCCATAATTGGTTATGGGCAAAAAGGATTATATCGTCATTTTAAATCTGCAAAGGCTAATTAATCTTATTTCACAGTATATTTTTTTGTTGTTTAAAAAAGGCATCAGCTTGTAGCTGCATTAATTCACGTGCTTTTTTGCGTTTATAATTATATAATTCATCTTCTTCAGCAATATCATTATAAACTTTATTGTTAATTTCAATATCGGTACTTAGTACCATTTTACGCTCGTTCACTTTTTGATCTACCCAAGTTCTCACAGAAGTTTCTTCATCTTCCAGTTTAAAGTCATATTCTCCTTTTGGAGACAAAAGCTTTGCGAATATTGGCGATGTTTCGATAGCTAAAAACAATAAAAAAATAAAGAGAGATGGAAGCCAAGGTAATTTCCCTAAGGCATTAACACGAGCCATTAAGCCATCAAAATTGTTAATGATGGGTTGAGAGTTTGAAACTTGAGAATTATAATCTGTATTTAGTTGAGCTATTTGAGTTTCTGTTGATGTAATTTTAGCTTTGTTCTTATCTTTGAGTTGTTGTAATTCAGCTAATGCTGCATCATGTTTTTCACGCTTTTCTTTATAAACAGGTCCTTTTCCCAAAATTTTTGTACCTGCTGTTCCTTCAGCTTCTGTAATGTAAGTATCGTATAAGGCATTTACTTCAACTTCTTTAGTGTCAATTTGATTTTGTAAGCTTTTAATATCACTATTTAAGAGGTCTATAGTTGGTGAATATTGTTTAGCTATTTGATCTTTATTGGCTAACGTGAGTTCGTTTTTTTGCTTTAAAAGGACTTGGTTGATTTCCTTTTCAAATATTTTGAGTTCTAAAGGTTTAGAAATTACAACAGCTATAATTATAGCAAGAATAATTCTTGGTGATGCTTGTAATAACTCATCAATAATATTATTTGTCTTTTTTATAGTTGAGACGATATATCTGTCTAAATTAAAAATTAATAGTCCCCATATTACACCAAAACCAATAGCTATAAAAGGGTTGTCAAAAACAGTAAATAAAGCATAGCTCGCTGCAATAAATGCCATGACAGCTGTAAAGAAAACCGTGGCGCCAATGCCAGCATATTTATTTTGCTCTCCAATTGAGCAATGGTCTAAAATATTGGTGTCAGAACCTGAACAGATA
>Ga0190293_1000971_pt1 | contig 10180 bp, 8 predicted proteins | sample 48693001_MG_FD_161671 | JGI IMG/M metagenome (GOLD analysis project Ga0190293, IMG submission 161671) | Hydrothermal vent microbial mat bacterial communities from Southern Trench, Guaymas Basin, Mexico - 4869-30-0-1_MG | ecosystem: Environmental > Aquatic > Marine > Hydrothermal vents > Microbial... | reverse complement strand
TATAAAACCCAGGTTGTTAAAAGTGCCCGTAATAACTCCTGAATTTAAAGATTATAAAAATGGGGAGTTAAAAATGATTAGTTTTTTTGCAAAAAAAGCCAGAGGAATGATGGTGAGGTATATTATTGATAATAATGTTGAAGAAGCTGAAGAATTAAAAGGCTTTGATTACGATGGCTACGCATTTGATGCAAATCTCTCAAATGAGAATAAGCTAGTATTTACACGATAAAACATTACAAACCACTTAAGATTCTAATTATGAAACAATTAATGATCTTGCTAATATTCCTATTATCTATATCATCATGTAAAAAAAGCATTGAAATTAATTCAGTAGTAAGTCCAAATAAAATTATTGGCACATGGAAACTTGTATATGGTGAAATTAAAGAGGGTGATTCTGTGCAGATTAAAGATTTATCCAGAACAAAATTTATCAAGATCATTAACGAAGATCACTTTGCATTTTTTAATCAGATAGAAAATGAAGAAGAAGGTTATTACAGTGGAGGAGGGACTTATTCTCTTAAGGGAAAAGACTATACAGAAAAGTTGGATTATATATCATTGACAACATTAAGAGGTGAAGAATTTCATTTTACAATTGAGTTTAAAGGAGATACGCTAATTCAATCTGGATTGGAAGATGTAGAGGAAGCTAATATTAAACGATATATAGTGGAAAAATATATTAAAGTAGATTAGTGTCAAGTCAAGCATGTTTTAGTCACACCAAGTTTTGTTCTTTTTATTGATAGCTTCGTTGATATTTTTAACCAAAGCTACGGCTATACTGAAAAATTTCGTCTTGCTCTCAACAAAAATAAACTTTAACTTATACGACACAATACACATGACTTAACACTAGTTGTTTCAAATGTCAATTCATGAATAGAGATTTTATAGATAGTAAAGAGTATAAGAATGTTGATTTTACGAAAAAAATTTTAGAAACAGCCGATTATGAATATTGCAATTTTGTGAATTGTGATTTTTCGGATAGCGATCTTTCCGAAATTAGTTTTGTTGAATGCGAGTTTGATAATTGTAATTTTAGCATGGCTAAATTATACGGAACAACTTTGAAGGATTTGATCTTTACCAATTGTAAATTATTGGGTTTGCAGTTTGATAAATGCAGTCCGTATTTTTTTTCTGCGGAGTTTTTAAAATGTACATTAGATGTATCTTCATTCTACAAATTAGATCTTAAGAATATAAAATTCAAGGCTTGCAGTCTTATAAAAGCAGATTTTACTGAGGCAATAATGACAGGGCTTATTTTTCACGATTGTAATTTAGATAAAGCAATTTTCGAAAATACACATATTGATAAAGCCGATTTTAGAACAGCAATTAATTATAGCATAGATCCTGAAAAAAACAATATAAATCAGGCCAAATTCTCGAAAACCGGTTTGGAAGGCCTACTTATCAAATACAATCTTTCGATTGATTAAGATTTACCTTTTAATGCTTATTGGTTTGCTGATATTGTTGTTTCTGCTTACAGCCAGAAGAATGAAAATTGCAGTATTTTTATATTCTTTTTTAGTGATGTCAATATGTTTTTCACCGGTTAATGCAATAATATTTGAACTGCTGTTCATACCTATTTTATCACTTTTGTTGAATTGATACACGATAAATTTCACACCTTCTTTCTCTTTGTTTTCCGGAATTGACTCCCATGATAATCGATACATCTTATTCTTGGTCTTTTTTATTTGTACGTTAAATACAGGCTCAGGAATAAAATTCTCTTTGTGATTTACACTTGGTGGAAGAATGGGATTTTGAAAATAGTTCAGCTTTAGTATATTATTAATACCCAAAGGGTTATTGATAAAAGATTTTGCGCTAAAGAAAACACTGCCTTGAACCTTTGCTAAACTATTGTTCAATTTTAATTGCTTTTCTATTTCAGTTATATTTTTCTTTTTCCAAGCTTTATTTTCTTTTTTATTCCCCAGTTTATACATGCTCTGTCCGATGTATAAATTTGTATCTGATTCATTATTAGCCCACCAGCTAACAACATTTTTATAATCGGCTTTCTTATGACCTATATGCCAATATGCCTGAGGTAAAACATAATCCAGCCATCCGTTTTTTAACCAAAGTAAGATATCGGCATACAGATCATCATAATTAGTTTGACCGGCATCAGTGTCTGATCCTTTAGGGTCATCACTTTTATTTCGCCAAACACCAAAAGGACTGATTCCGAATTGAACCCAGGGTTTTATGGTCTTAACTGTTGTGTGTAATTCTTCAATTATCAAATTTACATTTTCTCTTCTCCAGTCATCTATCCTATTTGGATAAAAGTCAAGGCCAAATTCTTTAAAGGAATTTTGGTCAGGGAAATTTTCACCTTTAATTTTATAGGGATAAAAATAATCGTCAAAATGAATAGCATCAATATCATAGTTCTGTACTATATCAGCTACAATCTTATTGGTGTAATTTCTTACCTCAGGTATACCCGGATTGAAATATTTATTTTTCCCGTAATTTAAAAACCATTCTGATTTTTCATAGGTCAACCGAAAAGGATTAGATTGAAATTCTTTATAATTTACTATTGCTCTATACGGATTTAACCAGGCGTGGAATTCCATTCCGCGTTTATGGGTTTCTTCAATGATAAAAGCAAGCGGGTCATAATAGGGTGCAGGTGCCTTGTCATTAACTCCTGTTAGATAAGATGACCATGGTTCGTATTTCGAATTATAGAAAGAATCTGCAGCCGGTCTTATTTGAAATATGATGGCGTTAAAATTTAGGCTTTTGAAAAGATTGAGTAACTTAATGATCTCATTCTTTTGTTGATCTGAGCTTAAATGTTTTGAACTGGGCCAATCAATATTTTCTACAGTTGCAATCCAAACACCTCTAAATTCTCTTTTCTTTACCTGTGCAAAAGAAAAATGGCAAATAAATAATAGAAGGAAAATTAAATAGATTTGCTGTCTGTATTTCATTGGATACAATTTAAACTTCAAAAGTAAGCGCTAAAAATGAAACATCAAAAATCGAATAATATTGTAAAAATGCCAGATACTTGATACCAGATACCTGATACTAAATACCAGAATTCTGTCAGTATGTCACAAATAATTGTCAAATTATGCCAAAAAACAGAATTTACAGCAATGGCATAATGATTGAACTTAATGCAGCAGTTAAAAAAATAAATCAACAAAAAATAAAAATATAATATTATGAGTAAAATAATTGGTATAGATTTAGGAACAACCAACTCATGTGTTTCTGTAATGGAAGGAAATGAGCCTGTAGTAATTCCTAATGCTGAAGGTAAAAGAACTACACCTTCAATTGTTGCCTTTGTAGAAGGCGGTGAAAGAAAAGTTGGTGACCCTGCAAAACGTCAGGCAGTTACGAATCCTACTAAAACTATTTATTCAATCAAAAGATTTATGGGTAATAAATTTTCTGAATCTAAAATGGAAGCAGAAAGAGTACCTTATAAAGTAGTTAAAGGAGACAATGACACACCAAGAGTAGATATTGATGGTAGATTGTATACCCCACAGGAAATATCTGCAATGGTTTTGCAAAAAATGAAAAAAACCGCTGAAGATTACCTGGGAACAGAAGTTAAGGAAGCGGTGGTTACGGTACCTGCATATTTTAATGATGCACAACGTCAGGCTACTAAAGAAGCTGGTGAAATTGCCGGATTAAAAGTAAGTCGTATTATCAATGAGCCAACTGCTGCTGCATTAGCTTATGGATTAGACAAAGCCGGAGAAGATAAAAAGATCGCAGTTTATGATTTAGGTGGTGGTACCTTTGATATTTCTATTTTAGAAATAGGTGATGGTGTTTTTGAAGTATTATCGACAAATGGTGATACGCATTTAGGTGGAGATGATTTTGATCAGGTTATTATAGATTGGTTGGCTGAAGATTTTAAGAAAGAAGAAAACATGGATCTTCGTAAAGACCCTATGGCTCTTCAAAGATTAAAAGAAGCTGCTGAAAAAGCAAAGATTGAATTATCTTCAAGTACACAAACAGAGATCAATTTGCCTTATGTTACGGCAACTGCATCAGGACCTAAGCACTTGGTTAAAACTTTGACCAGAGCGCATTTTGAAAAATTAGCTGATACCTTGATCAAACGTTCTATGTCACCGGTAAGTGCTGCTTTAAAAGGAGCAGATCTAAGTAAATCGGATATCGATGAAGTTATATTGGTTGGTGGTTCAACACGTATGCCTAGAATTCAGGAAGAAGTTGAAAAATTCTTTGGAAAAAAGCCTTCAAAAGGTGTAAATCCAGATGAAGTTGTAGCCATTGGTGCTGCAATTCAAGGTGGTGTTTTAACAGGTGATGTAAAAGACGTATTGTTATTAGACGTTACCCCACTTGCATTAGGTATTGAAACCATGGGTAATGTTATGACAAAATTAATTGAGTCTAACACTACCATACCAACTAAAAAATCACAAGTCTTCTCAACTGCAGCTGAAAATCAGCCATCTGTTGAAATTCATGTGTTACAAGGTGAACGTGCCATGTCTGCCGACAATAAAACAATAGGTAGATTTCATTTAGATGGAATTCCACCAGCACCAAGAGGAGTGCCTCAAATTGAAGTGACTTTTGACATTGATGCAAATGGAATAATTCATGTTACCGCAAAAGATAAAGGAACCGGTAAGGAACACAATATTCGTATTGAAGCATCTTCAGGCTTGTCTGATGAGGATATCAAAAAGATGAAAGCCGATGCCGAAGCAAATGCTGAAGTTGATAAAAAAGCAAAAGAAACCGCTGAAAAGATCAATGGTGCAGATGCGATGATCTTTCAAACCGAAAGTCAGTTAAAAGAATTTGGTGATAAATTATCTGAAGATAAAAAAGCACCGATCGAAGCTTCCTTGGAAGAATTGAAAAAAGCGCATGAATCAAAAGACCTTGCTCAAATTGATGCTGCCATGGAAAAGATCAATGAAGCCTGGAAAGTTGCTTCTGAAGAAATGTACAAAGCACAACAAGATGCACAAGGTGGTGAGGCAGGGCCTCAACCGGGAGCAGATGCCGGTGGTGCAGAAGCAGGAAGTGAAGACGATGTTCAGGATGTAGATTTTGAAGAAGTGAAGGAAGAAGATGAGAAGTAATTAATTGTCATTCCCGTGCATCCCGATAGCTATCGGGAGGGAATCTCATTATAAAACTAAATTTTAAAAACCATCAGGAAATTTATCCTGATGGTTTTTTTTATTAAATTTGCCGATCAATAGAAATAAATAAATCATAAAAAGAAGTATTAATAATGAAAAATTTAATTTTAAAAAGTACAATCATCTTATCCTTGTTAGTGATGACAAGTTTTACTGTTAAAGATAATACAACTATTGCCAAAAAATTCATTGGCGTATGGGAGTATTCTGTTCCGAATGCACCATACCCTTACCAGACAGGAACCATGACCTTTTCAAAAGCTAAGAAAAAAATATCCGGATTTATATCCATTGAAGGAAATAATATAGATATGGAAAAAGTTGTATCCAAAAAAGATAATCTTACATGTGAGATATATATCGAAGGAGAAACAGTTACGTTTAATCTGACCTTTGAAAAGAATTCATTTTCCGGAACTGCGTCATACTCACAGGGCGATCTGGATATTAGCGGTACAAAAAAAGAATAAGCGATATTGTCTTTACGGTTTTTTATTATTCATCAGATGACTAGTAACCGTAGTAAAAAGAGTCATCAGATGAATCTTTCAAATCTACTCATCGGATGACTAGTAATCGTTATGGAAATAGTCATCAGATGAGTTTAACAAAACCTATTCATCAGATGGCTATTGACCGCTGTGAGAAGAGTCATCAGATGAATTTCATTTTCAAAAATATAGATTAGTCAGGGCTTCACTTTAAGTGAAACCCTGACTATGTTTATTTTAGAATATATGCCTTCTTAATATAATCAAGATCAGGGTAATTGCGTATTAAATAGGCATTTCCATATGTATTGATAGAATCTTGATCTGGTACATTTTCTTTGGTGCTGTAAAATTTATGTACAGTTTCCATACCATTGATAATTTTGGCAACAACAGGAAAGCCTACAGCTCCGTTATACTTTAGTGTATCCAAACGATGATTGTCTTTTAAATTGATAAAAATTTGTGTAGTTCTTGAATTGATGCCACCTCTGGCAAAGGAAATTGCCATTGAATCATTTTTTTTGCAAAACCGGCTCATCCGGTATTTTATACTTTTTCCATGAATAAGTCATCACAGAATCATTATGAATACCAAATTGAACTACAAATTCTGGAATTACCCTATATATGGCTATGTCTGTATAAAAATCATTTTTGATCAATTGATACAATCGGTCAACTGCAAGAGGTGACCATTTTCTATATGCTTCTATATCAAAATCTCCTTGGGTAGTTTCAAACCTTGCTTTGAAATGGTCAGGAGCTTGTTTTTATGTCCATTTTTCCTTGAATATTTTCTGACTACATGAAGAAATTAACAATACAATAATTAAAAGAAGTATATTTTTCATGAGTGGTGTTCAAATCATAATTTTTAATTAGTCAATTAAAAATTTGCTGATTATTTTGGAAACAAACTTATTACATTAATTCGGAAACCCCAATCCGGATTAAAAGAATTATTACCATAATATACCTTTGGACCACCTCCAACCTGTAATTTATACTTTTTGATACTAATTATTTGTGCGTAGTATACTCCGATAAATCCACCAAAAAGATCATTATCCCAGTCTTGGGTATTTTCTGAAGCAATTGTATACGAAACTCCTTTAGATGTAACATAAGTCGTGTAGGGTTGTAAAAATGAAGTATTTACATCTCCAGATCCACTTCCCGCAAAAGACCACATGTGATTTACTAAAACTCCATAGGTCCATTGCCCATGTGTTTTTAAAAATACAGCATTCGGACCTGTAGCCCATTTTTTAATTCCCAATGCATCATCAGTTGCAGTTGGGATTAAAAATACAGGGCCAACTCCCCAAACAAATCCATTATTTGTAGGTTTTTTTGGTGAAAAAAACAAACTTTGAACTATATCGCCAATTCCAAATTCTGAATCGCCATCAAAAGAAACATCTTTTTGAAAAGTTATAGGTAGTATTGTTCTACTGATCATATTCCATTTTTCACCAATCGAAACCGGAACTATAGGTTGCACATTGAGTGTATATCTGAGCCCATTTAAAGGACCAACATTAAATTCATAATTATTTTGAAAAGGAACACTAATTAAATCAGCCATAGGATTTGCCAATTGTTTTGCCAACTTTTCTGATGTTCCATCTTTTTGTTCTTGCGCATCTAAATTATTTGTAAAAAGTATTACAAAAAACAAATACATTAAACTATTCTTCTTTTTCAAAATAAGTACGAATTTAAATGGTTAATTATTTTATTATAAAGGGTTTATTACACTTTATATAATTAATTTAGACGATAGTCTAAAAAATTAGTAATTACTTACGAATATGTCTGATTAAATTTTATTTTTGCGCATGCAAAACAAAGTCCTTATTTTAGATTTCGGTTCGCAATATACCCAGCTCATAGCCCGCAGAGTTAGAGAGCTCAATATCTTTTGCGAAATATTCCCTTTTAATAAAATCCCAGATGATATTGATGGTTATCACGCTGTAATTCTTTCAGGTAGTCCGTTTTCGGTTCATCAACCCGAAGCGCCACATCCTGATATTTCTAAGATCAAAGGGGAAATACCCTTATTAGGAATTTGTTATGGGGCACAGTATCTGGCTCAGAATTTTGGTGGTAAGGTAGAACCCTCAAAAGTGAGAGAATACGGAAGAGCAAACCTTTCTTTTATTTCTGATGAAGAAGAGCTTTTTAAAGGAATTGATGTGGGGTCTCAGGTATGGATGAGCCATGGTGATACCATTACAAAATTGCCAAATAATTTTTTAAAGATCGCCAGTACGCACGATGTTGAAAATGCAGCATATAAAATTGAGGGAGAGAAAACTTTCGCTATTCAATTTCATCCGGAAGTTTATCACACTACTGATGGATTAAAATTACTGGATAATTTTTTGGTTGGCATTGCAGGATTAGAACAGGATTGGACTCCCGATTCTTTTGTTGATACAACTGTTAGTGAATTAAAGGAAAAATTGAAAGATGATAAAGTTGTTTTGGGCCTTTCGGGAGGTGTTGACTCAACGGTTGCCGCTGTTTTATTGGATAAAGCTATTGGAAAGAACTTGTATTGCATTTTTGTAAATAACGGTTTGCTTAGAAAGCATGAGTTTGAAAATGTATTAGACCAGTACAAACACATGGGTTTAAACGTAAAAGGTGTTGATTCAACCGATCGTTTTATGGAAAAATTGAAAGGCATTTCTGATCCGGAGCAAAAAAGAAAAGCTATTGGAAATGCATTTATCGATGTTTTTGATGATGAAGCACATTTAATTGAAAATGTAAAGTGGCTGGCACAGGGTACAATTTACCCGGATGTGATAGAATCTATTTCTGTTAAAGGACCTTCGGCAACAATAAAATCTCATCACAATGTTGGTGGCTTACCAGATTATATGAAATTGAAGATAGTTGAACCTTTAAGAATGCTTTTTAAAGATGAGGTTAGAAGAGTGGGTAGGAGCATGGATATTGATGATGAATTACTAGGAAGACATCCATTCCCGGGACCGGGGTTGGCTATTAGAATTTTAGGAGATGTAACTTACGAAAAAGTTAGAATTCTTCAAGAAGTTGATTTTATTTTTATTGATGGATTAAAAAGATGGGATCTATATGATGATGTTTGGCAGGCCGGTGTCATGTTATTACCTGTTAACTCGGTTGGTGTCATGGGAGATGAGAGAACCTATGAAAAAGTAGTTGCTCTAAGAGCGGTAACTTCAACAGATGGTATGACAGCAGATTGGGTAGATCTACCTTATAAATTTTTACAGGAGATATCTAATAAGATTATCAATGGGGTTAAAGGTGTCAATCGTGTGGTTTATGATATAAGCTCCAAACCTCCGGCTACTATTGAGTGGGAGTAGAGGGAAGTAAAAAGTAAAAAGTGAAAAGTGAGAAGTGAGAAGTGAGAAGAAAAAATAGAAAATAGAAAAGAGAGAAGAGGCTAAGACATCAGATTTGTGTACGCCCCTGATATAGGTTGACCATAAAAATCAATTTATATGAGGTCAAATTTAATAAAAACCAGACAGCTTTGAACAAGGATTTTTTGGCAGAAAGTGAATAGGTTTATACAGGTAATATAATCTCTATGGGTTTGGCAATATCTTCAAAGTGAACAAAACCTGTAGGCAGGGTTAAGCCACAAGACACAAAGTTAAAACAAGAATCAAGGGGTTGGATTAAACTTAATTAAGTTCTTAAATAACCTAGCTTTTAGTGGCTGGTGCAAAGCAAACCCCTCCTACAGGGAAAGATTTTTCCTGCCACGACGGCAGGCGAGGTTCGTTTTTTTTAATTTTTTAAAAAAGGACAAGAATAAGTAATTTACAATCTAACGGTTATGATTATTAGTTGTTAAAAGTATTCATGCTTTAACTATCTTTGACAATGAAAAATTAATAAAAACCGGTCAACACTTCTAGGATATTCAGGTGAGAGGTGAGGTGAGAGGTATTAGGTTTGAGGTAAGTGAATAATGAAAGGATATTTTTAGTGTGAGTTTGAGAAAATATCATCTTCGATTCAATCCGGCACTTTTTTTGTATTTTTGAATTCAATTTTTTAACATAATAAGTTTGAATGGTTTAAAATAACTATGCTTTTATGTAGTTATAATATATTATAATTCAATATTTAAATGAAAAATATAAAACTGGTATTGTTCCTGATTATTATAGGAATATTTTCAACTTTTGCACAAGAAAAGAAATTCATAACCTACAAGGTTAGCGAAGGTGAATCTATTCAAAGCATTGCAAAAAGCTTAGCTATAACTCCTTATGATCTGTTGAAATTGAACCCTGATGTGAAAGACAATGTCAGATTGAATGATGTTATCATAATTCCAAATAAGAATTATAAGCCAGAAAACGATATAAGTATTCTGGATCTGAGCAATATTAGCGACAGAGATATTATAGTGGATAACTATATTTATCATGAAGTTTTATCAAAAGA
>Ga0190293_1000970_pt1 | contig 10182 bp, 7 predicted proteins | sample 48693001_MG_FD_161671 | JGI IMG/M metagenome (GOLD analysis project Ga0190293, IMG submission 161671) | Hydrothermal vent microbial mat bacterial communities from Southern Trench, Guaymas Basin, Mexico - 4869-30-0-1_MG | ecosystem: Environmental > Aquatic > Marine > Hydrothermal vents > Microbial... | reverse complement strand
AAGGGTTTGCTCCAAAAGATATTCCAAGTCGTTGTGTTTGATGGTCAAAAGGGTTCGGCACTGGTTGACAATACTCAATTCGCAAAACAGTACGCTTTGATCATCAGCTTTTGGGCCAATTATTTCGCGAATAATATCGTGCAGCTTCCTCCTCCGGGGGGCGATCAATTCACGCCAGGCATCTCGAATCAACCCGGTAGGGTTAGCCATTTCCATCAGGTAGAGGCGGCTGAAATTTCCCAACCCCCCCTTTGTAGTAAAGTTCTTCATGAGGGTTTGGATATACTCCCTCAACCGCTCTTCCGGTGAACCATCAGTCGCCTCCGAAAATGCAGGTTCCTCAAATTGTCGAAAAGCGTGTCGCCAGGTCTCGGCGTAAAGGCTAGCTTTGTCTCTGAAATAATAATTCACGGAGGCCACGTTAGCGCCGGCGCGTTTGCATATATCCGCCACCTTGGCATTATGGTACCCTTTTTGAGCGAATATTTCGCAGGCTGCGTTCAACAACCTCTTACGGGTTTCTTTGCCGTCTTCTCTTTTGGCCATGGGATTACTCCTGAACTCTGAAAGCGCAGCAAAGCTGCAGTGAAAGATTTAATTAAAATGTATATTTAAAATAATGCTTTGACATAATTGCTTTTGTTCGCTAAATAGTGATTTTAAATTATAGTTTAAGATAAATGGTTAAATTTGTCAACAGGAGGAAAAAACACCATGCGATTTCTCAATCAGATGGTTTCTATAATCTTACTGGCAGCAGTTGCTCTAACTGGCCTCTTGGCAGCAAATTGTGACCGCCGGCAGGAATCCCCGCCACCACCCCGTGTTCCTGAAGTGGCCACGGTGACGGTCAAGCCCCAAAAGATCATGCTAACCACTGAACTACCGGGCCGGACATCAGCCTACCGCATTGCAGAAATCCGGCCCCAGGTCAGCGGTATTATACAGAAACGCCTGTTTACGGAAGGTTCCGATGTCAAAGCAGGCCAGGTGCTGTATCAGGTCGATCCCGCTCCCTTTCAGGCAGCCCTCGACAATGCCAAGGCGAACCACCTTGCCATGCAAAAGGCTGCTGACCGGTCACGGGCTGCACTGAAAGCTAGTATCGCTTACGTGGTACAGCAGCAGGTTGTCCTGGAACTCGCCCGGACAAACAGTCAGCGATACGAGGAGGCATCCAAAGATAAAATTGTCTCCGCCATCCAGCGCGACCAAGCCGTGGCCGAGACCAAAGTTGCCGAGTCCATGCTACGAGCCGCCGAGGCACAGGTGGAAAGCAACCGGGGAGCGGTAGCTGCTGCTGAGGCGGCTATTCAGCAGGCGGAAGCAGGGGTTAAAACGGTTCGTATCAATCTGGAATACTGCCGTGTCTCCGCACCCATCTCCGGCCGTATCGGCAGATCCAATGTGACAGAGGGCGCTATCGTGACGGCGTATCAGCCCGTTCCTCTCACAACCATTCAACAACTGGATCCCATTTATGCGGATGTACCCCAATCCACCACCGAATTACTGCGTTTGAAGGACGGTGGTCTCAATCATGAGGGAATGAACCAGAAAAAGGTTAAGCTCATCCTAGAAGATGCGACAGCCTATCCTTTGGAGGGAGTACTGCAATTTAGCGATGTTACGGTGGACCCGACGACCGGATCCGTGATCCAGCGGATTGTTTTTCCAAATCCAAAAGGTGTTCTTCTGCCGGGAATGTTCGTCCGAGCGGTGATTAAAGAAGGCGTCAATGAACAGGCCATCCTTGTCCCTCAGCAAGGGGTTATCCGCGATCACAAGGGGAATCCCTTTGTGCTGATCGCGGATGCCGAGGGCAAAGTCGGGCAGCGAATGCTCTCCCTTGATCGGGCCATCGGCGACAAGTGGCTTGTCACAAAAGGCCTTACTTCAGGCGATCGCGTGATCGTCGAGGGAATGCAAATGTTACGGCCCGGTTCGATCGTGAAAGTTGTCCCTTTTAAAGAGGGTGGAACGAAGCAAGCAGCACCTGAAAACACGGCTCGGCAGATTGCTGAATCGAAGTAACGGAGGCATCTGATGTTATCAAAATTTTTTCTGGACCGTCCGGTCTTCGCCTGGGTCATCGCCATCGTTATGATGGCGGCCGGCGGGCTGGCGATATACAATCTGCCCATATCGCAGTATCCCCCCATCGCCCCGCCAGCCATCGCTATCGATGCATTTTTTCCCGGGGCCTCAGGGGAGACGGTTGAAAACACCGTGACACAGATCATCGAACAAAAGATGACCGGCCTGGACGATATGCTCTATCTCTCCGGCACCAGCTCTTCCTCTGGTGCTGCCAGAGTCGAGCTAACATTTGCACCCGGAACCGATCCGGATCTCGCTTGGTCCAAGGTACAGAACAAGCTCCAGCTCGCAATGGCCAGCCTTCCCGACGTGGTACAGCGCCAGGGGGTCAAGGTCAGCAAATCTACCCGGAACTACCTGATAATCGTAGGGCTGATTTCGGAAGACGGCAGCATGGATGGCGAAGACTTGCGGGATTATGCCCAATCCAATCTGGAGAAAATACTGTCGCGGATACCAGGTGTGGGTGAAGTTGAAAACTTTGGATCCCAGTATGCCATGCGGGTCTGGATCAACCCCGACAAGCTGACCAGTTACAACCTGACAATGGAAGATGTCATTCTGGCGCTGCGGGCCTATAACGTAGAGGTATCCGCCGGCCAGTTCGGCGGGGTGCCAGCCATGGAAGGCCAGCGCCTGAACGCCGTCATTATTGTTCAGCATCTGCTCCAGAGCCCGGAGGATTTCGACGTCATCCCTATCCGCACAAACCCGGACGGCTCTGTGGTACATATCAAGGACATCGGGCGGACGGAACTGGGAACCGAGCGGTACGATATCATAGGCACTTACAATGGCAAACCCACCGCCGGCATGGCCATCCGGCAGGCTGCCGGGGCCAATGCGCTGGATACGGCCAATGCCATCAAGGAAAAGCTTGAAGAGATGAGCCGCTACTTCCCCACGGGCATGAAGGTGATATATCCCTACGACACTACCCTCTTTACCAAAGTTGCCATCGAGGAGGTGGTCAAGACCCTGTTTGAGGCGATCCTGCTGGTCTTTGTAATCATGTATCTTTTCATGGGAACTTTCCGGGCCACCCTCATCCCCACCATCGCAGTGCCGGTGGTGCTGCTGGGGACCTTTGCGATTCTGGGTTTTTTCGACTTCTCCATCAACATGCTGACCATGTTCGCCATGGTGCTGACCATCGGCCTGCTGGTGGATGACGCCATCGTCGTGGTGGAAAACGTGGAGCGGATCATGGCTGAGGAGGGACTTTCGCCCCGAGAGGCCACGGCCAAGTCCATGGGTGAAATCACAAGCGCTCTGATCGGTATCGGTCTGGTACTCTCGGCGGTCTTTGGTCCCATGGCCTTTTTCCCCGGTTCCACCGGGGTTATCTACCGCCAGTTTTCCGTAACCGTCATCGCTTCCATGCTACTTTCGGTTTTTGTAGCCCTGATCCTGACTCCGGTACTCTGCGCGTCGCTCCTAAAACCTGTTCCCAAGGGGCATAAACCCTCAGATAATGCGGTCTTTTTCCTACGCCCCTTTTTCAGGCAGTTTGACCGCTTCTTTTTTCGCGCCAGAGATCTGTATGTCAAACTGGTTGGCCGTGTTCTGGCCCAAAAACTGCGTTACCTGTTTCTGTTTCTGCTAATTGTGGTAGCCATGGGATATTTGTTCCAACGCATGCCCACATCCTATCTCCCGGATGAAGACCAGGGGATTCTGCTGGTACAAGTCATGCTTCCGTCGAGTTCTACACTGGAGCAGACTGAGAAAACCATGGATAAGGTCAGGGACTATTTTCAGACGCAGGAAAAGGATGGGGTGGATTCCTTCATGTCGGTTTCAGGCATGGGTTTCGGCGGCGCAGGACAGAACATGGGGTTGGGATTTGCCAAACTTCGGGACTGGAAACTGCGTGAGCGGCCGGACCTGAAGGTAGGGGCTATCGCCGGCAGGGCCATGGTGGCTTTTTCACAAATAAAAGAGGCCATGGTGTTCGCCTTCCCGCCACCGGCAGTCATCGAACTGGGCAATGCCATTGGGTTTGATTTTCAATTGCTGGACCGGGGCGGCCTGGGCCACGATAAAATGATGACGTTCCGCAACCAGCTCCTCGGCATGGCAGCGCAGGATTCGCGATTGATCGGGGTTCGGCCCAACGGCATGGAAGATGTCCCCGAATACCGGATTGACGTGGATTGGGACAAGGCCGGAGCTCTGGGGGTTACCATCAGTTCTATTCACAACACTATCGCAGCGGCCTTCGGCAGCGCCTATGTTAACAACTTTATCCAGGCCGGACGGGTCAAGCGGGTCTTTGTTCAGGCAGACGCCCCTTATCGCATGCTGCCGAGCGATTTGAAAAAACTCTATGTTCGTAACAGCCTGGGCAAGATGGTCCCTTTCTCTTCCTTTGCCTCTGGAAGATGGACCGTGGGCTCTCCTAAGCTGGAACGCTACAATGCCTTTCCTTCTTTCAACATCTGGGGCCAACCAGCGCCTGGAAGGAGTTCCGGTGAGGCGATGGATGCCATGGAAGAAATCGTTTCGAAGCTGCCCCAGGGGATCGGCTTCGACTGGACCGGATTATCCTATCAGGAGCGCATGGCCGGCTCCCAGGCCCCCTTGCTGTACCTATTTTCCATTTTCGTGATTTTCCTGTGTCTGGCGGCCCTGTACGAGAGCTGGCCCATCCCCGTCGCAGTCCTGCTTACCCTTCCTCTGGGGGCCATCGGCGGGGTTATTGCTTCGAGTATGCGGGGGTTGCCCAATGATGTCTATTTCCAGATCGGGCTGCTGACCACTTTGGGCCTGACCACCAAGAATGCCATCCTGATCGTCCAGTTCGCCAGGACCAGGGTCGATGAAGGAGTGAAGCTAACCACGGCGACACTGGAAGCAGCCAAATTGAGGCTACGTCCCATTATCATGACCTCGCTGGCTTTCGGGTTCGGTATCCTGCCACTCACTTTTGCCAGCGGAGCCGGGGCAGGAGCACAAAGGGCCATCGGCACCGGCGTGCTGGGAGGGATGGTGACCTCCACTTTTCTGGTGATTGTGTTCTCACCGCTTTTTTATGTGATGATCTATAAGGCATTAGGAAAACACAGAAAGAGAGTAACGATGAGGCATATTGATGAAAGTACGTCAGAGGGGGAAATCACATGAATAGGCGGTCATTGTTAATATGGGTTGGAATTGGCTTTTTTCTGAGCGGCTGCTCACTGGCCCCCCAGTACACACAGCCTCAAGCGCCGATCCCGGATGAATGGCCACAGGGCGTGGCTTACAAAGACACGCAAGCCATGTCGGAAACACCGACAGTTCCGGAGCTTAAGTGGGAGGATTTTTTCGCCGACAAACAGCTTCAAATAATTATTGAGATGGCCTTAAACAACAACCGTGATCTGCGGCTTGTCGCTTTGAATGTGGAAAGAGCGCGCGCGTTGTACGGCATTCAACGGGCTGAACTATTCCCTACGGTCAATGCTGTGGGCAGTGGAAGCAAGCAACGTGTGTCCGATGATTTTTCGACCACCGGAAAATCGATGACAATGGAACGATACAGCATTAATATAGGCATTGCTTCTTGGGAAATCGATTTCTTTGGCCGTATCCGCAGCCTGAAAGACCGGGCGTTAGAAGAGTACCTGGCCACAGAGCAGGCCCGCAGCAGCGCACAGATTGCGCTGATGGCCGAGGTTGCAAGGGTCTATTTAACCCTTGCTGCAGACATGGAAAATCTCAAACTAGTCAGGTCAACCCTCGAAACCCAGCAGGTCTCCTACAATCTAATTCAACGACAATATGAAATCGGGCTTGGAGCAACCCAACTGGATTTGTTTCGAGCACAAACTCGGGTGGATGCGGCCCGGAGAGATGTCCCCCGTTTCACGCAACTGGTGGCGCAAGGTAAAAACGCCCTGAACCTTCTGGCCGGCGCTCCTGTACCTGAAGATCTCCTGCCTACGGACCTGATCAGTATTACCCCGCCCAAAGAAATTTCTCCGGGTCTGTCCTCCGAAGCGATTCTGAATCGGCCTGATATTGTGGCAGCGGAGCATCGGCTCAAGGGGGCTTATGCCTTTATCGGCGCAGCCCGGGCCGCTTTTTTCCCCCGCATTTCTCTGACGACTGCGGTGGGAACCGCAAGCGGTGAGCTATCCGGGCTGTTCAGTTCCGGATCAGGTACCTGGATCTTTGCACCTCAGATCGTTATGCCGGTTTTTGTCGCCCGTACCTGGGCCGCACTGCGGGTCAGCGAAGCTGATCGTGAAATCATTCTTACCCAGTATGAGAAGGTCATTCAGACCGCTTTCAGGGAGGTAGCCGACGCCCTTGCCGTGCAAGGCACAATAAGCCAGCAGGTATCTGCTCAACAATCTCTGGTCCATGCGACGGCAGAAACATATCGCCTCTCAAATAAACGCTATACATTGGGGATTGATAGCTACCTGGGCGTTCTTGATGCCCAGCGATCCCTCTATGTGCAACAGCAGGTGCTTATCGCGCTCCGTCTGACCAGACTTGCCGGCCAGGTAAGGCTTTACGCGGTATTGGGCGGAGGGGTTGAGTAAACCATAACGTAATCATAAAAGCGACAAGGATGAGTATCCAGTGCGCCAAGCAAGTTTGGCATTTCTCTTGGAGTGAAAGTCTTCATCGGAATTAAAAGACTACTCAATGGCGCTGCCGTCACTCGCCCAGCTTCAATTGCTGTGTATCGTATCGGAGGAAGATCACACTTACGCCCTGTGTTTATGACGAGTCTGTCCACCATATTAGGTATGGTCCCGTTAGCCCTTTCCAGAGGGGAAGGATCGGAAGTGTGGAACACTTTAGGAATCACTGTGATCTGTGGATTAGCGGTCAGCAGCCTCGTGACGTTGATCCTGATACCGCTGTTGTACTCGATTGTTCATCATCGCGAACGGAACGTTCAGTGAATAGCAATAAAACATCAGCAGAATGACAGGTTCGGCAAGAAAAGAACATTTCATGTTTTTGTATATCCAGAGCAGGGAACAAAGATACTTATGACTTGTCGAACGCAAAATGGATCTACGTTTCGGAGCCCACGCCCAGCTAAATCCCCGGAGCGCCTGTGGATTCCTGCAGCTCTCTTGTGGATGTGCTTGCTCATGATCGGGACGACGTGCCCGGCCAAGGAGTTCATGGATGATTACAACTTGGGATTGGGTCCTCTATCATTGCGTTCGACATCGCCGGGTCAGAGTTTGCGCCTTACCCAGCCGAGCATTATTCCAGGACAAATTAAACCAGGCTGGGGTTTCCAAATCGGCACATCCACTTCGAATGTGTGGCTGAATCATCCAGAAATTCTTTTAGACTTTGAAATCTTCGAAACTCATATGGCGGCGAGCTATGGTTTTAACAAACGTTTTGGGATCGGGGTATTTTTTGATCAGCGCATATATTATGGTGGTATTCTTGACGGTTCCATTGAGGAATTTCACGACCTGTTCGGCCTGGGCCAAAATGGCCGAGATGAATGGCCCCAATATGAAACCCACATTATCCATAGAGACAAACATGGAAATACCATTGTCCACGAAGATGATGTGGGCAGCTTGTTAAATAATAACGGCCTCGGCATGGTGCTGCACTATGTAATTACTTTTGGCGGAAACTGGATACCGGCCGTGGGGGCCACTGCCATGATGCGTTACGGTTTAGAGGGGCCGGAAGGTCTGGGTAAGCCTTTGGATCTCGGCATAGGGCTCGGTCTTTCCAAACGCTTCACAAAACGATGGTATACCTATTGCCACTTGGGGTATACACACTACGGACAAACGGAATATGATACGCTTATGATTGAGTTTGAAGAAAATTTATTTTCAGGCATGGCAGCGATTGCATGGCATTTAAAACCCAACTTCTCAATTCTGGCACAGTATCAGGTCCATGAAGGCGCTGTGATAAATTTCGGCACATTCAGTGAACCGGCCCATGAGGTTACTTTTGGATTTAAGTGGTTGATGGCTCAGGGTGGTGTGCTTGAATTTGGAATGATCGAAAACTTCATTATTTTTGATAACAGTTCTGATTTTGGGCTTCATTTGGGGTATGAATACAGCTTTTAGCTTTGCTGGTTTACTGTAAGTCGAACAAACATTACACATTTTGGTTCCAATTTTATTATCGGTATTTTTGATGAATAGTTTTTGGGATAAATTACAATAACAGTGAGACTCAGGAAGACTGACAAGTGTGCACAGTAGATTTTGGATAATTGTTGTACCGATAAACCGAACCGTATATTAATTCAACCCGATCCGTAAACCCATGGGATAGAGAGGAGATACTGTGGAATTTGACAATGCAGTTGAACAGATAATGTCAAGAGTGAGAGAATTAAGGTTCGGTGCTGTGCTTACATACGATGAAGTCAATGAATGGCTGAAAATCTCATCCGGTGATGATCTCATGTGGGCCTACGATAAACTTTCTGATCGATTGATAATGGAACATTCAATATGCTTGGAGCTTAAGAAAGATTGGATAATTACGGCTGTACCTGATGATAGCGATATCAAGGCAGTAGAAAAAAGGAACGGAATAAACCTCAATAATGTACAATGATGAAACGAATATTCAAAAGTCGAACTGCTTTCTCAAATTGTGTATTACATTGCCGAAAAGGATATTAAGCCTTCGCATACCTTAACACGCTGATTGGATAACAAGATTGTTCCTGCTGTCCGACGAGGTGAGCCACTGATCTCAAAATGTCGCTACGGGATAGAACTCCAATTGGCCTGTTGGCTTGATCTACCACAGGTACACCAGATATTTTTAATTCATACATATCTTGGCCACATGGGCAACTGTGTCATCCTTCCTTACGGAAACCAGATTGGGTGTCATGATTTCTTTAATTTTTACCTTACCTAGCAGATACTTCATTTCATGAATTTCTAGAGTAGTGGCATTTGAAGGAGCTGCCCTTCTCAGGTCTCGGTCGCTGACAATTCCAACCAGCTTGCCCTTTTTCATAACCAATAACCTACCAATGTTCAGTTCGTTAACCATGCTAATGGCATTCAACAATGAATCGTTGGAATCAATGATGATTACCTCACTGTTCATCAAGTCTTTTACCAACATTTTAATACCTCCTGTTTATGCATATCATTTGCGTATCAAGATAGGTATTGTTTAAACAAAATTACTGACTGATTAATCGTTCTTGCTTCCTCCGCCAAGACTTAGTGAAACTTCATGGGCAATGTTCTTTACGATTTCTCCCACTTTCGGAAAATCTTCTAAAGCCATCCTGAATACCGGAGCTGCTACCCCTATGCCGCCAGCCAACTTTCCGTTGTGATCAAATAACGGGGCCACCACCCGGCAAACCCCTTTTCTGAGTTCCTGATTTTCACAGGCGTAGCCCTTTTGCAATACGGCCTCCAACTCCCGTTCCAACATCTCGATGTCTGTGATGCTCTTTTTCGTCACTGCGGGTAGTCCGATCTTCTTCAAGTTGTTTCTACTTTTTATTGGGTTCATATACGCCAGATATAGTTTACCAACGGCTGTAACGTGGAAATAAGGGTAAGCGGCCCCCACTCTGGAGTAAAGGCGCACATCGCCTAACCCTTCTATCTGGTCTAGCAAGACCACCTGATCTTGATCCAGTGTGGATAACTCTACCGTGTCAACTGGGCCAGACGCTGCATATAAGGGAAGGCAACGGATCTGAGGCTGATTTTGTCTTGTATGCTATTACCTAAAAAAAGGAGTTTCATACCGAGACGGTAATGCCCGTTTTCATGCATTTTATCAATCAATCCCCGGTTATGGAGAATATTGAGAATCCGTACAGAGAAGCTCGTGGAATCGGCAACGCATCCTGAATCTCTGAGAAGGACAGATGGTTAGAACTGGAGGCCAGCAATTCGATGACGTCAATGCCACGATCAAGTGCAGGGGCTACCAATTCAAGTTTCAGCCTATTGTGATAATAATCGTACACTGGTAAAAATTCGGGGTGCTATTATTTTTTCATCTTTTGGTACGGAGGCATTGATCAATGAAGATAATGGTTCATTGGTTCCTACCTTGAAAAGCTGGGCCACATGACTTCCCAGCATAATTTCGATC
>Ga0190293_1000969_pt1 | contig 10185 bp, 15 predicted proteins | sample 48693001_MG_FD_161671 | JGI IMG/M metagenome (GOLD analysis project Ga0190293, IMG submission 161671) | Hydrothermal vent microbial mat bacterial communities from Southern Trench, Guaymas Basin, Mexico - 4869-30-0-1_MG | ecosystem: Environmental > Aquatic > Marine > Hydrothermal vents >... | reverse complement strand
GATAGCCTGGTTTGCAACCAGGGTTAGCTGTACTTTGGTACGTTCTGCCGCTTTGAACAGAATTTCTTTGATAACCACCGGACAAGCATCCGCATCCACCCAAATTTTCAATCGACTAATTCCCTGTTTGGTTTTTTAACACGCTGGCAAAAACATCCCGATCCACGTTGCCGCCCGAGGCCACTACAGCAATTTTAGAACCGGCAATCCGGGGCATCTCCTGCGTTGCCGCTGCCAGGGCCGCCGCACCTGCGCCTTCACAGACATTATGCGTACATTCGAACATCATCCGCATTGCAGCTGAGACCTCTTCATCCGTCACCTGAACAATGTGGTCAACGCCCCTCAGTATTATTTCGAGTGCAGCAGGTTCCGGGATACGACAAGCCATACCATCAGAAAGCACGGTTGTGACGGGGGATTCTACCAAATGTCCGGCGCTAAACGACTTTGCGTAGGCCTGGGCATGGGCGGACACAACCCCGACCACCCTGGTTTTCAGCTTGAGTGCATCCCGCACCGCAATCATCCCGCAAATACCGGAACCAAGCCCAATGGGTACATAAACAACATCGATATCCTTGACCGCCTTTAGCAACTCCAGGCTATAGGTGGCCACGCCGGTTATCAACAAGGGGTGAAATGAAGGTACCAGGTGTAATGACCTTTCCGTGGCCAGGGTATGGGCAAACTCACGGGAAGCCTGGAAGTCATCCCCATGTTCAATCAGCTCCACACCAAGCGCCCGCATGGCAGCGTTTTTCTCAACACTGTTACCGTGTGGCACAATAATGGTGGCTGGAATTCCATAACGGCGCGCAGCGTAACCGACCGATTGGCCGTGATTGCCTCGGGTGGCACCGATGACGCCCTTTGGAACCTGGTCTGACTGCGCGAGATGAGCGAAATATACGAGGCCTCCCCGGATTTTAAAAGCACCCACCGGGGTATGATTCTCGTGCTTTACCCATACTTCAGCACCCAGGCGCTCGCTCAGCAACGGCCAGTGATATTGCGGCGTTGCCTGCATTTCGGCATAAACAATGCGGGATGCCGAAGTGATGTCATCAAGTGTAAGTTGCATGTTTAAGCCTGTACTTTGCTGTGCCTGAAAATATATGCAATCTGGCCCCTGAATTTAAACTCTTTTTCAAACTTCGCTCCAATGGCTTCGGCAAGTTTTATTGACGGCTCGTTGTCTGAAAAAATAAGGCTTATCAGCGATGTTTCAGGCATGTACTCCGCCGCCATTGTATTGACCGCGCGTGCTGCCTCACTTGCATATCCACGGCCCCAAAACTCACGGGCAAGCGCCCATTTGATTTCCGGCTCAGGCCAATCGTTGGGATACCATAGACCCACCGGACCCATCACTTTTCCGCCTGCTTTGTCTTCAACTGCATACGGTCCGTATCCCCGGATCTGCCAGTGACCGATTATTGTAGCCATTGTGCGCCAGCTTTCACCTTCGGTCAGGGTGCGTTGAATGGTGTGCCTGGTGCATTCTGGGTTGGAATAAATCTGATGCAGATCGATCCAGTCATCTTCTTTGAAGCAGCGAAGAATCAGTCGTTCGGTTTCTATTCTTTCAGGTATCAGATAACTCATGCTCTATATTTAAGCTGTATACCTTTCAGGAAGTTACGCAAAACCTGATCTTTGCATTCACGATAATGTTTATGGCCCGGCTTGCGGAAAAACGCGCTTAACTCATGTTTGCTAATGCGGAAATCAGCCTGGTTAACCAGCTTCAGTACATCTTCGGCCTGAAGATTCAGTGCGATTCTTAATTTTCTGAAAGTAATGTTGTTGTTTAATTGCTTTTCAGGCTCTGGTTGCGGTCCGTCCTTTTTGCCCCGTTTATCAACTATCAGTCCGTTCAGGTAAGCCGCCAACTGCTGGTCACTACATACTTTGTAATCAGGGTCATCGTCCCGTTTCAACCAATCACTGATCTCGGCGCGTGTAACTTCAAGTCCGCCCAATCCAAATACAGCCATCATCTTCGAGTCGTCATAGTCGAAGCTGTAGCGGATACGACGCAAAACATCATTGTTATTCATTGGGTATTTCCAGTCTGTTTATCTGTCAGATAATTGTATGCGGATGAGCGCCTGCCCAAACTCAATGGTATCGCCTGAAACGATCTTTTTCCGCTTTCGGGTCTCTACCTCTCCATTAACCAGAACATGGCCTTCAGCGATAACAAACTTCGCCTCACCACCGCTGCCAACCATACCTTCAAACTTCAGGATTTTATAGAGCTCAACGGGTTCTTTTGAAATCTCAACAACTCTCATTTTACTGCACAATCCATTGGTGACTGAACCAAAAATAGCGACCATCGTTTCGGGGCGCGGTGCAATTGACACGTTGGCGGCCTTTACCTAAAGGCTGCACCGGTTTGACGGTAAATTGCCCGGAGGGTTTGATCCAACTAACCTCAACCTTACCCTGGCCACCAACAAAACAAGCCAGATCATCAAGCCGCGCTGCGGATTCACCCAGGGTAATTGTCAGCTCCGGCAAGGTATCGATGGTGACCGGATCCCATGGTACAACTTCTGTCACCGGTAGTGGCAAGCTCATTGCCTTGGTTCGAAACTCACTCATCTCAGCGAAGGCTTCCGCCATCGGAAACCGGGGTAACGCCCGCTGATCACTCAACCGACCGATAGCACCTGATTGTTGACCGAAGGCGATGTAGCCCCGATTCTTCAGTAACTCCGAAACACCCGTGTCGTACTCACCATAGGGATAAGCGAACGCACCTGCCAGGGGCGTGGTTAATTCCTCCGTTAACCGTCTCCAGCCCTTTTCGATATCATCAGCAACCCGTTCCCGCCACTCGGTTTCAGCTTCACCGGGTAATCTTTGCACCATATAGAGATGTCCGGCACCATGATTTGCAAACGTGACCCCTCTGCTGGCCATTTCCCGCATCTGGTCCCAATTCAGGTAGCCGGGTAGTTTATGGTCAACCGGATCGGTCGAGACAAATACCGTGAATGGAAATCCGTACTTCAAAAGCAATGGATAAGCGACTTCATAAACAGAACGGTAGGAGTCATCAACCGTAATCACGACCGTCTTTGAAGGTAATGACTGACCTCCGGATAGAAAAGCCATCAATTCTGCCAGTGGAATAACCGTAAACCCGCCATCACGAAGGTAATCCATCTGCTGCCGAAATTGTTCCACACGAATGTTGGTGGCCGGATACTGATTCTCACCGAAACGGTGATACATAAAAACCACGGCACTGTCATCCGCCTCAGCCACCTGGCCAAATAGCAAACCGGGTAACAGTAAGATCAAAAAAAATATGCTGCCTTTCATGTTATCGTTTTTTGATTTTCTACCACAAATAATGAAGCCAGCCACGTTGCACATAACGTCCTGGTTAAGCGGCGCAGCGAAGCTGTGTCCGGTGAGAAAGGCATGCACTTAAACGCGTTATGTGTCATACGCTCATCACTAACTTTAATCCTTCATTGACAATATCCATTACACGCCCAGGTAATAACTCAGCACGCTCGGTCAAAAACTGTCGGTCAATGGTGAGGATTTGCGAAACATTCACAACCGAAGCCTTAGGAAGACCTGAGTCGGCCTTGCTGATCCGAACGTTGCCGGGAGCCTGTGCAAGTGCTAGATTCGAAGTGATGACTGCAACCAGCACGGTGGAGATACGACTTTCATTGAATGAATTGGCTTGTACGATTAATACAGGGCGCCTATACCCAGGCCCCGATCCTTCAGGTTGCGGTAGTGATGCCCACCAAACTTCACCACGCTTCATGTGAGATTGAATCTAATTGTGCCTGAGCCAAACCGGGGTCAACCACTATTGCTTGTTCGCCATAGACTTCATTGAGTTTGGAGGTTACCGCCTCTGACCCATGAGATTCAATATAGGCTGCCAAAGCTTCCGAAAAGATTTGACTACGTGGCACACTACGTTGCTTGGCCAATCGCTCAGCTGCCTCAAAGATATTGTCTGGTACGGAAACTGCGACTTTCATACCATTAGGGTATCACCATGGTAATACCGGTTCAACTGTATATATAATGGTTGAGTTTACCTGCATTTTGAAGCGAAGCGGAAAAATGTCAGGTGGAACGATTCGTTATGTGTTTTCCACATTTTGTCTGTCCACCAGAACTCGATATTACTGGTCAGGCGGACTCTGACTCTTGCCTCGGCAAATAGCCTTTTCCCAGTAGCGATAGGACAAGACCGCTGATACTCAGCACCGTAAGTGCTAGGTGTGGGAAATTGGCGCCCGATGTCCCGGTCGTGACAAGGGGTTTCATGTAAGCAATCCATTCATGGCCGATGTAGCCCACAATGATCAGAACATACATGAGCGGAACCATCGCACGATAGCGAAACAACACCACGATAAAGACCAAGCCGAGCAAGAGTTGGTCAAGCCCCATGCGCGAGAAAATTGCGATCACATTCTGTGCCCCACCAGAGGTATAGGTGTCGAGGGGGATAGTGGAGATCGATTGCGCGCCACCATCGGCGTAAAAAACGTGGACCAGGCTTATCGCCACTTTCATAAACGTAATCGGAACGAAGAACCAGAGCGCCAACTTGTAACCACGATAGTGATTATCGAGGCGTTCAGGGAAGATTCGTTTCAGCATGCATATTTCCTTTTTCTGTTTGTTGAGTAATGGATAATTCCGCCCACTATTCTCTTACACATAACGTCCGAATTAACCGGCGCCAGCATCGCTGGCGTCCGTGTTTAATGATTCGTTATGTGCCGGTCTTGCGCACGAGTATAAGCATCCAGGAGACGCCTGATCATCTGCTGATATTTTGTGTCATGCTTTTTTGCCTCCCGCTTAAAGAAGTCGACACTAGACTTGCTTAAGGAAATTGTGACCTTCACGGAATCTTCCTTAAATGCTAATTCTTCGGGGGAGGGCAGCATGTCAGTAACAACCTTCACATTCCCTAAAGGTTCATCTGAGTATTTGATTTTCGTGTTCATAAATCCGTTTTCCTTTTCGCCAATAGCCTGCGCCAAAAATGCGGATAACTTTGTCACGGTAGGTGAATCTCACCGTAGCAATGCCCTCACCAACCTGACCAAAGCAATAAAAGCGGTCTTCATCATCACTATGAGTTAAATCTTTAGCAATGATTCGATTTGGATCCGCGAATGCGTACTGTGCTTGCGCGAATGAAAGGCCGTGTTTCAACTGGTTGGCGCTATCCTTCGCCGGGTCCCAATCAAAACTTTCCTTAGTCATTTGATAATTATAACATGAATATGGCTAATCACCCATACTATAGTATGGTTTATGCAGGTCGAGTTCCACTTGTAGGCTGTGAGTGCACATAACGTCCTAGTTGAACGAAGCCGCTCCGCGGCAGGATAAAAGCCTCATCTACAGTTAAGCTTCTGAGTGACCCAATGTCGGGCATATACACAGGAGTTTACCTCATGAAAGCCACTGAACAGAAACGCTTTGATGCGTTATATGAACAACACCTGCGTGGTCTGAAGCTGCATGGTTACAGCGCCAGTACCATTGATGTCTACTCCCGCGCCGTGCGGCGCTTGGCCACCTATTCCATGGGTCTGCGTCTGGGCGAAACCCTGGCCCTTGAAGTCGGCGATATCGATGCTGAAACCCGGCGGGTTCATATCCACCGAGGCAAGGGCCACAAAGATCGCTTCGTTCCCTTGCCCGATCTCACCTGCAATGCGTTGCGTGCACTCTGGGCCAGACACCGTCATCCGCGTTCTCTGCGTCACAGTTTCGCCACCCACCTGCTGGAGCGCGGCTTAAGCCTGCGCCATATCCAGGGCCTGCTCGGCCATGCCAACCCCACCACCACTGCACTGTATGCACGCCTGACCAAGACCACCGAACAGGATGCGGCGGCAACCATCAATCAACTCGTTAATAGTCTGCACATCGACCTGAGGAGGCTATGATTATGCAACTGGCTCCTCTGGTTCATCAATACCTCATCGCATTCAGATCCAAATATGCAGCCCAACTCTTACCCGGCCACCTCAGAGCCATCGGTGCAATACGACGCTGCCGCACACTCAGGAGCGAGGACTTTCTTTGGCTGGTGCTGCAGCATGTCCTGCCCAAGGGCTTCAGGCGGGTTCGGGACTATGGTTTTTTACATGGCAATGCCAGGAAATTACTGATTCTGATACAACTCACTTTGAAAGTAATGATCACCGCCAGACCCATTCGGCCCAGGCCGGTGTTTATCTGCGTCAAGTGCCAATCACCGATGCGAATCCTGGGCTTTATCCGGCCTGCCTGGCCATCCGGGTAGCGCAGGTAAAACTGCAAACCCGCCACTTACCTCACACAGGAGACCGACGTTACTTTATGATCAAAACCAGCGTGTTCTGTCGGCCTTGCAACAGGCAAAGCACGCGCTCGCCTGCAAGAACACGCTGAGCAACCCTCCGGCACTTCCCACCTGAACTTCAAAAAAGATATTTGCTTATATAAAGAACGGGCTTGTCCAACAACGGGATAAGATCGTGGCTCGCTTCGCTCTCACGATCTATCCTTATTCGTTATGTTTTTTCACGATGAAGCCCATAGATGGCATGATCCAGTATTCTTCCTTGGATGCACTCTGCATTGGTTATTGTCCCCTCTAGGGTCATGCCTAGTCGCTCACACACCGCACGGCTTGGTTTATTATCCGATGCGACACACATTTCCACTTTACCCATATCAAGATCGGTAAAGGCATATTCCACCAACCTGGCACAAGCACGGGATATGATGCCTTTTCCTTGGTAGTCCTCGGCAATCCAATAGCCAATTTCCACCTTTTTCAACTCGTTGTTGATATATTTATAGGTGATGTTTCCAATGAGCTTTCCTGCATAGATTATGCCGAATGTAATAGCGTCCCCACTCTCATGGTCTCTCTTACACCGCGAAATAAAACCGCCAAAATCCTTTTCGGTTTTGACATGCGGCGGCCATACCAACCATTTGGCTAGATAGTCGTAGTTTTCTTTGGCCAATTGAACATATGCCGGCGCATAAGATTCTTGAACCGAGGACAATTGTATTTCTTCATCTACCTCTATTAAAAGCACCAATACAGCATTGCCACGGAGCGGGTCTACCTTCACTGGGTCAAGCGGTTTATTCTTTTTCACGGGAAGCGGCACCCCAATTCAATGGGCAAGAGAGAAGTCGAAGGCTTTCTCACATACTTAGCAGTCAATCGGCAGGTAGCCGTCCTCCACGCAAAATGTTGCGCTGGCAGCGATTTTGTTCCTATATTCTAAAGTCCTGGGAACTGAACTACTAAAGGTGGTAAAGACCGGATCACAATTCTGCCCGATAAGCTTGAGTCCAGCCTGATGTCACAAATTGCCCTGGTGCGACGTATACACGAGCAAGCCCTGGTTAATAGATTCGGCTCAGCGGGGTTGCCGGTTTCACAAATCAGGAAACTGGGGAAATCCACAATGACTTACGAACAACCATGATTTATACACATGCGGTGGAAAGAGGTGCTCTTGGTGCCCGCTCACCTCTGGATAGGTAGCACGACTAGTGCTTCAGCTGTTTGCGCAAACGTTCCATGGCCTGCAACTGGGCCACTGCTTCAAGCAATTTGGCCTGGGCTTCAGCAATTTCCATTTCGCCGGTGCGGTCTGCCAGTTCTCGTTCGGCCTCCGCCTTGGCGGCCTCGGCGGCAGCCTTGTCCAGATCCTCACCACGCATGGCGGTATCCGCCAGGACGGTGACGATATGTGGCTGCACTTCGATAATACCACCGGAGACAAAAAAGAATTGCTCTTCACCGGCCTCATCCTGAACCCGCACAGGCCCCGCCTTGAGCTGTGTGATCAGCGGCGCGTGACGTGGGCTGATACCCAGTTCGCCGGCAATACCGGTGGCGAAGACCATCGCAACCTCACCCGAGAAAATCTCCTGGTGAGCACTTACGATGTCGCAGCGAATAGTTTTAGTCATTTGCTTTCTCTTAAAAGAGGCTGCTTAGGCCGCCTTTTTCTTAGCCATTTCCGCGCCTTTTTCAACGGCTTCTTCAATACCACCGACCATGTAGAACGCCTGCTCTGGCAGGTGATCGTATTCACCATCAATGATGCCTTTGAAGGCACGGATGGTATCTTTCAGGGTTACGTATTTACCTGCTGAACCGGTAAAGGTTTCAGCTACGAAGAACGGCTGGGACAGGAAGCGTTGTACTTTACGTGCACGGGAAACAACCTGCTTGTCCTCTTCAGACAACTCATCCATACCGAGAATGGCAATGATGTCTTTCAGCTCTTTATAGCGCTGCAGTACACCCTGTACGGCACGGGCCACATCATAGTGCTCCTGGCCGATCAGGTTTGGATCCAACAGGCGTGAAGTTGAATCCAGCGGATCAACAGCCGGGTAAATACCCTGTTCAGCAATGTTACGGCTTAATACCAGGGTTGCATCCAAGTGAGCAAAAGTCGTTGCCGGTGACGGATCGGTCAAATCATCCGCAGGCACATATACCGCCTGGAAAGAGGTGATTGCACCGGTCTTGGTGGTCGTGATGCGTTCCTGCAGCAAGCCCATTTCAAGTGCCAGTGTCGGCTGGTAACCAACCGCTGAAGGCATACGGCCCAGCAGTGCGGATACTTCAGTCCCCGCCAGTGTGTAACGGTAGATGTTATCGATGAACATCAATACGTCATTACCCTGGTCACGGAATTCTTCAGCCATGGTCAAACCGGTCAAAGCAACGCGCAGACGGTTACCCGGTGGCTCGTTCATCTGGCCGTATACCAGGGATACCTTGCTGAGTACGTCGGCATCCTTCATTTCGTGATAAAAGTCATTACCTTCACGGGTGCGCTCACCCACGCCGGCAAATACCGAGAAGCCCGAGTGTTCGATAGCGATGTTACGGATCAGCTCCATCAGCGTTACCGTTTTACCAACACCGGCACCGCCGAACAGGCCGACTTTACCGCCCCTGGCGATCGGCATGATCAGGTCAATAACCTTGATACCGGTTTCAAGCACGTCGTTACCGCCAGCCTGCTCTTCATAGGTAGGCGGCTTGCGGTGAATAGGCATACGCTTTTCTTCGCCGATGGGACCGGCTTCATCAATCGGCCTCCCGAGTACGTCCATCACGCGACCCAGGGTTTTCATACCCACGGGAACGGTAATAGCCGCGCCGGTATTGGAAACCGACAGTCCACGTTTCAAACCATCGGTTGAACCCAGTGCGATACAGCGCACCACGCCATCACCAAGCTGTTGCTGAACTTCCAGCACGATATCGGTTCCGTCCACGTCCAATGCGTTGAAAATCCTCGGCATTGAATCACGTGCAAACTCTACGTCTACAACGGCGCCAATTACCTGAACAATTGATCCAGCACTCATTACTTTAGCTCCTAATATGCCTATGGCCTGCCCTAAACGGCAGCTGCACCACTGACGATTTCTGAAATTTCCTGTGTGATCGCTGCCTGCCGTGCCTTGTTGTAGACCAGGTTAAGCTCATCGATCAAATCACTTGCGTTGTCTGTGGCACTCTTCATCGCAATCATGCGTGCAGCATGCTCGGATGCGAGGTTTTCCAGCACTCCCTGGTAAACCAGCGCCTCGATGTAACGAACCATGATGCTGTTTAACAGGGTTTCTGCATCCGGCTCGTAAATGTAGTCCCAAATATCCCGGATTTCCGTATCATCGGTTGGCGGTAGCGGTAGTAATTGCTCGACAACCGGTTCCTGCACCATGGTGTTGATAAACGTGTTGTGCACCAGGTATACACGATCCACCTTTTTGTCACGATAGGCTTCCAACAGGGGCCTGATCGCACCAATAAGATCTTCAATCTGTGGCTTTTCGCCCAGGTCACTGGCTGCTGCCATTACCTCAACTTTTACATGTTTGAAATAGGCGATGGACTTTTTACCCAGGGTCACCAGGGTGATATCCACGTCTTTTGCCCGCCACTCACCCATGTGTGCCAGCATTTTCTTGAACAGGTTATTGTTCAGGCCACCGCACAGACCACGGTCACTTGAAATCACAACATAGCCCACTTTCTTCACATCCGGATGCTTGATCGTAAACGGATGCCGGTACTCCGGGTTGGCTTTACCGAGATGGCCAATGACGCGGTTCATCATGTGCGCGTACGGG
>Ga0190293_1000968_pt1 | contig 10189 bp, 9 predicted proteins | sample 48693001_MG_FD_161671 | JGI IMG/M metagenome (GOLD analysis project Ga0190293, IMG submission 161671) | Hydrothermal vent microbial mat bacterial communities from Southern Trench, Guaymas Basin, Mexico - 4869-30-0-1_MG | ecosystem: Environmental > Aquatic > Marine > Hydrothermal vents > Microbial... | reverse complement strand
CAGGAACTCCACATTCACCTGGTGCACGATGCCTGTGTCCGGCGGCACCACCTTGAAGTTGGAGAATGCCTGCTGACCCCACTTTAGAAACTGGTAGCGCTCTTTGTTGCGCGAGAACTCCAGCTCTGCATTCTTCCCAAAGGCGCTGCTATCGCCAAAGAAGTCCACCTGCACAGAGTGATCGATCACCAGTTCAGCCGGCTGCAGCGGGTTGATCTTTTCCGGATCTCCACCCAGTGCCTTCATGGCATCACGCATTGCAGCCAGGTCGACAACGGCGGGAACGCCGGTAAAATCCTGCATCAGCACGCGTGCAGGGCGGTACTGGATCTCCGTGGAAGGCTCCGCAGCAGGATCCCAGTTGGCGATGGCCTCGATGTCGCCTTTTTCGACGGTCACACCATCTTCGTGGCGCAACAGGTTTTCCAGCAGGATCTTCAGCGAGAAGGGGAGTTTCTCACTGCCTGCAACGGCGTCGATTTTATAAATTTCGTATTGATTGCCCGCAACATCGAGCGTGGATTTGGCATTGAAACTATTCATGGGGATTCTGGATGTCAGTAGAAGAATTTGCAGGGTGAGACTATACCATAGAGGAGCTGGAATCCGCTTCTTTAGCCTGTTTTTTAACCACAGATGCACACAGATAAACACAGATTAAAAGATGTAGGAATATCTGTGTGCATCCGTCATTGCGAGCGTAGGGTGCCAATAAGCGGAGCGCATTGCACCGCAATCTCGAACTGCGCCAAACTGCAAGTGTCTGGATTGCCGCGTCGTTTCACTCCTCGCAATGACAGAATTGCAGGGTGTCAATATGTTCTGCGCATTACACTGCAAAACGATGAAAAATTCTCACCAGCATTGATCCACAGTTGCTGCCGGGCCCTTTTTGCCGGTTGATGTCAACGTGAAGGATGGACACTTGTTGTCATTGACCTGGAGGCCGGTTGCCGTCGCGCTTAAGGTGTAGCTTTGATTGCTATTCGACAGTGTGACCGCCAGGTTGTAATAGCCATGTTCAGTGTGAGATGAGCCCGTTATGCGTATCGGCGTGGCATCCTTGTATGAAGAGTCATTGTTTGCGTAATAGCGCTCCATACCAGCGGCAAGATCCTGCAACTCCCTGGTGGCTTCGCCGCGTCTGGTTTTGGTCATGAACGAGTGATAGCTTGGATAGGCCAGGGTTGAAAGGATTGCCACGATGGCGACTGTGACAAGCAGTTCGATGAGGGTGAAGCCTGCATCGGCATAGCGTTTTTTGTACATACCTATTGCTCCAGATCGATCCAGGACTGGCGTGCTTCGGTCTGTTTTTTGTCGAGGTGCGGTATCAGTTCATAGGGAGCGTTGGATATTGCATTGCCATCATCCTTTCCGCCTTCGTCAGTGACCAGCGGAGGTTTTCCACGTTTGTGCTTGTACGCTTCATAAAAAAAGAGGAACTTTTCGAGGTCGAATTCACCGGGTTCATCTGTGATTTCATTTTCAATTGCCTCACACTCCGGAGTTGCCGCCAGGGCAACTGCTGTCACATGGCTATTTTCGTAGGTGGAGGAGACGCAGCCGTTGTCATCAAACTCCTTGATTAACTCCCCGATCTCTTCTGAAAAAGCAGGGAAAAATTCGGTTGCTTCCTGATCGCAATAGAGTACACAGCTGTAGTTGATGGCATTGAGGTAGACGCCATTTTGACCATTCGCGATGCTTGCAACAACAGGGCGCGAGAAGAGATCGTAGCCGCTGAGCTGCTCGCCAGCCGGATATTGTGCATCCTCTCCATCAACCCTGAAGATATCTCCATCATCGAGTGCGCCGCTGTTGTCATAATCAGAGATAACAACCACGGGGGCTCCACCATCGAGCCAGTTTAATTCATTGAAGGCATGCTTGATGGTCACTCCATCTTCGGCAATCCAGGCGGAGACGGACTGCACTCTTCCGGAGCGCAGCAGCGATTGATCGACGACACGTTCTGATGTGTGAGCAGGCGGGAAGGTTGCGACCCAGCCGGAGGCGCCGGTTCCTGTGGTCTCTGCCAGGCGCAGCGTAACAGCTTGACCATCCTCGTCATCGATTGCGACTTCTCTCAGCGCGCTCTTCTTGAGATCTGCCTCCTTGATCCTGTTGCTCTCGGTAACAGCCTGGGCCGGGGTTTTATCACGGATTCCAAAAATTTTCTGAGGCGTCACATCTGCAGCATCGGTCTCACTGAGCAGGCTTCCAGTACTGAAGTAGACCATGTAGCCGCCGTCGGGATGACGTGCTACCTGTGGGCGGGTGGTTATCGGATGTGTGCTGCCGGCGCTGAAGAGTGGTATGCGCGGCGCTTCCAGTGATGCCAGGTCAAACTTCCATAGATTGCCATTGAGATCTCCTGCATAGGCAATTCCAGCCGAGGTAATAACGGCGGGCGCTGAAAGACCACGATTGCTACTGCCTGCAGGGATTGCCGTGATCACAGGAGGGTTCTCGAGTGAAATCAGCAGCAGTTTTGCCTCGTTGTTGGCCGAGAGATAACCGTTGCCGCTGATCACAACAGGCTCGGAAGCTGCACCGGGGAGCTGGCTGATCAGAGGAGCAGTGTGAATATAACCAATGTCGTCGTCATCGGAGAGTTCCCATACTACTGTCTGGCTGTTCAATTCTGCACTGCTGATATCCAGTAGGAACAGGGTTTTCCCACCTGCGCCCAGACTGCCGGCCAGCAGGGTTTTCCAGCTCTCTCCAACCTTGACATCCTTTGTCGACAATCCACCATCGACATAAGAGCTATGTGTGTAACCGGGCTGCGCCAGGCGATTAAGTTTGGGAATGAGTGTGGAGGGGAGGTAGGAGTAAATGAGTGTTCCGTCATCAGCATCAAACACATGCAGCATGCCGTCGTTGGTGCCGACGTAAATACGCTCGTTGTGATCCTTGTTGGCGATCCTGTATGCCTTATAGGATGCATCGCTGATGCTGTTGTCATCAGGCGGCCCAACGGAGATTGGTGCCGAATGCAGCATGTCGCCGAGGGCATGTGAGCGGAAGCGGTAATTGCCATCAGGAAGCTCTCCCGATCGATTCCCGCGAATGAAGTCCACGATCTCTTGACCATTGTAAGGTGAGGTCGGATCAAGAGGATTGGATGTGATTTCTGATTGCTGTCCGGGGCTCAGCTGATCCCACTGAAAGGAGATTTGCATGCCATTGCCGTCGAGCGTGATGATTTCCCGCTGCTGCCAGTAGGGTGAAGAGGAGGGGGCCAGATTCTCCAGTTCACTGTATCTCTGTCGGGCGCTCCAGTTCCCGGGTGACTTGTGACCGGATGCGTCGATGAGCCACTCCCGCAGATCGCCGGACCAGGTGATATTCTCATGCCACACCTGGTAGGCTTTGCTGCCTGAATTGATGCTCAGATCATAATCCCTGAGCTCCAGTGGCGCGATATTCCAGATTGGCTGTGTCGCCGGATCAACCACCGCGTCGGCAAAAAGTGATCCAGCCATGGCTATAGCTATGCTGATGATGACTGTTTTTGTGATTGACCTCTGAAATCCGTTTTTCATGATGTTTTCCTATAACTTCTGTTGTGAAAAGGTAAGTTTTCAATAACCCCGTCATTGAATACGCATTATCCAGCTGTAGGTTGGGCAAAGCTTCCGCATCCTGCTCACGCCCCTCACCTACATCCCTGTAGGCGAAGGAGCGATAGCGACGTGCCCAACAGATGCGTTGCTTGTTGGGCACGTCGTGCCTCCTTTGCCCAACCTACGATTGCGCTTCGCAAGCTCAGCACATCCTATGTTGAAATTGATATGTATCTGCACAGCGTTATGGTGATACTCCCTCCACTGTCCGATAGAGAGATTGAACAATGCGTTTACTTCCCTTTCCGGCAATAGCAAGAGCAGAGATGCGGAACAGGTAGTAGGAGGCTTTGTTGTTCATTGCAGGTTGTTCTTCAACGGCTATATTCTCGCCGCTGCTCTCATACACCGGACCGAGATATTCGATCGTGTAGGCGCCATTGACGCCATGTTGTGTGACTGCTTTTGAGGAGGCGCCGTCACTCCAGCCAGCCCACTGAATTGTTGATGGGCTTATTCCACTCTCACCGATTCGATGGTAATGACTCTCCAGCGGGGAACCGTTTGCGACAACATTCGAGACATCTTTTTCAGCGACGCGCAGCAGATACTCGGCATCATGCAGCGCCCTGTTCTGGAACTGACTGTTGCTCGCCATCAAAGATTCAAAAAATGAGGTGTTCAGTGACAGGGTGCCGAGGAGTGCAATAATCAGCAAAAATATCAATGCAATGGCAAGCGCCGCCCCCAGTTGATTTTGATAGAAACGGCAGTGTGAATCTCTCATCTGCTTCAATTCCTCAGGAGCACAGTGGTGGAGTACAGCTGACGCCGAAAATGATCGTCAACGGCGTAGTGATGACTACCCATGGGATAGGTTCGGCGATTGATGACAGCCGGTTCTGCGCATGCGGCACGCACCAGCAGCCATACTCTTGCAAGAATTACCGCGGAGTGAGCAGTGCTGTTCGAGGTCAACACTACCCACTCTCTCCACTCTGATGCAGAATCAAATGATGCATTCCATTCAGAATCAGTCACGCTGTCTGCATCCAGGTATCGATAGGAAATTTTATCGCTATGCATATCATCATCAGGGTTGAAGTCGGCGACACCATACTGAAATTGCAGCTGCTCGACTCCTGTCACCAGCTCTTCAGCGACAGGGTGGCCGTTGCTATCAAGTTTTTCTCGCCACAGAGCCGGAGGCTTGCTTCCATCAGGACAGAGAGTAGTCGATGGTCGAATATAGTAGGCGCGTGCGATGATTTTCTGCACGATAGAGGGCTCTGTAATCTGATTGCTGTCGCTATCTGAACCAGTGAACAGAGCTCCTGCGGAGGAGTTTGAGCGCAGATACAACTGCTTGTCCGACAATGATCCGCTCTCCGTGAGAGGATTTGCATAGCGTGTCACGATTATGTCGCCGCGCAGATAATCGCTGTCAGGGATGCACGCATATTCACCATTCGTATCATCGAGTCCAAACACCGGGCGGGCAAGCATGCGTCCCCATGCATTGCTGATCGGACACTTTCCATCCGGTTCCAGCGGAGCGGACGTGCCCTCGATAGCGGTGATATTTTTCAAACCTCCAAAATAACCGGAGCGTCGTAAATCACGGCCGATCAGATCGAGCGCGTAGCGTGCATTCTCCTGAATCTGCTGAAGGTTTAATTGGGCCCCGAGGTTCCTTTTACTGCTGATGAAGATCTTTCCTGCAGCGGCGATCAGTATGGAGCCGATAACCAGTGCGATCATCATCTCGATCAGTGTGAGACCCCGCTGCTCACTTGTGTGTGGTTTCAGATCATTTGCCATTACAGCAGCACCCTGAGTTGAAAAAGCTGCAATGCATTATCGGATTGAGGTGGGCAGCTGCTATTCGGCACTACAATGCGTCCCTCATTCCAGCACAGGGAGATAGTCATCAGGGTCGAATCGATGCCATCGATAGTGAGTGCGGTTGTTGTGATTTTGCCCTTGCCGTCAGGCAGGGTCGAGAGCCGCTCATGCCAGCTCGACAGATCCTGTTTTCTCATCTGCTGTGATGTGCAGGCGTTCGAGTTGCAGTCTGGCGGGGAAGAGGTTTCAGACAAGCTGCCGTTATATGCTCCGGCATCTGCCTGCTGCTGATTTGCCTTTAGACGATCGGAGATATCATTGGCGAGGGCAATCACTTCAGAACGCATGCGCCCCGTCTCGGTTGAGCGCATACTGCTGACCTGCATCCCGGCATAGCCGAGCAGGCCGATTGACAGAATCACCACGGTAACCAGTACTTCAAGCAGCGAGGAGCCAGCTTGTCGCATGGAGTTCGGAAAACAGCAGGGTTTGAATTGCATCGATGAGACTCCGTTCAGTGATGCTTCATGTGAACCCTGTTAGAGGCCCACATTTATGGAAAATCCTTTCCAGTTTGATGATAGAGACAACAGCAGTCGCAGATGACTCTTGCTGAAGTATAGAACACTTTAGCAAAGTTGCTCTTTGTTTTTCAATAAACTTTTACCCGTTTATGGTAATTGCCCCGTCCCGGTTGGATAAAAATGGCTGCTGATAGAGACAAAAACCACTTCAATTGGTACGATAGTCAGCTTGATTCAATATGAATAGTCCGGAGTTAGCTGAATGATCCAATCTTTACTTACCGTCTGCATCGGCAATATCTGCCGCAGCCCGATTGCAGAGGGGTTGTTTCGTCATTATGCAGAGGAAAAGGGTTTGGAGATGCAGGTCTCTTCGGCAGGTTTGGGAGCACTGGTCAATCATCCGGCTGATCCATTCTCGATCGAGCTGATGGATGAAATCGGTATTGATATCACTCAACACCTGGCGCGTCAGATCACCCCCCAGATTGTGGCTGAATCCGAGTTGATTATAACCATGGAGTCATGGCAGCAGCGCAAGGTGGAGGAGCAGTTTCCCTTTGCCAGAGGGCGTGTTTTTGCTATCGGAAAATGGTCAAACAGTGAAATTGCCGATCCCTACAAGAAGCCCCGCGAAGCCTTTGAAGAGGCCTTCAAAGGAATCCAGGCGGGTTATTCCGAGTGGCTTGAATATCTGTAGCTATTCAGCAAATTTCACGCATTTTGCTTTGGATTGATCGGCAAGATACGTAGCTTTTGATAATTGTCAAGGTCGCTTGAAATTGCATCGCCCTTAATTTCCAGACAATACCTGGAACAGTTTGCTGCTGTGGTTGTGCTCGCGACAGATGCGGCAAAGCGGCTCTTCAGAGTGCGGATTTCGCCGTGGCAGGTGAAAATTGCTGCCGCAGGCTGTACAACGCTTTTCAGTCAGTTCTATCATGTTCTCCAAAGAGAGAGACCAGCTGTGAATAGTGATCGCCTCTGATTCACACACCGTGGCGCAGATGCCGCAGCCGGTGCAGTCTGCAGGGTTTAACAGATACCCTGGCAAGTCATCTTCTTCCTCTTTATCCTCGATCAATTGCAACGCATCGGTGGGGCAGAGCTTTATGCAGGCATCACAGCCGTTGCAGAGGCTTTCATCCAGCCTCGGCGCCCATGGCCAGTGAACTTCACCATCTTCTGCGTTTGGCAGCAGTTGCCCAGGAGGTACGCTTCGACATTCGGGAAGATTCAGGGGGTCCAGCACCACCAGTTGATGGCGCAGCATCTCACCACCTCCGCGTAGAAACTTGCGCCTGGAGAGTTGAGTTCCACGGCTGATCATCTCGTCTGTTTTGAAGATCTTCATCCATACCTGCTCTGATCTTTGCAGGATTTTTATCGGCGTTTTATTGCGCTCGAGCAGCAGCTTTTTGAGCTGTTCCACACGCTGATGGATGCCTGTTGGCTGATGACGCGTGCACTCTGGGCACTCGGCGGTCGCAATCAGCAGGTGCTCGATGCCGGAGTTGTACAGCAGCAATAGCTGCCGGACTCCAAGGGAGTGAATGCAGGGAAGAGTCCCTTCGTTTTTCTCGATGCTGCTTTTTTCACAGGCGAACAGCGCGATCATGCGACCGGCGAACGGGCGAATCACCCAGGGGAGATGGATATGCAATGCGCCGCCGGGGCAGGCAGGAACGCACAGGCCGCAGCCATCGCAGGCCTCCGTATCCAGACCCAGGGCGCTGTCGTCGAGCACCCATGCCTGTTTAGGACAGGTGTCTACACAGGCGTGGCAGTCAGCCTGGTCAAAGAGGGCATAAACACAGGCGTCTGGATCGATCTCCGGCAGGCGTAGTTCCTGCGTGAGCATATCCTTGAGATGCTTTGTGGTGCTTTGCATATTGGGTTGCAGGTTCTTTTTGATGCGCTTCGTTCCTCAGCAGCATCCTATGTGTAGGCATGGAGTTGTAGGGTGTCAATAAGCCTGCGCATTGCACCGAAAAATGGTGGGATGCGGCAATGATTGTTCCCGACAATCTGATTGCACTTCCTCCATCCACGGATGGTCGCTGTCGCTTTTGCCACCCTACAATGATGAACTGAATTATCGTATTTTTAGTGAGACCATATCTCAAACTGACGAGGCATGAAAGAGATCATTTTTCTCTCGCCAAGACGCCAAGAACGCAAAGGTTTTTCTTGGCGAGCTTGGCCTACATGGATGTAGGTCAGGGGCGTAAGCAGGACGCGGAAGCTTTGCGCCTTCGCCTACATGGATGTAGGTGAGGGGCGTGAGCAGGACGCGTAAGCTTTGCGAGAGTCATTTTTGAAGTTTGACTCATTTGTAAAGATGTTGGTCACTCAAGGATTACTAAACTACGGCATCTTATCAAACAACCGGCCCCATGCCTGGCGTGAATGAGACTGGAATGGCTTCCGCTTGACGCTTAGGCGTCATGCGATCCTCGATCTCTTCGCGGCTGGGGCGGGGCTGCTGCAGCACTTCCGCGAGGATGTCGCGAAGCTCTTCGCAGTAGGCTGCGGTCAGTGCAGCGACGCCGGCAAACCAGGGCGTGTCACAGCGCACCAGCACCCGTTCGCCAAAGTTGCCAAGCCAGCGCAGCAGGTGTTCATCCATGAAGGTGGCGGTCTTATCGAGTGTCTCCATCTGCGTGTCCCTGTTTAGCAGAAAGGCGATGAACTGCAGTTCATACACCAGGTGGTCATCCGGGCGCAGCCGCCAGTCAGGAATCTCCAGGCCGTGGGATTCATACCAGGAGCGCACCTGGAACATGCTCTGTTGGCACATGAGGCTGTCTTCATCCAGCCACACGGACTCTTCCGGCGAGGCGCTGATGTTGTGGTTCAGATAGATGCTGGCGTAGTCAGCAGCCAGCTCATCCAGGATCTCCTGATCCGGATCTGTGGAGAGCGCAGACAGCGCCTGCTGCACCAGAGTCATGGCCTCGATGCCTGGCTCGGTGTCCGGCAGCAGCGTCAAGGAGGAGGGAAAATCAACTGCCTTGAGCTGTTGCAGCAGCGTCGCGTCAGGTTCACGGTCGTGAAGGGTGGCCAGAACCTGCAGGTCTTCGGCCACATGCTCACGGAAAGCACCCAGTAAATCCTCGATTTCAGAAGTTTGCAGGGATGCGCTGCTGCTCATTTGACTTTCCCCTTGCTGTGGGCAACGAAGCCGATGGATGGCTTGGTGAGCTCAATGTTGCTCATATTCTTGACCTGGCGTGAAACGGTATCATTGCCACCCATGGCGACAGTCTCCAGGGTGCCGTCCCAGATCTTTTCGACGGGACCGATATCCAGCACCCGCATCATGCAGGCCATGACACAGTAGGGCTTGCGGCCTGCATCGATTTCGTCGACGCACATGTTGCACTTCTTGACGATCTTCTCGATCGGATCAAACTGCGGCGCTCCAAACGGACAGGCCGCCTCGCAGCGGCGACAGCCGATGCACAGCGTGGAGTCGATGTCCACGATGCCGTCCTTCTTGCGCTTGAAGAGCGCGCCGGTAGGACAGGTGGGAAGACAGGCCGGCTCGGCGCAGTGGTTGCAGGACATATTCACCTTGTAGGCGAATACGTTTGGATAGGTTCCGCCCTCGATGTACTGCACCCGGCGCAGGCGGGGTCCAGGGGCAAGACCGTTTTTGTCCTTGCAGGCGATTTCACAGGCGCGGCAGCCGATACAGTCGACATTGTTGTGGATAAAGCCCAGCTGCATCTCCGGTTTGACCGGGGTGTAGGTAATGCGCTTGGTGCGCTTGACCGCTTCCCGGATTTTCTTTTTGTCTTTTTGGGTTTCCATTTTGAATATCCTCTCGAGCGGTTAGAGTTCGCGCCGGAATACATGTGCACGGGAAGTGGCCAGCTTATCCCAGCCGGGGCGATGTTCAAGGTCTGTTTTCTGCATGTTGCACAACACCGTGTTATAGCAGAAGGCGCCAGCTGGGCTGGGTTCATCAAGGGTCAGGAAATCGGGGTTGCCGGCACGGTCCACGCCGTTTTCATCGAGATCCATCCACACTCCTTCGTAAAGAACCAGCACCCCCGGCATGCAGCGCTCGGTGATATAGACCGGCACCACGACCTTTCCGCGGTCATTCCACAGTTCGACAGTGTCACCGGCCTCGATGCCCATGCGTTTGGCATCGGAGGCATTGATGGTGACCTCCTGCTCGTAGGTTTCACGTAGCCAGGAGCAGTTGTTGAAGATGGAATGCGTGCGCCAGCGCGGGTG
>Ga0190293_1000967_pt1 | contig 10191 bp, 8 predicted proteins | sample 48693001_MG_FD_161671 | JGI IMG/M metagenome (GOLD analysis project Ga0190293, IMG submission 161671) | Hydrothermal vent microbial mat bacterial communities from Southern Trench, Guaymas Basin, Mexico - 4869-30-0-1_MG | ecosystem: Environmental > Aquatic > Marine > Hydrothermal vents > Microbial... | reverse complement strand
AAAAAGCAATAAGCCGCTTACCGCTTACCGCTTACTGCTTACTGCCTAGATGCAATGCCCGGCCTCCCAAGGGCCATGAATGTCAATTCGGTCTCCAGGTATATCTCTCTGTTGCCTTTGGCCCTGGCCTTCTTTTCCTTTCGGGTTACCTGAACCTGTACATGTTCAGCACCGGACTGGCGTGCCTTTTCCTCTGCCAGAGGTGTCATGTGGCGGATTGCATACTGGACAGCTTCTTCGACGCTATTAAAATCTCTGGGACTATTCGGAGAAAGAAGTCGGACTTTCCGGCTTCCGCTGATGGGCCGTATGCGAACCCTGAGGCGTAGAACCGTTTTGCCGCTGACGGCCCCGACAGCATTGGCGACTTCTGCAAATTCAGGAATTGAAAGCCCGGTCTTTAAGATATCCGCCGCCATTGGCATATAGGCTTTTACGGGCGCCCCGAGTGCGACGATGGGATGCTTCAACCTGATTTCAGGAATCAGCTTTCCTTTGCGGTCCTGTTCGAGCGCTTTTTTCAGCAGAAACCCGTCAGTCGGTGCCTGTTTCCAATCAGGCTTCCCGATTTCGTTTGTGATGGCCTTGGATACGATGGCAGCAGCGGTCTTTCTGGAAACGGCTTGCACAACCTGATTGCAGAATGCCTCGGTGGACAATCCAAGACGGGTGGAAAAAAGTTTCCCGGCCAGGAGAGATGCCTCTGCATGCCATTCCTGGAAGTGGCCGAGGGCGTGAAGCGCGTCCGTAGGCGTGAAGCCCGCATGCTGAATCAGGCCGGTTTCCATCAAGTGTTGGATACGTCTTGAAATCCATGGATCCTTAAAGACAGCGGAATTAGTGAAAGTTGTCAGTGGTTGAGGGCCATTTTTCAATTGTGCCAATAGCTTTGCGTCATTTATAGAAGGCCTATAGTTGCCTGCTTTTCCCGGAAGCAGGAACTGGGCTGCATCTAAATCCGGTTTGTCTGAACAGCTCTGGGTTTTCAGCGCTGCCAGCACCCTGTCCGGATATTCACCGGCCAGTTTGCAAAGCGGTATGACGCGGCCGGGTCCGATGACCAGCTGATTTTCTGAAGATACCCGGACATGGCTGTCCCCACCGAGCCCGACGGTATGAACATCTACGGCTTCAACCATAGTCCGCCATCCGCCAATACTGGCTCCATCCGGATTTAACGACGGTGCCCCTTCAATGAGCTCGACAATATCGGTGGTTGTTCCGCCCATGTCTACAGCCCAGGTATTTTTCTTCCCGGTGAGTTTCAGAGCGCCCAGGGCGCTTGCGGCTGGACCGGACAGGACCGTTTCGATGGGGCGCTTCACAGCCCAATTCTCCTGAACCAGGCTCCCATCACCTTTTACCACCATGAGTGGGGCTGGAATGGACATGGCTTTCAGGGTGGCACGAACATTGAAGATCAGATCTTGTATGATGGGAATCAATTTGGCATTCAGGGCCACCGTTGTTGCCCTCCGGATTGCATCCAGGCGTGTGGAGAGTTCATGGCCGCAGGTCACCGGAAGATCTGTAAGGTCTTCTATATGTTTTTTGACCCTTAATTCGTGCTCCGGGTTGAATGCACCAAAATAGCCCGAGACTCCAAAAGCGCTGATCTTTTTGCGCCATTTTAAAACAGTGCTTCTGATGGCATCTTCATCCAGGGGCTGACGCGCGATGCCCTGTTGGTCATGTCCCCCTTGTAAATAGACAACATTGCGTGTTCCAAGCGCATGCTGGAACCGGTATTGATGGATCAAGTCCCGGTCATACCCGATCAATAGCAGGCAAACAGGAACGCCGTGTCCTTCGGTAATGGCGTTTGTCGCCAGGGTTGTGGACAGGCCGACAAGGCAGATTTTTTGTGGAGAAATGGCTTGGTGCCTGATGGTCATAACGGATGTGATTGCTGAGTGGATACCGGCGGAAAGGTCCTGGTGAGTGGTTAAGGATTTGGCACTCGATAGGATTTTACCGTTTTCGTAGTTGACCAGAACCGCATCCGTGTATGTTCCGCCCGTGTCGATACCCAATACAATTGTCATGCCATGTGCTTTAAAAGGATGTCGAAATGAAAGTCAAGTGGTAAATTAATTGCCTGATAGAAAAAAGTGCTTGCCTGGAAAATAGGGAAGAGGTAATGACATCGAGAACCGGATCCTGGAACAGGTGGATCTTATCAACAGCAGCGCTGCCTGTGTAGGATGATGTAGGCCATGGGATATTTCACCATTGGAGGCGACACCGTCGCGTTCGATAAAATCGTGTAACGATTTTACTTGGAGGTTGTATGCAATTTGCTGAATTTCTAACTGAGCAGGAAGTTGAACAGGTCCATGATGGTGCGCTGGAAATCCTGGAGAAAACAGGTATTCTGGTCAACAACGAAACCGCCAGAAAAATTTATGCCGACCATGGCTGTCGGGTGGATTCGGCCTCGCTCATAATCAAAATACCGCGTGATATTGTAGAGCAGTACCGCAAACTTTTTGTCCCAACCTTTACCTTCAGGGGCCGGGATCCCCGGTTTGACCGCACCATTCCCGACCAAAGGCCCCTGATCGTTACCGGCAGTTCTGCACCCAATATTATCGATCCTGACACGGGTATCGAGCGGCGCGCCACTTCCACCGATATTGCCAACATCGCATTTCTCGTCAACGAGCTTCAAGGCTACGATATATTTTCGATTTCAACACTGGCTGACGATGCGCCTGACGGGCAAATCAGTCTATCACGGTTTTATCCAGCTTTGAAAAACTGTCTGAAACCTGTGCGGAGCAATACACCCGACATGGCGGATCTATATCAGGTACTTGAGCTGGGGGCTATCATCGCCGGTGGTGAAGAGGCATACAAGGAGCGTCCCATTATCAACCACCACTATTGCCCGGTGGTGTCTCCGCTTACCATGGATGTGGCTTCAACCGAGGCCACAATCTATCTGGCTGAAAAGGGTCTGCCCGTGATCAATACCATCGTACCCAATGCCGGCATGACATCGCCCATGACGCTGTTGGGAACGCTGGCCCTGGGGAATGCTGAGTTCCTGGCGAACAGCGTGCTCCTGCAGATGGTTCGTCCGGAGACCCCGCTGATATATACGGTGTTGTCCACCGTCGCAGATATGCGTACGGGAAGTTATACCCCCGGAGCCATTGAGACAGGTATGCTGCAAATGGCTCACAGTCAGATGGCCCGGTTCTACAATGTTCCTTCCGGAGGCTATATCGGGCTGACCAATTCCCATGGCGACGATGCCCAGTCAGGCTACGAGACCGGCATGAGCACATCTGCAGCTGTACTGGCAGGAGCCGACATGCTGAATATGTGCGGTCTTTTGGGTGGTCTCATGGCTTTTGATTATGCCAAGGCCGTTATCGATAATGAAATCGCATTGATGCTCAAGCGGATGTGCCGTGGATTCGAGTCTGGAAAGGACAAAATGACTTTGGATCTTATCGCGGAAGCCGGACCTGGCGGCACATACATGGACAAGATGCACACCATAGAAAATATGCGCGAGACGGCTTTCCTGCCAAAGATTGCATCCCGGGACTTAAGGAGTCTGTGGGAAGAGAAGGGACGCCTGGATGCTCAAAGCAATGCCATGCGTGAGGCCCATCAAATTTTGTCCGGTGATAACCCAGCTGTATTTTCAGAAGATATGGATGCCGTGATAAGGGCACGTTTTGCAGGACTGGTGGATGGTAATGTTCAGTGGGTGCCGGCAACCGACACCTGATTGTCGGTGATGATCGTGGTACTGTGTTTTTCCAGAAGGTTTAGGGCCATCATCCTGACTTGTCCGGGGACGTGGTTATTGCCGGCCATCAGTTCCGGAAGCATTTCAACGATGATCGTTTGTCTGCCTTTATCTGCCAACCAGATTGCCACTTCACAGCCGGCCAGACCGCCGCCTACGATCACGACTCGATCCCCGGCTGTTTTTTTGCCCTTGAGAAGATCGACCGCAGACATCACAGACCCTCGATGAATGCCTGTAATATCCGGAACGATCGGACTTGCACCCGTGGCCACAATCACCACGCCCGGTGATGCAGAGCGGATGATATCCGGTGTTACATCGCTATTCAGGAATACCTGGACGCCGGTTTGCTCAACCTGTCTCTCATACCATACCAACAAACGACGCAGGTCCTTTTTAAATTCCGGCACGGCAGCCGTGCGCACCAATCCACCAAGTACGGCTTTCTTTTCGTAAAGAGACACTCGATGACCCCTTAACGCGGCCACTCGGGCGGCTTCCAATCCGGCGACACCGCCACCGATCACCATGACTTGATGAGGTGTAGCTGCGGGTTCTAAGCGGTAAGCATTTTCTCTCCCTGACGATGGATTGAGCGCACAGGAGATGTGCTGCATTTTTCCATAACGTCCAAAACAGCCGTCATAGCATCCCACACAGGGCCGTATGTCTTTTGTACGACCGGATCTAACTTTGTCCGCCCATTGAGGATCAGCAAGGAATCCACGCCCGATAGCCACAACATCCATCATGCCGTCAGCTACAGCACGGGCTGCAACTTCTGGTTTGTCGAGGCGCCCAACACCGATGACCGGTACCGACACGACAGCTTTCGTATTGGCCGCCATATCCATCATACAACCATGTTTCTGGTAATTGGGCGGGTGCGGCCAGTAGTGGCTTTCGTAGCAACCGGCATCCACATGAAGGGGATCAAACCCGGACCGCTCAAGGTGTTTTTGCCATTTCCTGCCCATGAGCCACATCCCGTCCTACTTCATCAAATGATTCCCCCGGCAGTGCGCCCTGGTTGATGTGTTTCAAATAGTGCTTTAACCCAAACCGGTACTGCACAACCATTCTGTTTCCGACATGATGCCGGATCTTTTCCAGGCAGTTGACCGGAAAGCGCAAGCGGTTCTCGAGGCTGCCGCCAAATTCATCGCTGCGGTGATTCCAGATGGATGACGCAAACTGGTCGAAGAGATACCCTTCGTGGCCATGGTAATTCGATTTTTATTTTTTGCTGTTGAACAAATCCGCAGAATACGTATCGTTATAACCAACTAAAATAATGTTATATACTTCGATAACGGGTCTATAAATATCTTGCTAAGGCGAAAAGGGTATGTTAATAAAAAAGTCTCCTATTAAAATTAAAGTGCATGCGATTTAGAGGCGGGATGAACCTTAACTTTTTTTCCGAAAAGGATCTGGCCCGGACCTATCAGGCCGGCATCGATATTTTGAAACAGGTGGGAATCCGCACCGATTCCGATCGTTTTAAAACACTGCTGTCGGATCATGGATGCAAGGTCGATAACGATGTGGTCAAGTTCACCGATGGTGTTATTGAAAAGGGACTTCAAACAGTTCCGGAAAAATTTACACTCTATGGTAGAAACAACCATAACAGGGTTCGATTCGGACAGGGGGACATCCATACCCAGACATTGGTAGGGGCACCGGCCGTGATCGATCTTTCGAGTGGTCGTAAAAGAGACTGCACCCTTCAGGATGTTGCGGACATCGCGCGGCTGTCCGATGCTTTGCCGTTTATGGATATTGTATCACCGGCCTTTCCCTTGGATGTCCCGCCGGATGTCGTGGGTTTGGCCCAGCTAAGGACACTGCTGAATTGGACCTGTAAGCCGCTTCGGCTTTGCGTCAAATCAGCTGCCGAACTTCCTCGAATGATCGAGATGCTCGCCCTCGTTGCCGGTGATCGTGTTGCCATGCAAAAAAAACCACTGGCTTATATCGAGATATCACCCATCAGCCCCTTGGAGTACGGAAGGGAAGCGGTCGAAGCTCTTTGTGATATTGTCGAGGCAGGAGTACCGTTGGGTATCATTCCAAGCCCCATGATGGGTGCCACCGGGCCCATGAGCATGGCAGGATGTGTTGCCATGCATCATGCGGAAAACCTGGCCGGTGTTCTGGCCAGCCAACTTCTGAAACCGGGAGCGCCCGTGATCATGTCGCCCAGGGCGGCCTTTATGGATATGCGCAGCGGTACAGGACTTTGGGCGATGCCGGAGATGGGGATGATGGCCGCAGCTTCGGTTCAGCTTTGCCGGAAAACAGGTGTTTCATGTACAGCCACCGGCTATTCGACCGCTTCAAAAACCTTCGACATGCAAAGCGGGTACGAACGTTTGTACAATGCGCTGCTGCCGGCCTTAAGCGGTGTCGATGTGCTCGGTGCTGCCGGGTCTTTGGATAATGCCCTGATCGCTTGTTACAGGATGCTGGTGGTTGACAACGAAATATCATCAGCAGTGAAAAGAACCGTTCAGGGGACACAGGTGGACGATGATGCACTCGCGGTGGATATCATCGCAGAGGTTTTCGATCAGCGGACGCACTTCCTGGATCATGAGCATACATATAACCATCTCAGGTCTCCCGGGCTTTGGGTGCCGCCCCTCGGCGACCGTCACACCTATGAAGAATGGATTATTAATGCTCAAAGACTTGAGCAAAATGCAGCCCTTGAAGCCCGTCGTATCCTGAAAACACACGAAGTCATTGCTTTGGATAAGAAGATACGGGTGGAATTGGACCGAATCGTCGATGGGGCACGCTGAACTGCAACAGCGAGCGCATTCCCCGTGGCTTGTCGACAATCGCTCAATTGTAGGTAAAAGAAAAAGGAGGTGATTTCTTGAGACGCAATATGCGAGCAGGGAAAAGCAGGAACGGCGGTTTAGAATTCAAGGTCTTTACCGATGATGAAATGGATGAAATTCATCTGGCCACACTTGAGGTCTTGGAAAAGACGGGTCTTTTTTTCGATGATGAAGAGGCCCTGGAGGTTCTCGATGGCGGCGGAGCCGTCATCGATAAAACTAGCCGCGTGGCCAAATTCCCCCCGCACGTGGTTGAGGATGCCATCCGTTCAGCGCCGCCAAAAATTCTGTTGGCCGGGCGCGATCAAAAAAACGACTTTGTTATGGAAAAAAACCGCGTGGGATTTACGAATTTCGGGGAAGGTGTTTTCATTAACGACCCATACACGGGGGAGCATCGGGAGACGACCAAGGCGGATGTGGCTGCCTCGGCTCTGATCGCCGACTACCTGAGTGAAATCGATGTTTACGAACGGGCCGTTGGCGCTAGTGATGTGCCGACACAGTCGGTTCAACTTCACAATGCTGAAGCTTGGCTGCCAAATACGACCAAACATGGATTCATGGGATCAGGCAATGGATATTTGACAAAAAAACTCATTGAAATGGCTGCCGCCATTGTCGGGGACAAGGAAAAACTGAAGGAACGTCCCATCATTTCATTTATTACTTGTCCGGTCAGCCCCCTGCAACTTGTTAAGGACAGTTGTGAAATTATCATGGAATCGGCCCGGGCTGATTTGGCCGTCAATGTTTTATCCATGGCCATGGCCGGCGGATCGTCTCCGGTGACACTGGCCGGGACGCTGGTGGATCATAACGCAGAAATCCTCGGGGGACTGGTGCTCAGTCAATGTACCCGTAAAGGAGCCAAGTTTATATACGGCAGCTCCACCACCGCCATGGACCTGAGACTGGCTGCCGCATCTGTGGGATCTCCTGAATGTGCGTTGATCAATGCTGCAGTGGCTCAAATGTCGATTTATTATCTACTTCCCAGTTGGGTCGCCGGTGGGTAGGGCGACAGCAAAGTCTGTGATGCTCAGTCCGGTCACGAGAAAACCATCACAGGCCTGTTACCGGCGTTGGCAGGTGCCAACCTGATTTACGGCCTGGGTATGATCGAAATGGGCATGACCATTGATTTTGGCCAACTGGTTATGGACAATGAATTCGCCAAGATGATCAAATTTTTATTGCACGGCATCCCCGTCAATGACGAAACCCTGGCAGTGGATGTCATTCGGGAGATTGGAATAGGGAAAAATTTCCTTAGTCATGACGCCACGTTCAAACATATGAGGTCTCAATCCCAGCCCAAACTAATTGATCGCAGAATGCGGGAAGAATGGGAAGCTTCCGGCAGCAAAGATATTCATGAAAGGGCGTCGGAAGAGGCACGGCATATTCTGGAAACCCACAAACCCGAGCCACTGCCCGATGATGTTCTGGCTACCCTTCGATCCATCGTGGTGGAAGCGGAAAAGGAACTGGGGGTTTCCAAGTAGATTCCCGGGTCCAAAGAGCCCGGCACTGATTTACCCTATAAGAGTTAATGTTATACACATTCAGCGTGTGATAAATTCTAAATCCGAATATCGAAATACGAAACGGTTCGACAGGCTCACCGCCCTGAGCAAGGTCGAAGGGCAAATCCAAATTTCAAATGCTCAAATGATTCAAACATAGTATTTGAACTGGTATCTCCAAGGTCTTGTTTTGATCATTCGAATTTTGATCATTCGGTATTGTTTAGGATTTCGAATTTCGTGCTTCGGATTTAAGTAACTACCGCCATCGGCATAGCCAAATATCTCTGATATGGCCCCAAAGACCAGATTTTAAATGACGGAATAAAAAAGGAGCTCTTATGGGAAAAATCATGACAAGAATGGGTGACGGATTTCCCGTTGAAATGAGTGAAAGTCAACTCATGGGAGATCTGGAGGAAGGCACGGAAAATGCGGCCGAATGTGGCGAGATTCCCACTCTTTCCAAAGAAGAACTGCAATATCTGTTCGATCTTTTCACTGCACCGTATCGTGTTGTCGGTGTAGAACCGGGCCATGAAGTCGTACTTTCTTATGATGGCGCACCGCTCAAAATGATGCGCACCGCCATCGATGTCCATCGACTGCAAGCATCGCAGATCTATGAAAAGTTGCTGGGGGCCGATACCCTTGAATTGGGTCATGTCGATTACAGCTACAAACCGGTCAAGCCGATCGTCAGCATGGAGCAGACCGTTCTGGAGCAAGTGCTGATGGCGACGCACGCGCCACTTTTCTACGGCGCCATGCCGAATCTGGGTCTGTATACGCAACCGGACGGACCTTTCCCAAATCCATCGGAGTTGTTGGCCATGGGAAAGATCGGTGATGTTCAGGAATCTTATGAGAATGCAGTAGAAGCGGCTGTCAAGGATATTGTCTTTGTGGCCGGCGCCATGGTTAAATCAGGAGCAGATGGCATAAATCTTGATACAGTAGGCGCTGCGGGGGATGCTGATTTCCTGGCCGGTTTGAAGGCGACTGAGATTCTGAACGAAAAATACCCGGGCATCTGCATTGAGCTGGGTATGGCCGGTGAGTTTGTTCTTGGGATGCACGGGGACTTAACTTACCAAGGTGAGCGTTTGGCCGGTATGTATGCCCATGATCAAGTCAGGATGGCGGAAAAAGCAGGCGTTACTATTTTTGGTCCCGTAGCGAATGTTAAAACCAACTCTTCCTGCCCCTGGAATCTGGCGCGGGTGATCACATTTACCAAGGCCTGTTGTGAGGTGGCCAACATTCCGGTCCATGCGAATATGGGCATGGGCGTCGGCGGTGTCCCTATGACCAATCATCCGCCGGTGGATATTACCTCTCGAGCCTCTGCGGCCATGGTGGAAATCTGCCGGCTCGACGGGTTGTAGGTTGGCGTAGGTGATCCGCTTGGCATGGCCATTTCACACGCTATTGCCTCGGGCATGGGCGGAATGCGGGCTGCTGGAGATCTGGTGGCGCGAATGCAAATGACCCGTGGCATGAAGATTAACGATGCAAAAGCGTATGTGGCCGACAAGTTGAGTGTATCCGTTTCCGACCTTTCCGACCCGGTGGTAATGATGGAAGTTCGGGAAGATTTGGATATTGGAAGTCTTTCCCCGCTACCTGGATGCGCAAAGGGGATCGAAGCTAAAATTCGTATTGCCAACGTTCTGGACATTGACATCAACTGTGTCCAGCGGTTAAAAGGCAAAGGATTGATAAACCTGAACTGAGCGATTTTTATCTCGATCTGCACCGATCTCTTGCGGATCGAGGGTTCGCAAAAAGCCTCGACAGATCCACGGGTATGCCTGTGTTTTTTGCGAACCCTTCTCCATCAAGATTTCGGCACACCTCTTCGGGAAAAATAGCTCAGTTCAGGATATAGTTTTTTTTAAACATGAAAGGAGCAGTGCATATGCCTGACAATAGTGAAAAGCTTCTTCAAATGCGAAATAAGCATATTCCCCAGGGACCTTTTAATGTGACCACGGCGTTTGTTAAGGAAGCACGCGGTGCCATTATCGTTGATGTAGAT
>Ga0190293_1000966_pt1 | contig 10197 bp, 6 predicted proteins | sample 48693001_MG_FD_161671 | JGI IMG/M metagenome (GOLD analysis project Ga0190293, IMG submission 161671) | Hydrothermal vent microbial mat bacterial communities from Southern Trench, Guaymas Basin, Mexico - 4869-30-0-1_MG | ecosystem: Environmental > Aquatic > Marine > Hydrothermal vents > Microbial... | reverse complement strand
CCGGAATGAAAAACAATACCACCTTTAGATGGACCACATTCTAATTGGTTTCGTTGCTTATACGCAATATATATAGCATAGTTACTCCGAACATAGGAAATATCCCACCTTTCTGCAATCCCTATTTGATGAAAAAGGTGTGTAATATTTCCAGGGAGCGAATCTCTCCCATTCCGCTTACGTGCAATTTGTAAAAACGTGCCAGGTTATCCAGGGTAATTTTTCTTTGTATGCCATTAAACCCTTCTTCTTTAACCGACTGTATATCAGTGCGCATATACCGACTCCAGAGTCGACTATCCTCCGCGTTCAGATGGATCTCGGGATCTCCAAAATGAGTTTTAAACTGACCGCTGGCCAGATTGAAAAAAATCTGCTCCTCCCCTGAATTATTTTGAGGATAGAAGCCCAGGTGTTTGGACAACTGAAACATAAAAATAATATGGAAATCGGCCGATGCCTCCTCCATGGTATCCAGGTACTGTATGGTAGAGACTAAAAAGTTGTTCAATATAGGATTGGATTCTTCCTCCTTTAACACCCTGTAAAGCACTTCTGCAATAAAGATGGCCTGTGTGCTTTTAGTAATATCAAAAGGGAGCGAATTAAGCGGAAGGGCCCGGGTGACTTCCTTCACCAGCTGGATCTCCCTGCTATCTTTATGATAGATTTCAAAATCGAGAATAAACAGGGGTTGAAAGAGATTGGAACGATTCTGTTTCCTCGATTTCCGAACCCCTTTCACCATGAATGTTTGCCGGCCCATCTGTTCGGTATAGCAATGCACTACCAGGCTCGATTCGCCATACTTTGTTGTGTGTAGAACAATTCCCCTGGTCTTACGGATCATATCACTTCAGGCCTTGTACTAATGAATAAACAAAACCTTGGTCACATGCGAAAACTCTCCGTTCGCGCTGCTCAGGTAGATTATATAGACTCCCGTTGCCACCCTTTGGCCATTGAAATTGGTGCCATCCCAGATGGCCTGACCTCCCAGGGATTCTGTTTCAAACACCAGGTTGCCTCCCATGTCGGCAATCTTTACTGTGGTATTCTCCAGAAGACCCTTGATGGCAACCGGCCCTTCGTAGGTCTCCCTGACCGGGTTTGGATAGACCACCACATTGCTGTATGCCGTACTTCCCTGAAGCGCTTCTCCCTTGTATGAGATGATCCCCTTTTCCGTTCCAAAAAACACCTCTCCTGTTGTCCCATCCACACAAATATCTGTAATCACATCTGAGAGCAAGGGACTGTTGCTTGTATTAAATTGCTCCAGCTCCTCGAGACCATCATCTGAAACCAGGTAAACCCCTCCGCCTGAGGTCCCAAGCCACTTCCGATTGGCTCCATCCACCTCAATGGAGCTTACTATCTGCGTTCCCAGCAATGGATCGGCATACCCGCTTCCATCATTTCGGGAGATAAGGATCTCCTGGGCGTAAATGGAGCCATCCACAAATAGTCTGTGTGGGCTATACATGACCAGTACACCCTGGTTGGTTCCCAGCCACAAATTTCCGTCATGATCCTCGGCAAAAGAGTATACATCATTGGTGATCACTTTCCCATACTTATCAACCACACTTACCTTCTCATAAATATCATCGGAGGCATCATCAATGGTCATGTTATCGTCCATGGCAAACAAGCCATTTCCCCTGGGAACAATCACCCACTTATTACCGGCACTTGTCACCAGGATATCTCCCAAGGCGTTGTAAGAACTGATGAGATTATCCACCCGGAAACTCTTCCATGAACCATCGGGCTTTAGTACAGAGATCGGTTCGGAAACATTGGAATTGGTCATCCACAGGTTTCCCTGTGGATCCAGTGCCACTCCTCCAATCCTGACATAGGGCCCGGGTATGATGGTTTGAAGCGAGCTGTTGGTTTCATTGTAAGTGCTAATTTCCTTGCCCTTGAATTCCAGTAAGCCAAAACCCCAGGAACCCGCAAAAACATGGTAAGGATCATCCGCATCTATGTCCAGGGAGATCAGGTCCCTGTCCGCCCAACTATGCGTCCAGCTCCACGTCTCATCCTGAAAGGTCTCCAGGGTGGCTAAAGTCCACGTATTGTTCCACGATGCCGTGATCGCCCCTACAACAGTCTGTAGAACACCTTCCGAAGATTCCATGTCAAATACCGAAGTCGAATAGGCTCCGTTGGGTATAATGGACCAGGTACCTCCCCCCTGGTTGGTCTTTAATCCCAAACCATAATCAGCCAGCCAGAGATCACCCTGGGAATCCAGAGAAGCTGACTGGGGTCTTGAACTGAATAGCTGCTGAACAATCAGGAAATCATCATTGATCAAATGAACAGCAGTATCATCCACAAGGGTCAGGAATTCCCCCTGATTCAATAGCTCATTACACAGGCTCCCTGTGAAATATGGATAAGAGCTCCAGCCGGATCCGCTGCTGTAGTATACCTGGTCCTGTTCATCAGCAGGATCATCCGAAGAAGCAAAGAGGTGTGCTTCAAAAAATGCAATGGAGCTGAAGGCTCCACTAAATCCGGGAATATCCGTTACCAGTTCCCATGCATTGAAATCCACCAAAAAGGGATCGGAGAGAAGCCCCCTTCGTATGCCCTGATCAGTGGCCGCATAGAGATAGGTCCCATCGGAGCTTACCTGGTTTACCTTCAGTGTCTGTCCATTGTCCCCGATTACATATGTCTCACTTATCTCGTCTTTTTCCAGGCTCAGCACCACAATCCCAAACCCGGTGGACAGGTAGGCATTGTTTCCTATGTAATAAATATCGTAAATGGATTTATCGCCGGTAATCTGCTTTTTCATGACGTCAGGAATATTCACCACAACACCGTTCCTGATGATATCCAGATTTGAGTTCTCATAAGCCAGAATCAGGGTTTCCAGACCAGCATCCCAGCGCATGGCAGATACACCATTGTCAGAAAGTCCATCGACTTTGGAAATCTTTTCTACCAGGTTATCCTCCAGGTTATAATAAAAAAGTCCGCCCGTTGTGGAACAATACACCCTGTCGTTGGTGGTCTCCACCAACTTAGCATACTGATATGGAAGATGTGTTCTCCACTGTCCCATACTGATCTGACCCGTTAAGGGCGGGGAGATCCATGTCAACACTACAAAGAGTAAAGCAAATAGCCAGCGTTGCATCTGTATTGGTTTCTTTATATACGCAAATACCACCAACATATTACCTCCTTTTAAGAAAATTTACAAGTTGCGAAACGGCCCTGGCACGGTGACTAATCTGATTTTTCAGAGAAGGCTCCATTTCGGCAAAGGTGATATCATAAGCGCTTGGAGTAAAGATGGGATCATAACCAAATCCTTTCACACCAGAAGCGCTTTTCGTAATTGTCCCTTCAACCACTCCTTCGAACTGATACTCTTTTCCATTCAATACCAATGAAATTACAGTTCGGAAACGTGCTGAACGCTCCATCACATCTTCCATCTTCAGCAAGAGCTTTTTGATATTTCCCTGAGCCGCTTCCATCTCCGGAAAGCTTGGGTGACCCATCCTGGAATACCTGGCCGAGTAAACCCCCGGAGCTCCATCCAGGGCGTCCACTTCCAGACCGGTATCATCGGCAAAACAGCTCAGCCCGGTTCTGTCAAAAATATACCAGGCCTTTTGAGAAGCATTGGCTTCCAGCGTATCATGATCTTCCGGAATCTCCTCATCCATCTGAAGATCTTTCAATCCCAGGATTTGATACTTCTCGCCAAGCAGGGCGCTGATCTCTTCAAGCTTGTGTTGATTATTGCTTGCAAAAATAAGTTGCATTCTGATAATATTATTGCATAAAGATATGAGAATTCTTCAAGGCTTGCTCAGATCCTCAGACCCCTGGCGATTTGCGATTTTGATCGCTTAAAAATATTATTCTAACTTGTGGTAGCCCCCCAATGAAGAAGCAGCTTATCAGGAAGAACTAGTAAGTCCCTGATACAAACAAAAACCAGACTATGAGAGATCTCAATTCCGGGAACTTCCGACTTGAAGACGGATCGAAGATTGCAGTCATCGGGGGAGGTCCCGGAGGCAGTTTTTTTACTTACTTCGCCCTGGACTATGCTGCAGATCTGGGCCTTGATATCAGTGTCGATATTTATGAGCCCAAAGATTTTAACTGCCCGGGATCAAAGGGTTGCAACTACTGTGGAGGACTTGTTTCAGAATCCTTGATTCAATCACTGTCCAACGATGGAGTAATGCTCTCATCCAAAGTTATTCGGCGTGAAATCGAATCATATACACTTCACCTGGAACAGGGAAGTACAGTCATTGAAACCCCATTTACTGATCAAAGAATTGCTGCAATGTTTCGAGGGATTGGCCCTCTGGAATCAAATGAAAAAGATGGTGAGAGCTTTGATAACTACCTGTTGGAATTATGTAAAAATAGTGGAGCAAGCGTGATTCATGAAAGGGTTACAGATACTCTTAGAACCGCTAATGGAGTAATGCTGACAACAAAAAATAAGCAGCAAACCAGGTATGACCTCGTGGTTGGCGCAGTAGGATTAAATGCAAAAAACCTGGATATTTTTAAATCCATATGTCCCTCCTATGAACCTCCGGAGACTACTAAAACATACATTTCAGAGTTCAAGATGGATTCTGAAGTCATCGATAAGCATTTTGGTAACTCAATGCATGTTTTTCTGCTAAACCTTCCTAACATTAAATTTGGGGCACTGATCCCCAAAGGCTGCTTTGTAACGCTGGTTTTACTTGGAAATGATATAAACAAGGAAATCGCATCCAGTTTTCTGAAATCCGATGAGGTCCGAAAACTGTTTCCCCCTGAAATAATACTGGATGAAATTACCCCGTGTAAATGCTTCCCCAGCATCAATGTGAAAGGCGCAAAAATGGCATATGATGACAGGGTTGTACTGGTGGGTGATTCAGCCTCGTCAAAACTTTATAAAAATGGTATTGGAGCAGCATATATTACGGGAAAAGCTGCTGCCAAAACAGCCATTTACACAGGAATATCGGCTGCAGCATTTAAAAGAAACTACCAGCCTGTATGCAGAGATCTGGACAGAGACAATGTGCTCGGCAGATTTATTTTTTCAATTACCGGGATCATTCAAAAATCCCACTTGCTAAAATCAGCCATGCTTGGACTGGTGATCAGGGAACAGGGTAAGAAAGATCAAAAGCTAAGGATGAGTGCTGTTCTATGGGATACTTTTACCGGAAGCGCTACTTACAGAAACATAGCTCTGCGCTTCCTTAATCCCATGTTGCTAATACCCCTTATCTGGAGTATCATGAAAACTCTGGTGCTGAACGGAAAAAAGGTATAGTTATCCACCTCCTCCCGAGGCTCTGAATCCACTACCAATCTTGGCGGGCCTGGGATTCATGCACATAATGGGCAGATTCTCCGGATTTGCAAGTATGTATTGTTCGGGAGCTCCAAGCAGATAGTCAGCCCAACTGATATCGCGGGTTGCCATTACCAGGATTAGATCTGCATTATGACTTTTGGCAAAAGAGATAATCTCTTTTTTGAACCTTTGCTTACCCGATGCCGTAACAATTTCATATTGAACATCGTGCCCTTTCAGGAAAGTCTCAACATATTTTATATTGGAGAGTGTCTTACGTTTAAATCCTTTGTCCTTGGCCTTTGACTTCAGGATAATAAACTTGGCCCCAAAGTTTCTGGCCAGATAATAGATCCAGTTTGCCTTCTCCTTGTTCTCACGTTTAAAGTCAATGGGAAGCAGAATGGTATCAATGGTATTCTTTTTTGGCTTATCCTGTACCACAAGAAATGGAATCCGGGAAGAAACCACTACTTTGAGGGCCTTGCTGCCAAAAAGTTTCTGAGCGCCCTTCACCCCGTGGGTCCCCATGATGATCATTTCTGCTTTTAACTCCTTAGCAGCTACCCCAATGGCATGGAAAATAGATCCTCTCACCACCTCAAAAGAAGGTTCTTTTCCATACTCCTTTCCAAGCTTCTCGGCTGATGCCTTCAGCTCTACGGCTTTTGAATCCTTATCCCTTTCTTCATGTACAACGTGTAACAGAAGAATTTCTCTATTCACTGCCTTGGAGATATATACAGCATGCTGAAAAGCGTTCTCAGCCACCTGTGAAAAATCCCAGGGTACTATAATTGGCCTTTCTAACTTTTCCATAAATATCCTGTTATTTGATTATCAATAAAGGCTAAATATATTTTTTTACTTTTGATAATATCTTACGAAGAAATCACGGCCTGAGTTTCACAAGTTATGAATTTATTCTTCAAGTCATACAGGGTTTTCTTGATTTTTTTCCTGCTCATCACTTGTGAATCATGCATCAATTGGGGATTAGCACAACAAAGCGACCTCCACCTGACCCCTTGGATACAGGAAATAAATCTTCCTTCTCAATACAGCGAGATTCCAAATGAAACATTCTTCCGTGACTCGGAAGGGAACCTATTCATTGGAAAAGAGAACGGACTGATTATTATTAGTGATCATCACATCAGTCATTTTCCGATGGATGGACCGGTTTACATATGCGAGGATGATTCTGATATGCTCTACTATGTTTCAAAAAATGATCTCGGCTTCCTGCTCAGGGAAGAAGGTGGCTCCTTCCGAACCATCTCACGAAAACACCTTCTGCCTGTATCAAAAAGATCATTTACTCCAAGAGGTGTCCAAAACAGATCAGGGACTATTCTCATTTACTCAAATAAAGGCTCGATCCGCTTTACCAAATCAGAGATAAAATTTCTTAACAAGCAGGATGAACAGATAGTTGGAAAGCCTTCCGGTGCCCTGCCAAACAAGGAATTTGTTGAGATAATCAGAAACAAAATCGGTATTCCTGCCAATGGGATCAAGCAGATTTTTGTCTGGAAAAAGTCGGAGATCTGGATATTGGGAGCCTACACTCTTCATCAAATCTATGATCCCTCACCCCTGAATATTCTGGAAACCGGTACTGTCGCCACCGGGCGAATCCTGAAATCCATGGTTTTAAAGGACCGCATTCTTTTGGGGACTTCCCGTGGAGTTTACTCCGTTTTAAAAGATCCGGCAAAAAGGGGCCAGTGGTCCATGGTCAACCTGCTGCCCGAGTCCAACCAGTCCATACACATGTTTTCCAACGTCAACGGCCAGGTGTTCGCGGCAGGATCGAATGGGCTTTATCTAATCACTGATAGTATTGCTAGCCTGATTGATAAAGGCTCCTTTACAGGAATCATGGCCCTCAGGAAAGGCAGCATCGTAGCAGCTAGCCAGGAGGGAATCGTCAGCTATAAGCAGAGCTATGATGGCTGGGAATCAACTCTTATAAACCCATCCCTTCAATATGCCCACTCCTTTATAAGCTACAATAACAATACCTTTTTTCTCTGTACCAAGGGAGTTTTCAGGATCAACAACCGGGCCGATAGAATTACTTCAGTTCCATTTCATTCAGATGAACTGCTGTATAAACTTCTGAAAGTGGAACAGGACCTTCTCCTGGTAGGCAGTCAGCAGGTGTATCGCTACGACAAAAATGAAGAGATTTTTCAACCCTTACCGGAAGGTCACATGTCAGAACTTCTCTCCAGATCCGACATGATTCTTCCAGCAACAATGGGTAATTTCTGGATTCTTCAAAACAGCAGTGATTATCTTTCCCGCTTATTATATACGAGTGACCTGGATGAATCTACAGCCACTTATGCTGCTTTTCCTGTATTGCCTTACCTTGGAGAAGTCGTTGATATGGCTTTTGTCGATAGTGTACTCTTTGTCACCGGGAAGGATAAAATTTCACTCTTTGATCTGCATCACCTGAAAGGGGTGACTGACAACATTTCCATAAGCCTTGTGAACACTGAAGCTGAAGATAAGGGTCCGGGATTTCATATCTCCGGTCTTGAATTACAGCGCCAGCCCGAGCCTCTTTTCAGATACAGACTAAGGCCCGGCAATGCAGCCTGGTCGGGATGGAGCTCCAGCAGAGATTATAAGGTGGCGGGATTAAAGCATGGTAGGTATTCTATTGAAGTACAGGCCATGAATCTCTATGGAAGGATGACGGAGGCCACACAGATGCCATTTACTATTGCCCCTCCGCTGTATGCAACATGGTATGCCTATGTTATCTATGGGATATTCCTTCTGGCAGGACTATTTCTTTTACAAAAATTGAACATACTTAGTTCCCATAGAGCCGAATCAAGGATTGAGGAGAGAATGGAACTCAGGCTTCAGAACATGGCTGCCGAGAAGGAGAGATCGGACAAACTGCTCGCAGAGATTCTTCCTGTAGAGACCGCCAAACAAATCAAAACAAAAGGAAAGGCCAAGTGGGATAAATATGAAAGAGCCACTGTACTATTTTCTGATATTCAAGGCTTTACAAAAATAGCAGAAGAGATGAATCCGGAGAAGCTGATCGATGAACTGGATACCTTTTTCTTTCATTTTGATTCGGTGGTTGATAAATATAATATTGAGAAAATTAAAACCATAGGTGATGCCTACATGGCAGCAGGAGGGATTCCCCTTAAAAACAGTACAAATCCGGTAGAAGTCGTGATGGCAGCCCTGGAGATCCAATCCTATATGCAACAACTTAAATCATCCAGGGCTGAAATCTGGGATCTGAGAATCGGGATCCATACAGGTCCGGTTATTGCAGGCGTCGTGGGACATAAAAAGATTTCTTACGACATATGGGGCGATACCGTAAATACGGCCTCCCGGATGGAATCATCAGGCACCCCCGGAAAAATAAATATTTCCGGTATTACCTACGGAATGGTGAAGGACTATTTCCTGTGTGAATACCGGGGCAAACTTCCTGTAAAATACAAGGGGAACATCGATATGTATTATGTAAACGGTCTGCGTCCTGAGTTATCGGTCGACCTGAAGGGAATCCCCAACAGACGGTTCTTCTTGAAGCTCCAGCTTCTCAGATTGGGTGACCTGGAGGATAAGGTATTCAATGATATCATGACGAAACTTCCCGAATCACTTCACTTTCATAAACTTGAGTACGCCAGGAAAGTCTATAACCATTCCTTCCTGCTTTGCCGTTCTGAAGGAATTGAAGAGGAAGGCCGTCTTCTGGTTAGAACAGCCGCCATGATGCTCTTCACCGGATACATCCAGGACTATCACAATTTTGAAAACCGTTCCGCCGTTATCTGCAGGGAGATCCTCCCGGATTTCTCTTATTCGGAAAAACAAATCGACCAGATCTCGAACCTGATACTGGCTACCAAAATACCTTTCAAACCAAACAACCGTCTGGAAAAAATCCTGATTGATGCAAGAATGGACTACATTGGCTGGCCCGACTATACTACAGTGGTTAAAGACTTGTTCAAGGAGATGAAAGAGGCAGGCTCAAATATCAATGGGCAACAGTTTAAAAAACAGCAGCAGGAATTGCTTTTTAACTTTGAATTCTTTACCGTAGCTGCACAAAGGATGCGAGAGGTATCAGGTAGCGATCAAATGTCCATCCTGGATCAGGAAAGATGGATATAAAACATCCTTTTAAAACATCATTCCTTTATTGTTGCAGCGAGGATGTTTCATTACTTTTGGTCTCTTACTATAACCTCTAACATATCATCATGGAACTTGACTGGAAAAATCTTGGCTTTGGGATAATGAAGACCGATTACAATGTAAGGTGTGTCTTTAAAGATGGGCTTTGGGGCGAACTTGAAGTTTCCTCAGACGAATATCTTCCTATTCATATCGGAGCTACATGCCTGCACTACGGTCAGGAGTCCTTCGAAGGACTAAAGGCATTTACCGGAAAGGACGGACGTATCCGGCTGTTTCGGCATAAGGAGAATGCGCTTAGAATGATTCAGTCGGCCAAAGGAATTCACCTTGCCGAAGTTCCCGTTGAGCTTTTTATGGAAGCGGTAGAGAAGGTGGTTATGCTGAATAAGCGCTTTATACCCCCCCATGGTACAGGTGCCTCCCTCTATATCCGCCCCCTGCTGATCGGAACTGGTCCGGAAGTGGGTGTAAAACCCGCCGCAGAGTATACATTCCTGATATTTGTGATGCCAGTAGGGCCCTATTTCAAGGCTGGTTTTAAACCGGTTGACGTAATGATCTGCAGAGATCATGACAGGGCTGCACCCCTGGGAACCGGTCATCTGAAAGTTGGAGGTAACTATGCTGCCAGCATGGGT
>Ga0190293_1000965_pt1 | contig 10197 bp, 10 predicted proteins | sample 48693001_MG_FD_161671 | JGI IMG/M metagenome (GOLD analysis project Ga0190293, IMG submission 161671) | Hydrothermal vent microbial mat bacterial communities from Southern Trench, Guaymas Basin, Mexico - 4869-30-0-1_MG | ecosystem: Environmental > Aquatic > Marine > Hydrothermal vents >... | reverse complement strand
TCCTCTTCCTGATGTTCACGATCGCTCTCTCACGGTACGAATCAGACAACGCGGAAGCGTAGAAGCTCGGCTGGCGCCGAGCGGATCGCTCGCAGGCTCGCTGACCGTACGCTCGCAGGCTCGCTGACCGTACGCTCGCAGGCTCGCTGACCGTACGCTCGCAGGCTCGCTGACCGTACGCTCGCAGGCTCGCTGACCGTACGCTCGAGGACTCGCTTTCCGTACGCTCGAGGACTCGCTTTCCGTACGCTCGAGGACTCGCTTTCCGTACGCTCGAGGACTCGCTTTCCGCTTCGGAATACGGAATACGCTCTACGCTCTACGCTCTACGCTCTACGCTCTACGCTCTACGCTCTACGCTCTACGCTCTACGCTCTACGCTCTACGCTCTACGCTCTACGCTCTACGCTCTACGTTCCTCTTCCGCCTTGTGATAGGCAAGGATCCCCAGTGAAACTGCTATGTCGACACGACGGATAGTCACCCCAACTGGTGCGTGGATCACTGTTGGGGCGAAGTTCAGTATCGATGTGATGCCTGCGTCGACGAAACGGTCGGCGACATCCTGGGCCGCTCGTGCAGGGACGGCGATGACCCCGATATCGATGCTCCGCGCAGCGACGATCGTGGCGATATTGTCGATCGACTCCACGGTGAGACCATCAACTTCCTCGCCGATCTTGGCCTCATCTATGTCAACGATCGAGACGATGTCGAAACCCCAGGTGTCGATCCCCTTGTAGTTCGCCAATGCGGACCCGAGATTGCCCGCCCCGATGATCATGACGGGGTTCTTGGTGTCGAGCCCAAGGACCTTGCGCAATTGTGCTGCCAGGTCGTCAATGCCGTATCCAACGCCTCGGGTGCCGTAGCTTCCGAGGTACGAGAAGTCCTTCCTGACCTGCGCGCTGTTGACTCCGGCTGCCGCTGCGAGGTCATCCGAAGAGCAGTGCTCGTCCGGAGAACGGAGCTCCGATAGACATCGAAGGTACAGGGGCAGTCTCGCGACCGTTGCGTCTGGAATTGGGCTTTTCACGGTTCGGAGGCTAGGAAGGGCACGACGTTGCTGAGTATCGCGACGCTGAATTCCTAACTCCGCGAATCCTTGATTTCTGATGGCCTCGCTTGTTCGGTAACCTCTCGGCTATGGAGCTTGCCGACTACCTGCCGATCGCCATGATGACCGTCCTCGGCGTTGTCTTTGCACTGGTATCCCTGTGGCTCTCCAAGATCGTCGCTCCGAACAATCCGACGCCTGAAAAGCTGGCACCGTACGAGTGCGGTATTGTGCCGCTCCAGGAGCCGGTGCAACGTTTCCCTGTCAAGTTCTACCTCGTTGCGATGCTCTTCGTCATCTTCGATGTTGAGATCATTTTCCTGTTCCTCTGGGCTGTGAGGATGGACCAGTTCGGTTGGGCAGGTATCGGCGCCGTTGTGCTGTTCATGCTGATGCTCATCGAAACCCTCGCCTATGTCTGGAAGCGCGGTGCGCTCGACTGGAACGTTGCGAGCCGTGCGCGTTTTCGCAAGGTTGTGGCGCCCCTTCCAGAGATGGAGGAGGCTGCCTGATGGCTGGAGTATCAGAAGGCCCAGGGTTCCTCATGACAACGGTCAACCTAGGCGTGTCCTGGGCACGCACACGTTCCATGTGGCCGGCCACCTTCGGGCTTGCCTGTTGTGCAATCGAGATGATGGGTACCGGTGCGGCACACAACGATCTCGCACGTTTCGGAATGGAAGTATTCAGAGCGTCTCCACGCCAGGCTGACCTGATGATCGTTGCTGGCAGGGTCTCCCAGAAGATGGCACCCGTTCTTCGCCAGGTCTACGACCAGATGGCAGAGCCGAAGTGGGTCATCGCGATGGGTGCATGTGCCTCGACGGGCGGAATGTTCAACAACTACGCACTGGTGCAAGGCGTCGACGAGATCGTGCCGGTCGACATCTACGTCCCAGGGTGTCCTCCAGGGCCGCAGTCGCTGATGCACGGCATCCTCACACTCCATGACAAGATCATGTCCGGAGAGATTCAAAACTCGACGGGGCTGCTCTAGTGCCAGACGAAACGATGCCACCAGAGACCACAGAAGAGGACCTCGAGGCCGCCGATGTGCCAGACACGGCTGAGGTCGCATCGATAGCAGACCTGCTCGCCTCGTTCCCTGAAGCGGCATTCAGCGCTCAACGATACGCCTCAAGCGACGTCGTCTATCACACGATCTCCGTGCCTGTTGCCGACTGGGTGGGCATGACACAGGCTGCCTTCGATGCAGGGTTCGACACCTTCGTGGACCTGACCGCGATCGATCACTTCGCAGAGGCACCTCGCTTCGAGGTAGCAGTCAATATCATCTCCATGACCGAGGTGGAGCGTCTCATCATCACGACGAGGGTGCCCTACGATGACCCCACCCTTCCGACGCTCACGGGGGTCTTCGTCGGAGCCAACTTCTATGAGCGCGAGGCATACGATCTTCTCGGTGTCGTATTCGTTGGCCATCCTGACCTGACGCGGATCCTGTTGCCTGACGACTGGGTCGGCTACCCACTTCGCAAGGACTACAACATCGGGGCGATCCCTGTCGAGTTCAAAGCAGGAAGTGCCGACCTATGACTGACACGCCAGACACCACAGCCACCCCAGATGTTCCTGACGCAATCGTGGACGAGCCGGATCAGCTGAGCGTTGCAGACGAACGCCGCAGGCTCCATGACATCTGGGTGTCGGGCACAGAAGAGCGGATGCCTTTCGCCGATGCAACGAATGAGGGCGCCCAGGAGCTCCTCCCCAGAGAACAGGATCCCGCTCTCGAACTGCAGCAGGGGATCGCGGTGGAGGACGACTTCATCGACCCGATCACTGCGATCGATGAAGAGCGTCAGATCATCAACATCGGGCCCCAGCACCCATCGACGCACGGTGTGCTGCGCCTCCAGGTGGAACTCGAGGGCGAGACCGTCCGCAGGGTCAAGCCGATCATTGGATACCTCCACACGGGGATGGAGAAGACCGCTGAAACGCTCACGTACGTGCAGGGGTCGACGAACGTCACCCGTATGGACTATCTGTCACCGTTCCACAACGAACTTGCCTTCTCGCTGACCGTTGAGCAACTCCTTGGCATCGACGTGCCCGCCAGGGCGGATGCGATCCGTGTCCTCATGACCGAGCTCAACCGCGTATCGAGCCACCTCCTTTCGTCTGCAACGATGGGGATGGACATCGGTGCACTATCGATGATGATCTACGGATGGCGAGAGCGCGAAGTGTGCCTCGACTTCTTCGAAAAGACCACCGGCTTGCGGATGAACCACAACTACATCCGACCAGGTGGCGTTGCCGCAGACCTTCCTGACGGGTGGGAGGACGACATCGTCCACCTCATCAAGGCCGTCAACGATGGCGTGGATGAGTATGAGGAACTCCTCAACGAGAACCCGATCTTCCTCGATCGGACGATCGGTGTTGGTGTATTGACGCCAGAAGAATGCAAGCAGTTCGGGATCAGCGGCCCGTTGGCCAGGGCGTCCGGCATCGATTTCGACCTTCGCAAGGTCATGCCGTATTGCGGCATCGAGCAGTACGACTTCGATATCCCCCTTGGACTCCACGGAGACGCCAACGACAGGTACCACGTGCGGATCGATGAGATACGTGAGTCGCTCAAGATCGCCGAACAGGTTCTCGAAACGATCCCTGCGGGTGACTACCGGACACCGGACCCAAAGGTCACACCTCCACCTCGCAAGCGCATCGAGGAGTCGATGGAAGCGCTGATCCACCACTTCAAGCTGTTCACGTCCGGCATCGAGGTGCCTCCGGGAACCGCATACCAGTCCGTTGAGGGGCCGCGCGGCGAGATTGGATGCCACATGGTCTCCAAAGGTGGTACCAAGCCATGGCGTATGCACTGGCGTGCTCCCTCATTCGCTGCGGTGCAGGCGTTGCCGACGATGATGAGCGACTCGCTCGTGGCAGACCTCATCGCATCTCTTGCATCCACGGACCCGGTACTGGGAGACGTGGACCGATGACCCAGGCGATCTCCCACTGGTCCCAGGCCAACCAGGAACGTGCAGCCAAGATTCTCGAGGCGTACCCGGAACCCCGATCAGCGATCATGCCGCTGTTGTATGTTGCAAGCCTCGAGCACGAATACGTGTCACTCGACGCAATGACAGAGGTGGCAGGACTCACGGGGGTTACACCGGCCCAGGTCCAATCAGTCGCCTCGTTCTACACGATGTTCAAACGCAAGAAGGCCGGCACCTATCTGATCTCCGTGTGTACGTCGATCTCGTGCTATCTGATGGGTGCGGACGAGGTCCTCGAAGCGGTCGAGCAGGAGAGTGGATGCCATCACGGCGAAGTGTCCTCGGATGGGTCGTTCAGCGTGGAACACGTCGAATGTATCGGTGCTTGTGGTGGTGCGCCCGCTGTCCAGGTCAACTACGAACTTGTTGAGGGGATCACGCCTGCCACAGGGCAGAAGCTCATCGAGTGGCTCAGGAGCACGAGACCAGAAGTTGTGCTCGCGGACGAGATGCAGCAGCTCTTCGGAGGCCAGAGGTCGTTCGACTGGGGCTCAACGGAACCTGAAGGCGCGATCGCCCCGGTTCCCGCGTTCGGGCCATACGGATCGGCAGGTACAGACTCATGAGCGATCTGATCCTCACCAAGCGCATGAACGCCCATCCGGGTGATAGCCACACGCTCAGCCGTTATCTCGACACAGGCGGATACGTCGCCCTCCGCAAAGCATTGTTCGATATGTCCCGCGACGAGATCACTGCAGAGGTGAAGGCGTCGAACATGCGTGGCCGTGGCGGAGCAGGCTTCCCCATGGGTGTCAAATGGGGCTTCCTTGCACCAGCGACACCGAGATACCTCGTCGTCAACTGTGATGAGTCAGAGCCAGGCACCTTCAACGATCGGCAGCTCACCGAGCGCGACCCACACCAATTGCTCGAGGGCATCATCATCTCAAGCTATGCACTCGGGGTCAAACATGCCTTCGTGTACATCCGCGGTGAGTATCCCAAGTCTGCTCGCCGGCTACAAAGGGCGGCAGACGAGGCGCGAGAGGCTGGCTACCTGGGTGAGAGCATTCAGGGCAGCGACTACTCCCTTGACCTCACCATCCACCTTGGCGGTGGCGCCTATATCTGTGGAGAGGAAACGGCGCTGCTCAACAGCCTCGAAGGACGCCGCGGAGAGCCGAGGCTGAAGCCACCGTTCCCTGCGGTCGAGGGCCTCTATGCAAAGCCGACCATCGTCAACAATGTCGAATCGATCGCCAACGTCCCGTGGATCATTGAGAATTCCGGGGCCGCATATGCCGCGATCGGGCCTGAGCGGTCCGCGGGCATGAAGATGGTCAGCGTCTCTGGCCACGTCAACAAGCCAGGCAACTACGAGATCGAACTCGGCATGACGTGGAGAGACTTCATATTCGATGTCGCAGGCGGGATCCGTGACGGCCTGGAACTCAAGGCCTGGATCCCCGGTGGAGCGTCTGCCCCCTGGTTCGTTCCCGAGGTGCACCTCGACACGCCATTCACCATCGACGATGTCGCCAGCAATGGTTCCATGCTCGGAGCGGGCGCAGTCATCGTCATGGATGAGAACACAAACGTCGTTGCAGCTGCGCACAGGCTCGTCTACTTCTTCGCCGATGAATCCTGTGGTCAATGCACCCCATGCAGAGAGGGAACGACCTGGCTTGCAGATGTCCTCAAACGTATCCTCGATGGACACGGACGCCCCGAGGACATCGACCTGCTCCTCTCCATCTCTGAGAGCATCTCGCCAGGGCTGAAGTGGCCACCGATGATGACGACGATCTGTCCACTTGGACCTTCTGCGGTCTCCCCGATCACATCTATCACTCGATGGTTCAGGCCAGAGATAGAGGCCATGATTTCAGGCAGCGAGGTGTCTGATGTCTGACGCATCCCAGGTCTCGATCACGATCAACGGTGTCTCGCATGACGTTGCTGCAGGGCAGCTCATCATCGCTGCCGCAGAGAGCGTGGGGGAGTACATACCGCGTTTCTGCTACCACGACAAGCTCAAGCCCGTTGGGATGTGCAGGATGTGCCTCGTCGAGGTCGAGGGACCCCGTGGCACGATGCTCGTGCCATCGTGCACGACGACAGTCGCCGACGACATGGTCGTTGATACCGAGTCCGAAGTCGTGAAACGTGCCCAGGAGGGCGTCCTCGAATTCCTCCTCCTCAACCACCCGCTCGACTGTCCCATCTGTGACAAGGGCGGCGAGTGCCCGCTCCAGGATCAGGCGTATGCATTTGGGCCGGGCGAGAGCAGGTTCATCGAAGAGAAACGAACCTACGTCAAGCCGCTGCCTGTATCGGACCTCGTGCTTCTCGACAGGGAACGGTGCGTCATATGTGACCGTTGTGTCAGGGTCGCGGACGACATCGCTGGTGACCCGCTCATAGCGTTCACCGAACGCGGCGGAGCGGTCCAGATCCAGACGTTCCCCAACGAGCCATTCTCCTCGTACTTCTCCGGTAACACCGTGCAGCTCTGTCCCGTTGGGGCACTCACCTCTGTTGACTATCGCTTCAAGGCCAGGCCGTGGGACCTCGAACACCAGCGGTCCGTGTCCCTCGTCGATACCGTGCACTCGAGTGTCGATGTCCAGACCTCACGAGGAAAGATCGTCAGGGTCTACGGCGTCGAGAACAATGCCGTGAACGAAGGCTGGCTCTCAGACAAGGACAGGTTCACTTTCGGAGCTGTCCACGCCGACACCCGCGTCACAACTCCGCTTGTGAAGAAGGGCGACCACTTCGAGAAGGCATCGTGGAACGAGGCGCTCGAAGTGGTGGCTTCGAGGCTCGGCAGCTACAAGGCGTCCGAAGTGGGTGCCATCGGCGGAGCCCACAACACGAACGAAGAAGCATTCGTTCTCGGCAAGTTCATGCGAACCGTTGTCGGTTCGGCCCACATCGATGCACAGATCGGCGACGGTCTCGATCCACACCTCGCAGCTGCCGTGACGCCAAGAGCGACGATCAACGATATCGATACTGCTGCGACGATCCTCGTGTGGGGTCCCGACCTCAAGGAAAGCCTTCCCGTTCTGTACCTGCGTGTGCGCAAGGCTGTGGGCAACGGCGCCAAGCTCGTCGTTGTCAACCCGGTGCCGACCGGCCTCCATTCCATCGCGACCCATGCAGTCACGTACCGTGCCGGAACAGGATCGGACACTCTCCGCAAGATCAAGGCAGGTGAGGCCGAATTCGCCGACGTGCAGACGACCCTCCAGGAGGGCCCCGTTGTTGCGCTGATCGGCCGTACTTCCATTGCTGAAGATCCCAGGCTTGGCGAAACGGTTGCCGCATTCGCACGGAGTCTCCCCGACGCCACCATCCTGCCGCTTCTCACACGAGCCAACATCTTCGGTGCCCTCGACATGGGTCTCTCCCCGACACTCCTGCCTGGCAGAGTGAGCATCCGATCTGAATCTGGAGTGGCAGCACTCGAGGCTGCGTGGGGTCCCCTCCCAGACTTCGCTGGTTTCTCAACAATGGCGATGCTCCATGCGGCCGTTGCCGGCGACCTGAAGGCGCTCGTACTGGTTGGAGCAGACCCGGTACGCGACAGTATCAATCCTGCCATCGCCGACCAGGCTCTCGAGACTGCAGACTTCGTCGTTGCCCTGGACGCGTTCATCACGGACTCATCCAGACATGCCGATGTGATCCTGCCCGCAGCTGTGTGGGGTGAGGCCAATGGCACTGTGACCAATTGTGAAGGTCGTGTGCAGCGCATACGACCATCGCTTGAGCCTGCTGGCAGATCCCAGTCCGCTGCAGGGATCCTCGAAGATGTCGCGAGCCGCATGGGCGTTGCTCTTGGCGCATCCACATTGGCTGAGATCTCCAAGGAGATCTCAGCTGTGGCCCCGGCGTATGAGGGCATCACCGTCGACTACCTCACCTTCGAGGCCGACCCTGATGGCGTCATCGCACCCCTAGGAGACGCTGACCAACCGCTCGGCTTCATACCCGTGGACGTCACCGTACCCGTCGTGACCGGAGAGTTCACGATGCACCTCGAACGCACCCTGTACGACGATGGTGTGTGGGTGCGCAACGCACCGCCGCTGCGTGACCTCGTGCGGCCAGCCTTTGCGAGAGTCCATCCAGGTGACGCCTCTCGCAGAGCGATCAGCGACGGTGACATGATCGTGATCGGCGATGCAGTCCAGCTGCCAGCCAGGCTCGATGACACGGTTTCGCGCGGCACGATCGTGGTCCCTGCGAACCACGCCGAGACGGCGAACCTCATCGTCACGGGTGCTGTAACAGTCGATATCGTGCGAGGTGACGCATGAGTTTCTTCATCGAAGCTGCCATCCGTGTGCTCATCGTGTTCGTGTTTCTCCTTGTCACGGTCATCCTGCTCGTATGGGTCGAACGGAAGTTCGTCTCTGACCTCCAGAACCGTGTTGGCCCTGATAGGGCTGGACCGTTCGGGATCATGCAGACACTTGCGGATGGGATGAAGGCGATCCTGAAAGAGGGCATCAGTCCAACAAACGCCCACATGGGCCTCTACATCGCGGCGCCGATCATCGCACTGGTAACTGCACTACTGATCTTCATGGTCATCCCTCTGGGACCACCGGTCACCATCAATGGCACCGAGTACGGGCTTGCTGCCGTGGATCTCAACATCGGGGTCCTGTACGTCCTTGCTCTTTCGTCGATGGCTGTATATGCGATCACGCTCGCAGGGTGGGCATCGGGTTCCAAGTACCCGCTCCTTGGCTCGGTTCGTGCTTCTGCACAGATGATCTCGTATGAGGCAGCCATGGGGCTATCGCTCATCCCCGTGGTCATGTTCGCAGGATCGACCTCGTTGACAACGATTGTGGAAGGCCAGACAGGGACGTTCTTCGGGTTCATCCCCGCATGGAATATCGTGCTCCTGCCTTCGTTCGTGATCTTCCTGATCTCTGGTTTTGCCGAAGCAAATAGGCCTCCGTTCGACCTGGTCGAAGCCGAGCAGGAGCTTGTTGGCGGATTCCACACCGAGTACTCAGGTTTCCGCTTTGCCCTGTTCTTCCTCGCCGAGTACATGGCTGTGTTCAACATCTCCGCCCTCACGACCACGTTCTTCCTCGGTGGATGGGCAGGGCCCGTATTCGGGCCAGACTGGATCAGCTGGATCTTCCCGATCTTCTGGTTCCTCCTTAAGACGTGGCTCCTCGTCCTGTTCTTCGTGTGGGTGAGGGCGTCGCTGCCGAGAATGCGATACGACCACCTCATGAGTTTCGGTTGGAAAAAGCTCATCCCGATAGCGCTGGTGTGGATCATGCTGGTCGCCATTGCGGTCGGTGTGCGAGATTTCGGGTTGCCATGGTCGTGAGGAGTGCACTATGAGTTGGTTCGCTGACATCCTCGGCCCGTTCCGCGGGTTCGCCGTCACCATGCGTCAGGTTGGCAGGCCAAGGGTCACCATCAAGTACCCGGATCAGAAACGGGTTAAGCCGCAGCGCTTCCACGGCAGGCATGTCCTGAACCGGTACGAGGACGGCCAGGAGAAATGTATCGGATGCGAACTCTGCGCCGGTGTCTGCCCCGCGAACTGCATATACGTGCGAGGCGCGGACAATCCGCCAGACGCCCCTGTCAGCCAGGGCGAGCGGTTCGGATTCGTCTACGAGATCAACATGCTCCGTTGTATCTACTGCGCGATGTGTGTCGAGGCGTGCCCCACCCAGGCGATCACCATGAGCCATCTTTTCGAGATGTCCGTCGACGAACGCGAGAACGCGATCTACACGAAGGACGAACTCCTTGTGGACCGAGACGGAACCCCGAACCACCCTGAACCAGATTCCAAGCTCATCGACCTCGATGAACTCGTGGCCGGTGACGGATGGATGCGCGCAACCTCGCCGTCTGGCCAAGCCGACTATGAGGGCGTCGTGGCATGGACGCCATCGGCACGAACTGGTTCGCTTCCGCCAGAGAAGGGTCAGAGCGGAGACGCTGAAGATGCTATGGACGCCGATGACACACAGGAAGGAGACGGATCCTGATGGGTGAACTGATCGTCTTCATCGTCTTCGCTGCAGTTGCCCTTGTGGGCGCCATCGTGATGGTCACTTCTTCGAACACCGTCTACGCCGCGATAGGCCTGCTATCAACGATGTTCGC
>Ga0190293_1000964_pt1 | contig 10201 bp, 8 predicted proteins | sample 48693001_MG_FD_161671 | JGI IMG/M metagenome (GOLD analysis project Ga0190293, IMG submission 161671) | Hydrothermal vent microbial mat bacterial communities from Southern Trench, Guaymas Basin, Mexico - 4869-30-0-1_MG | ecosystem: Environmental > Aquatic > Marine > Hydrothermal vents > Microbial... | reverse complement strand
GACTCCACTCATGATGACGTTGGCCTCTCGTTAAGGAGTTATAAGAAGAGGAGTGAGGATGGCTATTTCCTCTTTAATATGACCCCGGGGTTCGGAAAAAGAACATCTGTCATTTCTAAAGATGTCTGTTTTGTCCTCGATATTTCAGGGAGTATGTCCGGTAAAAAACTTAAAAAGGCAAAGGGAGCGCTTAAATTCTGTATAAACAATCTGAGAAGAGGCGACCGGTTTGAGATCATTAAATTTTCTACAGAGGCTGAAGCTTTGTTCAATTATCTGAAATCGGCAAATTCCGGTGCCAGGGATAAAGCTAAAAGGTTCATCGATGATCTGAGGGCCATCGGCGGGACTAATGTTGAAGAAGCGTTGGCCGGGGCGTTGAAAATGAAAAAAAATAAAAACCGTCCCTATATAATAGTTTTTATAACCGATGGAAAACCGACGATCGGTGAAACAAACGAGGATAAGATCATTGGAATGATCAGGGATCAAAATGTTGACGGGACAAGGATCTTTACTTTCGGGATAGGCAGTGATCTGAACACTCATCTGCTTGATAAGATCACTTCTCTCACAAAGGCTTACAGATCATATATTTCGGAGAAAGAGGATATTGAAGTGAAAATATCCGCATTCTTCAGAAAGATCGAGTCACCGGTATTAACAAACCTGAAAATGAACTTCGGACCGGGGATAAGAGTAAGTAAAAAATATCCACGTGATCTTCCCGATCTTTTCAGAGGTTCATCCATCTCTATTCTGGGGAGATATTCAGGATCAGGAAATACAACAATAACTCTCAAAGGAAGGATTGCAGGCAGGTCTAAAACTTTCAGTGCCGTGTGTGAATTCTCTTCTGTTTCTGATAAAGATGATTTCATTCCATTGCTCTGGGCTTCCAGACGAATAGGATTCCTTCTTGATCAGATAAGACTCAATGGGGAAAAGAAGGAGATAATTGATGAGGTTGTAGTACTTGCAAAAAAATACGGAATCATTACACCTTATACAAGTTATCTGATAGTTGAGGATGAGAAAAAACTGGTGCGAAGAAGGGAAATTGAGAGAGTCCAGCAGGTCCTTGCTCCATCCGCTGCTGATGTTGAAGGTTTTTCCAGGTACGGTGCTGAAGAGTCAGCATCGTTGAAAGACAAAACCGGAAAGCATAGTGTAAGGGCCAGTAAAGAGGTCCAGAACCTGAATATGGCAGAGAATTATACGGAGATCCGCCAGGGCAAAAAGAGATTGAACTTTTTATCAGGAAAAGGGGACAAAGTGGTAATTGGCCGGCAGATGAAAAATATCCAGGGAAGAGCTGTTTATTATAACGGGAATATCTGGATCGATTCCGATATCCATCTGAAAAAATATTCCTCAAGAAAAAAAATTATGTTTGGCGGGGAAGAATATTTTACTCTGTTAAAAAGAACTCCCTCTTCAGCACAATTTCTTGCATTGGGGAAAAATATTCAATTCATATTGAAGGATACACTTTACGAAATATACGAATAAAATTTTATATTGCATTCGGGCCGGACGATTATTGTCCGGCCTGATTCCCGATCTATCCATCATCAGGGCCGTCCCATTTCCACTTTTTCAGCTTTCTTTTTAAAGTGGAAAGTCCAATCCCGACCATTTCTGCGGTCTTTGTTTTGTTATTGCCTGTACTATTCAATATTTTGATGACATGTGCTTTCACAATATCGTCGATCAGGAGGCCGGCCGCCTCTCCTCTCGGTTCCATCCCATGTTTTGTTCCGGACGGATATGTAAAAACAGGGGCATCAAACTCTGAATATATTATACTATTCTCGAGGTGATTTTTGAGTTCCCTGATATTTCCTCTCCATTCCCTCTCTTTAAGAGCATTAAAATCAATGTCAGGAGTAAAATTGTTTCTTCCCATTCTGACTGTCAGGTCTCTCCATAAGTATTCCGCGATAAGCGGGATATCTTCCTTCCTCTCCCTGAGGGGAGGGACGAAAATATTGAAAACAGCTATCCTGAAGTACAGATCTTCTCTGAATCTTTTCTTTGATATTTCTTCTTTCAAATTTTTATTTGTAGATGCAATAATTCTTACATCCACACTTATCTCCTTTGTCCCTCCGAGCTTAATGAATGTCCCGCTCTCAAGGGCCCTCAGGAGTTTTGCCTGAAATTCTACAGGCATTTCACCTATCTCATCAAGATGCAGGACTCCGAAATTTGCTATTTCAAACAATCCAGGTTTCCCGTTTATTGCACCTGTAAAAGCACCTTTCTCATATCCGAAGAATTCTGATTCGAATAATGTTTCCGGTATGGAAGCACAATTTACACTTATGAATTGCTTTCTGCTTCTGTCACTTTCAAGGTGAATATTCCTTGCGATCAATTCTTTCCCGGTCCCGGTCTCTCCCTGTATCAATGCCGGACTGTTAGTTGATGCTGCCATTGAGATCATCTTTCTTACAGTATTTATTTCGTTACTGTCTCCAATGATAATGGAAGTTGATCTCCCGTATACTTCCGCAGCTTCATCGGAATATTCAAGTTCGTACATCCGTACTGCATTCTCCACCCTTTTAAGCAATGTTTCCAGCTTGAAAGGTTTTTCAAGAAAATCGAATGTTCCCTTTCTTATATTTTCTTTAATAGTATGGTCCTGTCCGTATGCGGTCATCAGGATCATCTTTGTTTTGAGGCTCTGACGAATAATATGATCGAGTATCTCAATACCTTCAGAATTTTTGAGTTTCCTGTCAATGAGTGCAATATTAATAGTAAATTTATCAAGAATCTGTATTGCATCGGTACAATTGTCAGCATTGTAAACTTTGAAATTTTTATCCTCAAGAAATTCTGTTATGCTGTCGGAGAGGAGGCTGTCATCCTCGGCAATGAGGATCGGGACCATAATTTTTTGTTTTTCAATCATTAGATTTAATTTTGTTTCTTACATATATAATAAACTTTGCTCCAATTTTGTTCTCAGGTGTTTCCACCTTGATCGTTCCTCCCATTCTGGTCATCAGTTTAAGAGATATTGCCAGGCCGAGACCCTCGCCCTTCTCTTTTGTTGTGAAGAATGGTGAGAATATTTTATCTATGATCTTGATGTCGATAGGAGGTCCATTATTTTTAAAGATAAGCTTGATATAAAGTTGATCAATTTCTTCAATGTAGACTGATATCTTCTGATTCTGTTTCAGAACATGGAGTGAATTATTCAGAAGGTTGAGAATTATCTGATAGAATCCGTTCTTATCAATATATACTTCCATATCCTTATCGATTTTATTCTCTGTCAGAATCTTTTTTTCCTTTATCAGATCAGAATTCTGCTTGAAAAGCTTTTCAACAAGATCGTGCAGATTCAACCATCTCATTTTAAGCTCGGTCTCTCTGGATACTTCACGAATGCTTTGCAGGAAGTCTGAGAGCCTGTCAATCTCCTGAATGGTCCTGGAAATATAATCAATAGATTTATCCTTTGGCCATTTGTTGATATTAGTCAGGAGAACCTGGAGGCTCATATTTATTCCTGCAAGAGGATTTCCTATCTCATGTGCGATCTCGGCAATAAGTTCTGATAATTTATCAAAGAAAATGTTTGCATCTTTGTTATTTGAAAAAACTGTTCTGGAAGCTATCTCACTAAGGATGATAAAATAAGTATCATTATCTATTGAATAAAAGGAAAATCCCAGTGAAAACCTGCGTCCTTTGCTTTTTACCGATATATCCCTGCCTACATTAGTATATTCAAGATCTCCCTGTGAATCTATGATATATTTAGTTATTATCCTGAATATCTCATTTTCATCCAAAGAATTTTTGTGAAAAAAATTGTTAGAATAAAGGGACTTATTTGAGATCTTGTTATAAATAATAACCCCGATGGGTAAATTATCGAATATTTTTACTATAGCCGGGCTGCGATAAAAATCCTCAGTGTTGAAAGGAGTTATTTCCTTATCAGCCGGCTTATCCAGTTTTTTTTTTACGGATCATATTTATTAATTATCAGATTGGATGAATTTAAGCAAATATGTTATATGAAAAACGGTCCAAATCGGACTGCAGGCCCAAACTGAACGGGTCAAAACGGACCGCCAATAATATAATTTTAGTAAATCTCTTCTGCCACAGGTGTTTTTTGAAATTTAATTTATTGGCACGAATAATGCAATTAGAATATCAGGACTTAATATGATAAAAAAATTATTATTAGTTGATGATGAGGAATTTTTTCTGGAAGGGCTCAAGGATGGCCTGGATGAATTTAAGGATAAGTTTACAACTGATATTTGTTTTTCTGTCGATGAAGCGAAAAGGCTTCAAAAGAAAAAAAAATATGATCTTATAGTCTCGGATATCAGGATGCCGAAAAAAAGTGGACTGGATCTTTTTGTTTATTTGAAGAAAAGAAAATTCAAGGGTGGTTTTATTGCGATGACTGCATATGGAACCGAGGAATTATTGAAAAATGTCCGTGAACTTGGTGGACTTGATGTAATCCTTAAGCCGTTCAATTTTGACTGGTTTAAAGATAAGATCTACGACTATTTTGCAGAAGAGGGTGTTTCGGGAGTTATTGAATCAATTGATCTCACTTCTCTTCTGCAAATGATAAATCTTGAAAAAAAATCGACAACCGTGAAAATTAACAACAATGAGGAGATCGGATTCTTATATTTTGAGAAGGGTGAAGTTATTCATTCGACCTATAAAGAATTTGAGGGCCTTGAAGCGGCAAAACATATTATATCAATGAATAAAGGTAAATTTTCATTTGTAAAGAACGGGGAAATGGTTCCCAAATCAATTGATGTTCCGTTTGTTGCATTGATGATGGATTCGATAAGATCAGGTGATGAAGAAATGAACGGTGAGAATGATGAATTAAATGGTTCAATAGAAGAAAATAATTTAAAGGAGAAAATTATGGATATAGAAAAATTAAATGCGTGTGTTGAGATCCCGAAGAGTCAACTCGGAGAGGGACTTCTTGCTACAGATATCTTTATGGCTGCTGACGGCCAGTCGATTGCAGGATTTAATCCTCAGCCAGCTGCTTCAGCTCTGTTCAACAAACTATCTGACTTTATGATCGAGGCATTGGATTCGGCAGGTTTTCCTCAAATGGGGCGTTATTATACTCTGAGCCTTGATGGCAATAAGATGGTTATTGTTATGTTATTCGGAGAATACAGATGGGGTATGCTTATTGACGGTGAGAAAACACAATTGGGCCTTCTTCTGAATGTTGTAATGCCAAAGATGATCAAAGCCCTTGAAGAAGCTTTAACCGAATAGATCTTCTATTCCGGAAATAATCCGGTCAATCCTTCAACTTTGGAGTGGCCGGGTTATTCTCCGAAAAATATTGAATGAACAAGAATACTGATATACTATCTGTTTATGAGATATTCCTATTGTCTTTTTGACCTGGATGGTACACTTTTTGATTATGATAAGGCCGAAAGTGCTGCGATCCGGAAAACATTTCAAGATTTTGATGTTGAATATTCACCTTCTTACCTTCAGGAATATGGAAGAATCAATAAACAGATCTGGCTTGATTATGAATCGGGACTTATCACCCAGGTTGAATTAAAAACCGAAAGGTTCCGCAGGCTTCTTTATACCCTTGGCATAGATGCAGATCCGGGCAGGTTCGGGATCGCTTATCTGAAAAATCTTTCACAGGGGAGGTATCTTCTCCCCGGAGTAATTCCTCTTCTCGAATTGTTATCAAAAAAAAATATTAAAATGTATCTGATCACAAACGGCCTTAAGGATGTCCAGCGGGAGAGGCTTTCAGGATCAGAGATCACAAAGTACTTTATTGATGTGTTTATTTCTGAAGAGATAGGAGCAGCGAAACCCGGCAATGCTATCTTTGATGAATCTTTCAGAAGGATGGGATTTCCGGAGAAAGAGGAGGTTTTGTTGATAGGTGATTCACTCTCGTCTGATATTGCCGGGGGCTGTTCATATAAGATCGATACTTGCTGGTACAATCCAGACCATTTGGAAAATGATTCCGGTTATACTCCGGTTTATACCATTCAGGATATTATAGAACTGAAGAAAATACTGTCTTTATAAACCTCATGGCCGGTCTTAAGCGGTACATTTTTTCCGGGATTTTGAACACTGCTTTTACGGCATAAAAAATAATTTATTTTTTAACTTAAAATCGTTGATTCCACCCTCTTATTGTGATAAATATACGTGTTCATTACGGAGGAATAATGGATATCGATAAAAAGCTGCTTAACCTTGCAACAAGAAAAGATGAAGCGAGATCGGGTGGTGGTGAAAACAAAATAAATAAGCAGCATGATAAGGGAAGATATACTGCACGGGAGAGAGTTGGGATGCTCCTGGATGAAGGCAGTTTTGAAGAGTTCGATATTTTTAAAACTCACAGGTGTACAGATTTTGGAATGGAGAGATCGAAACCTTATACAGATGGTGTGATCACAGGATATGGCACTGTGAACGGGCGTCTGGTATTTATTTTTTCGCAGGACTTCACAATATTCGGAGGATCATTATCCAAAGCTTACTCGGAAAAAATATGCAAAATAATGGATATGGCTGCGAATACGGGGGCACCGGTGATCGGCTTGAATGATTCAGGCGGAGCAAGGATCCAGGAGGGAGTCGATGCACTTGCAGGTTATACAGATATTTTTCTGAAAAATGTTTTGTATTCGGGTGTAGTTCCTCAGATATCTCTGATACTCGGGCCATGTGCAGGCGGTGCGGTTTATTCCCCGGCGATTACAGATTTTGTTATGATGACAAATAAAAAGTCCTACATGTTCCTCACCGGGCCGAAAGTGGTAAAAAAAGTTACAGCTGAAGATGTTACCATTGAACAATTAGGCGGAGCTTCTGTCCACGCTTCCATAAGCGGAGTTACACACCTGGTTTATGATGATGAACCTGCCCTGATGGAAGGAGTAAAAGAACTGTTATCATATTTGCCTCAAAGCTTCAGGGAGGATCCGCCTGTTTTAGAAACCGGCGATCCTGTTGACCGGGCAGATGATGAACTTAATTATATAATCCCTGACAACCCGAATAAGGCATATGATGTCAGAGATGTGATACGGAGGGTGACTGACAATAGCAGATTTTTTGAGACACAGGAAAATTTTGCAAAGAATATTGTGACAGGATTTGCAAGATTGAATGGAAGTTCTGTTGGAATTGTAGCAAATCAACCAGAACATTTATCAGGGGTCATTGACAATAATGCATCCGTGAAAGCAGCCAGATTTGTACGGTTTTGTGATTCTTTCAATATTCCCCTCATTATATTTGAAGATGTACCTGGTTTTATGCCGGGGACTAAACAGGAATATGGAGGAATAATAAGGAATGGAGCGAAATTATTATATGCTTTCGCTGAAGCTACAGTTCCGAAGATCACTATAATCCTGAGAAAAGCATATGGTGGAGCCTATTGTGTTATGAGTTCGAAACATCTTCGTGGTGATATTGTTCTCGCCTGGCCAACTGCTGAAATTGCTGTAATGGGGCCTGATGGAGCGGCTGAAATAGTATATAAAAAAGAACTCGAAGAAGAAGATGGGATCGATCCCGGGGAAAAACTCGACAAATTAAAAGGTAAATACAGAGAGATGTTTGCAAATCCTTATAAAGCAGCGGAAAAAGGATATATCGATGATATTATTGTCCCTGCAAATACAAGGATCAAATTGATCAAGTCCTTAAAGATGCTTTCAAAAAAAGTTGATAGTAATCCTGAAAAAAAACACGGGAATATACCCTTATAGAAAATGGATAAATTTAATATTGCTCAGGGAATAGAGGTGACAATAATAGGTGTAAGCGTTGTATTTGCAGGGCTGATCCTTACATTTCTCATGATCAATCTATTTTCCATCTTTCCACGGATATTCGCATTCTTTAAGAAAAAAGAGGGAGACCGGAATAGAGTTCGTAAGATCTCATCACCTGTAGAAATAAGTAAAGAACATCTTGCGGTTATTGTGACTGTCCTTGATATTGAACTTAAGATGAGGTCACTTTTTGATAAAGGGAGATTTACTTTTAAATAAAAGGCAAATAAAAATGAAAAAATATGTTCTGAATATTGGTGAGACCGATTATAGTGCCATAGTTTTAGAGATCAATGATGATTTGGCAAAGATCTCTATTGACGGAAATATCTATGAGGTGAATATTAAGGAATTCGGAATGAATGGGAAAATGCCTGCGGGTGAAAAAATATCACCTGTTCTGAGGCAGGGAGGAAGTGCTGCAGGAGGGCTGAAAATTCCGGAGAAGAAAGAATCGATCTCAGGTGATGGAATAATGGCACCTATGCCGGGAGTGATAATTAGTCTTAAAGTAAAAGAGGGTGAGAGGATAAAAGCAGGAGAACATGTCCTTACTATTGAGGCAATGAAGATGGAAAATGAGATAAAAGCCCCATATGACGGAATAGTGGGCAGAGTCCATGTCAATGAGAATGACAATGTTTCGGAGGAGGAACTTCTTGTCGAACTGAAGCGTCCTGCAATGACCACACTTTAAAATGAAAAGAGCAAAAATAATCCTGTTGTTGACTATTATGATTTTCTCGTCCGGAACGGCACTTTTTTCATCTGTAAAGGTGAAAGTGGAACTTATGGAGAATGGCAGTACTATTATCCTTACTATTGAGTCCGGGTCTTTTGTTGCGGGGAAGAAGAAAGGGGAATTGCTGGATAGCAATGGTGATCTCTTAGGGCTCATCAGGGTAAAACAAATTTCTAAAAAGTTTATTGTTGCAGAATTGACTCACCGGTCCCCCGGTTCTGATCCTTTAAAAACCGCTTATGTTAATTTTCCCGGAACTTTGACAGAGATCCTCTCAGGTACGGGATTTGCTAATTTATCCTACAAAAATATAATTATGATCCTGGTCGGAATTTTTTTCATTTATATCTCCATTAAAAAGGACTATGAACCTTTGCTGCTTGTCCCTATCGGGTTCGGAATTATCCTCGGGAATATACCGCTCCCTCTTCAGCTTTTTAATAATATTTCAGTATATATGATCGATCCTGTCACAACGGAGTATACATTCAATACTTCAGGCGGAAGTGTTATGGGCCTTCTCTATTATGGTGTAAGATATGGACTCCTTCCACCTCTCATATTTCTTGGAATAGGTGCTATGACCGATTTTTCAGCATTATTATCAAATCCGAAAAGTATTCTTCTGGGGGCTGCTGCACAGACAGGAATATTTCTTACTTTTCTCGGTGCACTTATGCTTGGATTTTCCCCGGCTAAAGCTGCCTCAATTGGAATAATCGGTGGAGCTGACGGCCCGACGGCTATCTTTCTTTCCTCAAAACTTGCACCGGAACTTATCGGGCCAATTGCTATTGCAGCTTATTCTTATATGGCGATGGTCCCATTAATACAGCCTCCGATCATGAAACTGCTTACTACCAGGAAAGAGAGATTGATAAGGATGAAGCCTTCCAGAAAAGTTAAAAGGATAGAAAAAATAATTTTTCCAATAGCAGGTTTTATCCTGACCACTTTAGTTGCCCCCGGTGCTATTCCACTTCTCGGAATGTTATTCTTCGGGAATCTTTTAAAGGAATCAGGGGTTACCGGGAGGCTTGCCAAAACCGCTTCAAGCTCTCTGATAGATATTGCCACTATAATTCTCGGCATTGCTGTTGGTGCTTCAACTACAGCACAGGTTTTCCTGAATAAAACTTCGATAACAATATTTGTGTTGGGAGTTATATCCTTTGCAATTGCAACAACGTGCGGGCTCCTTTTTGCAAAACTAATGAACCTGTTCCTGAAGAATAAGATCAATCCTCTTATCGGGGCGGCTGGTGTTTCTGCTGTTCCGGATTCGGCGAGGGTAGTCCATAATGTAGGCAGGGAATATGATGAGAATAATTATCTTCTCCAACATGCCATGGGGCCGAATGTTGCGGGAGTTATCGGCTCGGCAATTGCAGCCGGTGTATTTCTCGGGATTTTTTAAATGAAAGAATTATTAACAGGAGTATAAAATGGAAAAGATCATATCTGTTATTCCGAACTTTTGTGAGGGGAAGAATAAAGAACTTATAGATGATATAGCTGAAGGACTCAGGTCGATCAAGGGGCTTGTATTACTCGATATATCAATGGACAGCACCAGAAACCGGACAGTATT
>Ga0190293_1000963_pt1 | contig 10203 bp, 4 predicted proteins | sample 48693001_MG_FD_161671 | JGI IMG/M metagenome (GOLD analysis project Ga0190293, IMG submission 161671) | Hydrothermal vent microbial mat bacterial communities from Southern Trench, Guaymas Basin, Mexico - 4869-30-0-1_MG | ecosystem: Environmental > Aquatic > Marine > Hydrothermal vents > Microbial... | reverse complement strand
ATGAAACTGATCAAGTTACGCGCACTGGGACAACCTGTCGCCTACCTCACCGAATCAAGCGAGTTCTGGTCATTGCCCCTGAGAGTCAGCCCCGCCGTTCTGATTCCACGACCGGATACAGAACTGCTGGTTGAAACTGCTTTAAAGAAAATTCCAACAGAAGCAGACTGGCGTATCGCCGATCTCGGCACCGGCAGTGGTGCAATTGCACTGGCGCTGGCCTCGGAGCGGAAAAAGTGTGAACTCCATGCCACCGATATCAGCATGGCCGCCATTCGGGTCGCACGGGAAAACGCCAGCCAGCTGGGCCTCAGTCGCATCCAGTTTCACCCGGGTTCATGGAGCGAGCCATTGCGAGGCAAATTCCACCTGATCGTCAGCAACCCGCCATATATCGACGCCGACGACCCGCATCTTGAACAGGGTGATTTACGTTTTGAACCACGTGAGGCACTCTCGCCGGGCCCGGACGGACTGGGCCCCATACGAAAAATCAGTCAATTGGTTCAACCCATGCTGGTCGATGGGGGCTGGTTAATGTTTGAGCACGGCTGGGACCAGGGATCCGCTGCCCGTGAGATCCTGCAGGATACCGGTTTTATTCATGTCAACACCCTGCAGGATCTGGCTGGCCATGAGCGGGTGACTGTGGGCGAGAAGGCCTAAACTACGTGTTAATCAGGCAATACACCAGCCTGCCTTGCCTCCCGCACCATAGCCCAGGGGCAGACCTGCATCCGGCGTGAAGCCGTGCAAATTCTCGCCCGGAAGAGCTGCCATTACGATATCACGGACCCTGAAAAGTTTTTCGAGGTCGATGCCGGTCTTCAGACCCATGGCATCGAGCATGAACACGAGATCTTCGGTAACAATATTGCCACTGGCACCCGGTGCGAACGGGCAGCCGCCAAGCCCGCCAAGGGAAGCATCGATCGTGGTGATGCCTTCTTCCAGGGCCACCACTACATTGGCCAGGCCGAGCCCGCGGGTATTATGAAGGTGCACTGCTTGCAAACCGTCATCACCGACTTCAGCGCGAACCAGTCTGATCAGGCGGCGCAACTGGGCGGGGTTGGCGTAACCGCTGGTATCCGACAGACAGACCTCATCACAGCCAAGCTCCATTAGCTTTACAGCCATTTCCACGACTTTCTCCTCAGGAACCTCTCCCTCGAGTGTGCAACCAAACGCCGTCGACAAACTACCTTCAAAACCGGGTCGTTGGTCAACCGGTTGTACATCGAGCAGTTCGGTAATTCTCCGCACCTCGTCATACACCTGCGTGTGCGTCTTGTTCAGATTCGCCTGGCTGTGTGCTTCGCTGACTGAAAGAGGTATAGAAATTTTGTGGATACCCGCCTTGATGGCATTTTCAGCACCCTTAAAATTCGGCACCAGCGCTGCAACCGTCAGCCCCGGTATGCTGCGTGCATACCCGACTACCTCTGCGGTATCAGCCAGTTGTGGCAATAAGCTTGGTGGAACAAAAGACCCGACTTCGATCTCCGCTACACCGGCATCTGCCTCCGCCCTGATCCAGGCTTTCTTTGCCTCAGTCGGCATGATGGCCTTGACACTCTGCAGCCCGTCACGTGGTCCAACTTCACTAACCAGAATATTGTCAGAATTCACGATGGTTTCCTTTGTCTCCGCCATGGGTGTCATATATGCTGCAATTGGCGAAAGATTACAAGGAAACCCAATGACGGCTTTACAATCGCTACCCCTGGCGGGTGTGAAAATCATCGAATTTTCCCACATGATTATGGGTCCCACAGCCGGGCTGATTCTGGCGGACATGGGTGCCGATGTGATCAAGATTGAGCCTTTAGGCGGTGATCCCACCCGCCAATTGAAGAATTCAGGCTCCGGTTATTTCACCATGTATAACCGCAACAAACGCTCTTTATGTGCGGACCTGAAGTCCGAAATTGGTCAAGCTGCGGTGTTAAAGCTGATCGAGAGTGCCGACGTCCTGATCGAGAATTTCCGCCCGGGAACCATGGACCGGTTGGGTTTCGGATATGACAAGCTAAAGCAGCTCAACCCTGAACTGATTTACTGTTCCGAAAAGGGCTTCCTGACAGGGCCTTATGAACACCGCACCGCACTGGATGAGGTGACGCAGATGATGGGTGGCCTGGCCTACATGACGGGGCCACCGGGGCAACCACTGCGCGCCGGCGCATCCGTGATTGATGTTTCCGGCGGTATGTTCGGCGCCATTGCCATATTGGGCGCACTCCACCAGCGTAGCGCCACCGGCAAAGGTCAGAAAGTCGCCGCTTCCCTGTTTGAGAGCACGGTATTCCTGGTCGGCCAGCACATGGCACAGAAAGCGATAACAGGTAAAGCTGCCGTGCCAATGCCGGCACGCGTTTCAACCTGGGCGATCTATCAGATTTTCCAGACCAGGGACGACCCCGTCTTTGTCGGCGTTGTGAATAACAAACAGTGGGTCCAGTTTTGCGAATCTTTTGGTCTGGATGAACTGGCGGTGGATGAATCCCTGCAGACCAACAATGATCGTGTGCTTGCCAGGGAGTGGTTGCTGCCCATAATCCAGAAAGTCTTCATGCAGTACACCAAGGCTGATCTGATGGAGAAACTGGAGAAGGCCGGTTTGCCGTTTGCCCCCATCGCTCGTCCCGACGACCTGTTCGACAACCTGCATCTGAAAGCAGGTGGAGGCCTGATCCCGTTAAAAATGACCGATGGCGAATTCAAAGGCAAAACCATTTCTTTGCCCGCGTTGCCGATCGAGATGGACGGTCAGCGCTTCGGACTGTATCAGCCTGTTCCGGCTGCGGGTGAGCATACCCATGAAGTACTCGTGGATGCAGGTTATTCCGAAACGGAAATTCAGGCGATGCTGGATAGCGGTGCCATTGTGGAGAGTAATTAATGTCTGAAATAAAAACGAATCGGCTCGAACAGGATCTGTTTGCGCTAATCGAGCCATTCGGTTCTCCCGGGGACGTTGACGCAGCTCTGCAGAGCGAAGCCCTGATGCTGCTGGACTTCGTGGACAACATCATTAACTCCGGTGAGATTGAGAGTATCAGCCAGGAACTGTGGCATAACTACCTCAACATCACGGGTCGGTCAAAATTCCTTGGCAACCTTGGCTCACCCGAGACCTGCTCGCAATGGGCCGACCACATGTTTCGCATTGTTGATGCCACGCAATATACATTGCTCACCATGTTGGAGCAGCGTGTCCTTGAACACCCTGAGCATCCGTTGTTCCGCGAACTGGACATGCAACTTTCGTTGTGGAGTTACGAGCAGGTTTTCGCCTACATGAAGAAAATCGCCGCCGCATTCTATTCAGCCGTTGAACAACCGCGCGTGCTGTTATACCTGGATAATTCACCCGAAGGTGCATGCGCCGACCTGGCCTGCTTGACCTTCGGTGTTCTTGACTCTCCGATTGACAAGCACTTCGATCAGGACACGATCGCGTACATCGTCAAAACACTCGGCATCAACATCGTTGTCACCGATACCGAGGCCCGGCTTCACCGCATGATCGAAGTGCAGAACCAAACCGGTATTCCACTCAAAATATTCGTCACCGACCCCGAGAACCGCGTTTTACGAAACAACGATCTTTATCTCGGTGAAGCATGCTCACGCCTTTCCATCAGGGAGGCCGACGCAATCCTGGCTGAACAACCGGCACGAAGCCCGCACGCCGTCAGCACCGTCATGTTTACATCCGGCAGCACGGGAGAACCCAAGGGTGTTGCGTTTACCAACTATAACCTCGTAACAAAACGATTCGCCCGCGCGGCAGCGCTGCCCCGGGTCGGGCATGATGAAGTACTGTTCTGTTACCTGCCGCTATTTCACACCTTCGGTCGCTTTCTGGAAATGATGGGAATGATCTACTGGGGCGGCACCTACGTATTTGCGGGCAACACATCACGGGAAACTTTCCTCAAACGCCTCAGTGAAGTGCAACCCACCGGTCTCATCGGCATCCCGCTGCGCTGGCAGCAAATTCAGGAAAGTTGCCTGAGCCAACTTGATCCGGCGGCATCAGCAGAGGTCGAAGAAACCACCTTTCGATCGGTTGTTGGCAAACGCTTGAGATGGGGGCTTTCCGCCGCTGGCTTTCTTGCCCCAAAGACTTTCAGGTTCTTTCACCGCAACCACGTCGCACTGTGTAGTGGATTCGGAATGACGGAAGCCACCGGCGGTATCACAATGACACCACCACAGTGCTATCGCGATAACTCCGTGGGCATCCCTCTGCCGGGAATGGCCACCCGCCTCACGGAACAGGGCGAGCTTGAAATCGGTGGGCCGTACCTGGCACGCTACCTCAATCAACTCAATGACAAAGACCCGGGCGCCGCATCTTTTAATGCTCGCACCGAGGTGATATGGATGAAAACGGGGGATCTCTTCCAGCTTGGTGAAGATGGACAATATGAGATCGTCGACCGCCTCAAAGATATCTACAAGAACAATCGCGGCCAAACGATTGCTCCGCGGCGCGTGGAGAAAAAGTTCAATGATGTTCCCGGAATCAAGAACGTTTTTCTAGTGGGAGATGCCCGCGACTATAACGTTCTGCTGATCGCAACTGACCAGGGCGAACAGTTGCTGAATGCCACATCGGGAGAAAAGGAACGCGAACTCTATTTTAGAAATATCGTCACCGCAGCAAACCAGGAACTGATGCCATACGAGCGCGTTGTCAATATCGCGCTACTGGATCGCGATTTTGATATTGACCAGGGTGAGTTAACACCCAAGGGGTCGTTCCGCCGCAAGCAGGTTCTTGAAAACTTCAAAACGGTTATTGACGAACTCTACGTACGGAACTTCGCCGAATTTAGCTGCCCGGACCTGACAATTCGTGTGCCGCGCTGGTTCTTCCGTGATCTTGGTGTGCTTGAGACCGATGATATTGAATGCTCGCCGGACGGTCTCTATGACAGGGCGCGTGAGCGCTATTTACCCATTCGTGCCGCCGGAGACAATGTCCAGATCGGTGATCTCGAGTATGCCATCGAGGGCGATATTATCGACCTCGGACTGTTTGCCCGTCAGCCGTTGCTGTGGGCAGGAAACCCCGCCCTGATTGCATTTTGCCCGTGCAAGGAAGGCTGGGATGCGCAGTTGAAAGGCATGGCCCCATACGTATTTTTACCCTACCGTGAAGACGCGAAACTCAAGACTGTCAAGGATAGCGGCGCGGGTATTTCAAACCACCAACTCCGTCGTGCACATCGTCTCTTTACCGATGCGCTGTTCAGTACAGAAGCTGTCGCTGCTACTGCGATCGATCAGCTCGAGAACTTACTTGCCAGTACGGATGACCGCCTGACTTCGCTGGTCAGAAACCGGCTCCAGGCCCTGGCCCGGCACCCGCTTGAGAACATTCGCTGCCAGGCATACAGCGTCATGCTGCTCAATTGCCCGATGCTCGACTGTCGCAGTGTTTATCCCGCTTTCCTGAGCTCCGGCCTGTCCTTTCTGAATGATGATTTTATCCACAGGATCGGACAGGAGAATATCGAACCACGGCGGCTTGAAGCACTCCGCCTGAGAATGTTGAACTATCGCACAAAGCTGGCATGGCCGGCCTCGGCAACGGTTATTGATCAAATCGGCAAACTCCTGGCATTGATGGCGAGCTTCGTGAAAACCAACCCCGAGTTCTTTTACGCCATCCGGGGAGAGCTTGCCAGCTGGGTCGTGCAGCAGACCGATGCGGGATTAATGAAGAAGGCAGAGTCATTGCTCATCGACCTGGCGCAATGGTACGAAAAACGCCTTCACGGCAAGATGAAACTGTATGAGAGGAGCGACTGGAATGAGCGCATGGTATTTGAAGAGGGTATTTCTGAATACGAAATCGAACGGCTAACAGAAGCGTTCTCACAAACAACGTTTCTGCACAAATCTATAGCACTCGCGTTCGACGACTACGCATTCGACCTCGAGAAGGTTTCCGCCGGCGGCATCTGGTTTTCCCGTTTATTGTCACAACGCGGCCGCCACGTATATCACGTCAGCATCAATGTGTCGGGGGGGATTCACTACGAACTGATGGTGATCCTGCGGGAGGACTACGCAGACCAGCCGGTGCGAAAGGTATTGTTCTGGCTGATGGCGCTCTCCGATCACCCGTTTGGTCCGGGGATCCTGCCACGGATGGGTTGCAGTCGCTCTGATCTGGGTATCCTGTCGGTCGCATACGTCAATGACCTGACGGTTTGGGAGCGCATCCGCGAGTTCAGTAGCGCACGAACAGATATCTTCGCGCGACAACGTCCGCAATTTCTGCAAAAGCTATTCACACGCGCCATGACAGCGTTTTTTGCGGCATGTCGCATCAGCGGTTACCAAATCATACCCGGCCAACTGTCACCAACCAATGTGGTTGTACCGGAGCCGGACTACCGCACAGGTGGAACCATTCTCTCGCTTGGTGGATGGCAGGACTACAGCGGACCCTTATCCATGGTCAGACCACTGATCAAAAATTTCTTTGAGCAAACCGCAACACATAATCCATGGTCTGCAGATACGCTGGACGAGATCTGGATCTTTGATGCCTGTATCGAGGGTCTCGGTATCGACGAGGGACGGGATTTCCTGCGCAAACTGGATGTGGATCTGGCGGCACAAGACCTGGCCAGTGAAAAAACGCTTCGTCAGAAGTTGGCAGTATTTCTCACACAACTGGGTAGCGACTACCACGTTCCGGTACCGCTCTTGAATGCCATTGGGCGCTACAGGGAATGGGGTGATGTCAATCCCGGCACCACACCAAAGGCAAAGGAGGACTTGATCGATACACTGTACAAGTTGTACAGAATTGACCGTTTCGGGGATACAGCACGCTACTACATGTATCGGCACACGTATTTTGGCAATGCTCCGGACAAGGTCTGTGCAGCATTTGATTACCTCCTGGGCGTACTACATGAGAACCCCGACATGTCGGCGACCTCATCACCAGCCTTGTCAGAGCTCCAGGCAACACTGCAGGAACGGCATGACCGTCATGCCTTCGGCCATCTTGTCTTTCCACGCACACATGAAGTACCCGATCTGGAGGTTCTCGCAATCGGCGACCGGAGCGTCAGACATGTTGTTATCAAATCGCAGATCACGGCCCGCGATGGCACACACTACTATGTCAGAGAGGCGACGGAACCTTCGGAAATCGGACAATTGTATCGATTATTTTTGCGTCAACGCTACCCTAAAAAGGTCTCCGAACACGACCGGTTCCTGGTTCTTATCGATGACCTCGACCGCTTGCTTGGCGGAGTTTGCTTTGAAGTTGAAAGTGACAGGGTCGTGTACCTCGATGGCATCGTCATCGCAAGGCAACTGCAGGGCAACGGGCTCGGTAGCGCGCTGCTTGAGGATTTCTGTATGAGAATGACGAACCAGGGATACGAAGTGGTGAGAACACATTTCTACAGAAGAAACTTCTACCTCAAACGATCATTCCAGACTGATCAGCGATGGGGAGGGCTGGTGAGGTTTCTTGTGAATACGGCCGTGTAAAATCGCGATTAACTTCGAAACCCCGCAGTGAATAGCCACCCGGGGTATATTGTCATGCATGCCAGAATTCCGGCATCAACAGTACCAGCAATGTATAAATTTCCAGACGACCCAACAACATCGCGAAGCTCAAAATAATTTTAGCCGCATCGTTCAGGGAAGCGTAATGCAGGCCAGCCTCGCCCAAAGCAGGCCCCATATTGCTGATACAGGCGACCACGACGGAATAGGAAGTCACCATATCAAGACCCGTGGCCGTAAGCAGCGCAGTCATGATCGCGAAGCTGGCAATGAAGAGAAAGAAAAACCCCCAGACGGCACCCATTGTCTTTGCCGAGGCTGTCCGCCCATTGTATTTGACCGGAAAAATCGCACTCGGGTGAATCAAGTGACGTATTTCCCGTAATGCCTGGCGGTGCAACAAAATGATGCGTATGACCTTCATCCCTCCAGCGGTACTACCGGCGCAACCGCCAATGAACGCAACCAAAATAAGCAGCAGTGGTACAAAGCTCGGCCAGGTGTAAAACGGGTCGGTGGTAAAACCGGTAGTCGACATCACCGACACGACATGAAACGAACCATGGCGCAACGAAGCTCCGAAACTGTCAAAAGTGTTTGTCAGGTAAAGTGCAAAGGTTGCCAAAAGAATAAAAACAGCCAGCAATAGTGTGTAAACCTTGAGCTCAGTATCCATGAAATAAGCCTGCATGCTCGCCCTGCGCCAGGCAGTGAAGTGCAGTGCAAAATTAATACCCGCGATGAACATGAAGAACATGGCAATGGCTTCCAGCTCAGGACTATCCCAATAAGCCAGGCTTTCGTTATGGGTGGAAAAACCACCCGTGGCAACCGTGCTGAATGCATGTCCCACGGCATCAAACAGGTTCATACCGCCCATGTCATAGGCAACGATGCACAGAACGGTGATGCCGACATAAACCAGCCACAGAGCTTTTGCGGCCTCGGTAATACGAGGTGTAAGCTTGGAATCCTTCATCGGGCCCGGAGTCTCTGCGCTAAATAGCTGCATACCGCCAACTCGCAGCATCGGCAGGATGGCAACCGCCAACACGATGATACCCATGCCACCCAGCCATTGCATTTGCATACGGTAATAAAGGACGGCGCGGGGCAAGGCATCCACATTGGCAATAATTGTCGCGCCCGTGGTAGTGAAACCGGACATGGATTCGAACACCGCATCCACGATGGACAGGTCGGGTGCGCTTAACAAAACAAAAGGTAATGCACCCACCAACACCACCGCCAGCCAGCTACAGGTAACAACCAGGAAGCCATCACGTAAACGTAATTCACGCGTCTCATGCCTGACCGGCATAAAAATCAGCAGACCCACCACCAGGTAAATCGCGGCACTGATCAAAAACAGCATGTAAGTACCATCGCCGTAATACAGCGATACCAGCACCGGTGGCAACATCATCAGGCTTGAAGCCGCAACGAGGAACCCGATAATCCTTTGTATATTTGCAAACCCCATACCAGTTCCCAAAAAAGTATCAAACCTGACTGGAAAAACCGCTCACACGACGTGAATTGTGAAAGTCATCTCACAATTTCTATTGAATTGAAATTCATCTACACAGCGTACGATGCGCGATTGATCAGGGCAATAATTTTTTCGTAGTCAAGCACAAGGCCAATGCCTCAAATTATGTTCATTGTGTCAGTGTAGCCACCCAGAATTCCAATCAGATCCTAATGGTATATTAATAAATACTAATGTACAGGTTACCTTACGTAATGAGATAATTAAGCGTCTAAAACGGGCTTCGTTTTTTTATTCTTCCGGAGTAAAGCACCATGTCGGAAACACTGGTTTTAAATGAAGCAATGCTGGTTTCGGGCATTGTTCTGGCCGCTACCTTTATCGGGATATTCACCGAGAACCTGCATGGTTTTCACCGTGCAAAATTCGCCATGCTAGGTGCTATCATCATGATCATCATAGGCCAATACTATGGTTTTTATGATTCATCCCTGGCAGCTCTTGCGGTGGACTGGAACGTGGTGTTCCTGCTGGGCTGCATGATGGCCGTTGTATCCGTCATGATACCGACCGGGGGGTTCCAGGTCATGGCCAGCTACATGGCCAGAATCAGCAAGGGCCGGCAATTCTTACTCCTGTTCCTGCTGGGTTCGGCGGTGACAGTGCTTTCACTATTGCTGGATAATGTAACCACGGTAGTCATTTTCGGGCCACTTATTATCATGGTCGCGCGTTCAATAAAGGTATCGCCGATTCCCTTCTTGATGGCAGCCGCCCTTCTTTCAGATACCGGTGGCGTGGCAACCCTGGTCGGTGATCCGCCCAACCTGATGATTGGTTCAGCCAACAACATCGACTTCAATACTTTTTTCTATCACATGGGCGGCATTGTTTTCCTCGCCTGGGTATCGATTCTGATCTCTCTGAAATTTCTGTTTCACAAGGAGTTGGCAATAAAACCCGAGGGGGAATTCACCGAAAAACCCGATTATCACGATCGCAAGCTATGGAATCAATGCCTTGCTGTACTCGGCGTCATGGTGGTCTTGTTCATCATTCACCACCAGATACACTGGGAACCCTGGATGGTCTCAGCTACCGGCTTGACCCTGTTGCTGTTCATTGCGCGAAAAGTTGAAATGGATCACGCG
>Ga0190293_1000962_pt1 | contig 10227 bp, 7 predicted proteins | sample 48693001_MG_FD_161671 | JGI IMG/M metagenome (GOLD analysis project Ga0190293, IMG submission 161671) | Hydrothermal vent microbial mat bacterial communities from Southern Trench, Guaymas Basin, Mexico - 4869-30-0-1_MG | ecosystem: Environmental > Aquatic > Marine > Hydrothermal vents > Microbial... | reverse complement strand
CCTTTACCGCCTGGATCACCTTATCGGCAACTGATAGAACGGCATTATGCCCGAATCCTACCATTATCTTCTTCTCGGGAGCATCTTCGCTGAAACCATCTGCTGCAAGAGCAGCTTCTATAACGGTAGAGAAATCATGATCATCTATATGAGGCACTCCGGGCCATTGAACCAATCCTGTTGTGAAGATTCTATCCATGTAGGAATCTTTCGGTTTCTGGATACAGTTAGTGGTCATCAGGATGGCTCCGGGGAATGCATCGAACTCCTTCTGCTGATCCTGCCAGGCACCGCCATAATTCCCCACAAGGTGGGGGTACTTCTTCAGCCCCGGATATGCAAGCGTTGGAAGCATCTCACCATGTGTGTACACATTTATTCCCTTGCCCTCGGTCTGCTTCAGAAGTTCATCAAGATCCTTCAGGTCGTGACCTGAAACTACGATTGCCTTACCCTTGATTGGTGTAACCCTTACTTCGGTAGGCTCAGGATGTCCGTATACCCCGGTGTTTGCCGAATCAAGCAATTCCATGACACGGAGGTTCTTCTCTCCAACCTTAAGAGCCATTGCGAAAAGGTCACCAACTGTGTTCTTCCGTGTAAGAAAATCAAGACTTTCATGGAAGAATGCGAATACATCATCGTCCTCATAGCCAAGGATCAGAGCATGGTCAGCATAGGATGCTGAACCCTTGAGCCCATAGGTTATCAATTCCTCAAGGCCCGTGATATCCTTGCCGGGATCTTTAAGTCTTTCAGCAATAGAGAGCTTTGCGGCTTCGTTCTCGATCTCCGTCTCGTTTTCAGGCATCTCCCAGACTGCGGGTCCGCCCAGCTTATCAGGATCCAGCCCCTTGTCTTTGCAGGAATTGATATACTGATCATGAATACTGTCCCGAATACGGACTCCGGTACGTATCAGATTTATCAGAGTATCCGAATCGAAATTTACATTTGTCACAGTTGTGAAGAGTGCTTCGATCACAAAAACATCCGCTTCACGGTTAACAACCCCGAGTTTCCTGGCCCTGACTGCCCAATTGGAAACGCCTTTTGCAACGTATACAAGAAGATCCTGCATTACTGCGGTCTTAGGGTCCTTACCGCAGACTCCAAATCTGTCGCAGCCGGTCCCTTTTGCTGTCTGCTCACACTGATAACAGAACATTTCTTCCCCTTCCGGTGAGATGAATTATTATTGAAGAATCATAAATCGGTATTTTCATACCAATTATACTAATCGCACGTTAACCGTCAATGGGTGGATGTTTGCAGATTACTCATAACAGACATTATTGACGATATGGTATTCTATTACTATTTTAGGAACAATGAAAGGAATGCTATGTCATTACCAGTGTCCATCCCCGAATCAGTTTCCCTCGCAGTCCATGCAATGGCAAGGCTTGCATCTGGCGGATCCGAAGCTGTGAAGCTGAATGATCTCCTTATCAAGCCGGGTTCAGTAGCCCATCTCTCCAAAGTTATGCAGAAACTCACAAAGGCGGGGATGGTTAAATCCAGAAGAGGCCGTGGCGGGGGGTTCACCCTGGGAGTCAACGCCTCCGATATCAGGCTGATGGATATCTGGATAGCTCTTGAAGGAACCTTCGAAACCAGTTTATGCCCCTACCTGGAGAACGGATGCACCATTCCTGTATGCCTTTTCGGCACAATCGGGAAAGATGCCTCACAACTTATCAGAGACTATTTTACTAATACTACAGTCGAGGATATTGGAAAACTTCTTAAAAAGGGACAGAACCGAATAGTGAACTGACTCAGAGAGACTCTCTCTTTTTCACGTCACTCAGTGCTTTCTGCATCAGATGGAACATCCGGCTTCAAAGCTTTCCGAATAAGCAGGAATACACCGCGCCACGCAATTGCCATCAAGGTGAGGAAAAGCAATCCTCCAAAAAGGTTTTCGCTTGTCAGATAATTGAAAAGTCCGTGCAGTACCATACCCGCCAGCAATCCCAGTACAACCAGCATTGATGATTTGTATGTTTTTCTTTTCTTGTGCCATCCCAGAGCAAGTCCCCACAGACTTGAGAACAGCGCGTGAGCCGGAACACTCAGCACCGCTCTCCCGGTAAGAACATAGACTCCCATTTCTGCTCCGCCGGATGCCCAGCTGTTAAGCACATAGAGAATGTTCTCAACCGATGCGAATCCTAATGCAGCAGCTGTTGCGTAGACCATACCATCAACAGGCTCATCAAATTCGCTGCGATTGTATACCGTCCATCGGACGCAGAGAAATTTAGCGATCTCCTCGGTAAATGGTGCTACAAATACGGCAAGTGAGAGAAGACTCACGTAAAATGGAAGCTCTTTCAGTGAAAAGACCATAGCAGCCCCAACCAGTGCTCCCACAAGAAAAGTCCTTGCTACAAGCTTTTTTGGCTCAGGTGCGTATCTGTCACTTCTATAGAAGTAGATCATCCAGAGAAATGCCGGAATGACAGAGGCAAGTGCTGGAATCAGCATTGGAGCATTGCATCATGCAAATATCCGGGTATGACACTTGAATAATTCAAATAGTATTCCTAACTGCTAAGACAATGAAACCATATCTCTCATTACCGTTCACTGTCAATAAACACATTTTTCTACGAAAACAGCTCTCTGAATTTGATATCCTCATGCAATCTCTGTATTCCCATCCGGGTAATGGCGAAATCGTACTTCACCGGATCAGCGGGGTTGATCTCTCTGAAACTCTCCGTTATCTCAAGTGCAGACACGCAGCTTGCGGTTTTCCTTCCGGTGAACCCCAGCGCACAGGCAGCCCTGAACATATGAACATCAAGGGGAACTATCAGAACTGATGGTGCTATCCACTCCCATCCTCCTGGATCAACCTCATCCTTTCTGATCATCCATCTCATGAAGAGGTGAAGCCTTTTGCAGGCACTTCCAAGGGATGGCCTGGGCAGCAGGCTGCACTTCTCCATTCCTGCAAGTTCCAGAATAACCTCCACAAACCGCTCGAGGGCATTGTAATAAGTACCTTTCTCTGAGATGAAAGCTCCGAACATATTTCCAAGGAGTCCCCATTGTTTCTGAAGCATTGATGCTGATTCAAGAAGGGTTACCACCTCCACAGCTGTGGTAAACCTGTGTTTGAATCCTGCGAGTGCACCCGAAAGTTCTTTAATGGAAACTTCCTTGAGAAAGGCGGATGGAGCTGGTCCAAGTACATCAAGAACTTTTTCGGTACTTTTCAGTATCTGCGTAACTCTCCCATAGGCAAGTCCGGAAGCAATAAGTCCGGCTATTTCCCTGTCTTCAGTACTGCTGTACCTCCATAGAAACTCAAGCGGATCAGGGTGAATGAATTCGCGCCGGTTGTATTGTATATAAACGTTCTCAAGGCGTTCACGAAGCTCATGCAACGGCAGCACAGCTGTCAGTCAGCTATCGGAAAAGTGTGACTTTTTGCACTGCCTGGCATCCGGGACTCGAAAGTTTCATGATGTATACACCTGCCGGAATCGTCTCGTCAGGTGTCCACGTGAAGGAATCAAAACCGGCTTCAACTGAATTGTCAGCTACGGCGAGTACCCTTCCGGATATATCGAATACCGTCATCGTTACAGGGGCCAGAGAAACCGTTGAGTACTGAACTGAGACAGCATTCCAGAACGGATTCGGTTCCGCACTTTCAATTACCAGGCCCGCTGTTGAATAATCACCATGACCAAGACCTGTTGAATTGGTTTCATATTCGAAGAACCAGGTGTCCGGGGCGAATCTCGGCCGGGTTTCATTTCTCACGGAGTTATCGGAGGCGGAAATGTAATACTGCACCGTTTCGATTCCGGAGACTCCTGGAATATCAACTGTGAACGAATCGGAACCGGTGGAGGTCATGGATAGTGATGTGAAGGATCCTGATGTGCCGATTCTGTAATACACATCATGACCGGTCAGAGAATTACCAGGATGGCACCGGATTAGCGCATCGATTGTAACCGGGGTACTCGAAGGCTGCTGCGAATCCACAGGAATATGATGGATGAACAGCATCTCGTTGTCCATAACATTCCTGGTCCTGCAGTGAAGCGCATCGGTGGGTTCCCAGCCGGAGTACTCAAAACCATCAATGGTATAACCCGGCATAGCGGTCTCGTACAAAGCGATTGCAGCTGCATCGTAGCCTGAACCGAAAAGAGGAACGTAGACATGATCGTTACTTATCAGACTGTTCGTATACCCCTCGCTTCCGCTGCTCTCAACTCTGTAAACTTCCCAGTTGGTTCCGTGAGGACTTTCAGTTGCTCCCAGCAGATCCGCAGCCGCTTCAAGGGCAACATAATCGCCATGACCAGGTGGAACCCTGAGAACAAGAATCTTTCCGGGGCTGAGCATCTTAGCCCAGCAGTCGATATGGTCGATGTAGCTTCCCTGAGGATCATCCATTGTAACGTAGTTATCTACTCCGAGATAAAGCGCCATCTGCGAATCGACCCAGTCTTCGTTCCCACCGTTCTCATCGTAAACCATATCAGTGGACATCGACTGATCGAATCCGCTGGACATGTAATTTCCACCGGTATGAACGATCGTTGAAGTATAAACTGGAATTCCCCACGCTGATCCCACAACAATCGGGATATTATTATCGAGCGGTCTGGGTCTGTTGTATGAATAATTGAAGATGCCCTGCTGGCCATCCTCCAGAAGAACGAACCATGGTCCGTAATCGCGAACCCAGATTGTGTTGGTTTCGGCAAAAACATAATCAACATTATCCATGTTCGCTCCATAATTAACGAAGGCGGTCTCAACCGAACTCTGCTGACCGGATGTGCAAATCACCCAAACTGTAGTTTCTTCAGAAAGGGCTACTATCAAACCTGGAGGAAGCCCCAGCGGCCATCTGACGAATACTCCAGTTGCAGGGTCAAATTCGCCGGGGTTCATTGTTCCATCCGGCGGCGGCGCAGTAGCAAGGGTATTGATGCCTATTTCATCCAGACGCAGCAATTCCTCATCCGTGAAACCGATGGGAAGCAACTCCTCCGTTCCGCACACGGACATCTCAGCGAATGCTGCCATCGCGAATATCAGCAGTAAGGGTGCATACTTCATCGGTTTCCTCCTGGAGTTCATCGAATCAAACAGTGTAAATGACAATGGTATAACAAAAAGTATACAAAACAGTTTCGGAAAGAGAAAGCTCCATGTAACAGGGGATATCAAAAATTGTATGTATTAACTTAGAATAGCATATAATAATAGATTATCATACCTTATTGAAGTATATTCGATTAATATATATTTCTAAGTTATTTATAAGTACTAAATTAAGGATATTGCGTCCAGTAAGTTGAAGAAGTGTGGTACGTCCCCGTTATTTGAGGGCTTCGATGGATGTGAACTTGCGGTTCAGGCGCAGCTCACTTAGAACCAGTCTGTCCGTCTCATTCACATCATCAATCAACAATCTGGTCATAACCTCTCCGATACCCGGACCGAGCATGAATCCCTGACCGCACATTCCGACCGCGACATAGTGATTATCCGGTCCGCACCTGTCCAGTATCGGTGCTCCGTCCGGTGTCATGGGATAAATGCCTCTCCACGTTCTCCGGACTTTAATATTCGCAAGCCTGGGATAGAGATCTATCATTCTGGCTGCCACCAGAGGAAGGAATTCGGATCTTTCATCGGTATCGGTACCCGGAATCGGCGGATCAGGTGTTATACAGAAAACGATCTGGCCTGTATCGTGCTGATAAAAATAGTAATTGGCTGAACCGGGTGCTTTTCTGATGTCCACCACCATAGGGTCGAAGAGCCTCCTTACAGGTTCGGTAACTCCCGCCTCATGGCTCTCCGGGAACACTGGAAGTTCAATTCCCGCCATTCTTCCGACTGGAGCAGCAAAGGATCCTGCGCAGTTCACAACGGTTCCGCATGAATACGTATCCCTGTCAGTCGTAACCGAAACTACCCTGTTTCCATCAATGCCAAGGTCTGTAACGGTTTCGTTGAAAACAAAATCCGCACCGAGTTCTGCAGCTTTTCTCCCGAAGGCGTAACAGCTCTGCATGGGACTCGCGCTTCCGTCAAAAGGGGACCAGGTTCCTCCAATAAGACCTTCGGGATTTATACCGGGAACAAGGTTCTCCATCTCCGCTGCATCTATGAGCCTGATGTTAAGGCCTGCCTTCTGCTGAAGCGGAACATTGGCTCTGAAAATGTTCATTGTTTCCTCATCGTATGCCACGTAAGTGTAACCGCCCTGGTACCAGCTTATCTCATCTCCATGGATTTCTTTCCATGTTCTGAAGACCTCAAGAGAACGGAGCCCCAGCGCGACCTTGGCCGGTTCACTGTGAGTAGCCCTTGCTCCCCCTATGGCGCACTTGTTGTTACCCTGGCCGGCTGATGGAGCGCTGTCTATGCAAAGAACGGATACACCCTTCTCAGCCAGATTCATTGCAAGGGGAGTTCCGACACTTCCGGCTCCGATAATGATCGTGTCGTAGTTCTTCCTATTCATCGTCCGCCCCCTTGAACCATCCCAGCTCGGTTTCGGCGAAAAGGGGTCTGTCCGTGAAAGCCGTTACTTCCCCTGCAGGAATCCCCTCCTCCCTGCATATCCTTTCGATAAGAGAGGAGCATGTCTTACCCCCGCATGCTCCGAACCCGGCTCTTGTAATCGCCTTGAGATGGTTCATATCCCTTACTCCCGATCTTAAATGCCTGCGGATATCACCGGCACTTACCCTCTCGCACCTGCAGACGATAGCATCATCGGGTAATGGCACTTCCAGAGGTTCGCTCAGAGGGGCAATATCCTCAGGTTCCTGGATCCTTACTCCGGCAACCCTGCATGCTATATCAGCGGGGGTTTCAAGTTTCAGCAGAGTCGTATGTGGAAATCCTGCAGCTTTTTTCCAGCCTGTGATAACAGCTTTTCCGAGCACGGAGCCCTCCCATCCGGTAACGGTAACCTCACTGCCGGGCTCAAGATACCACTCACCCAGTTCGAAAGGTACTGTTACCAGTGCTGTCTCTCCCGATTTTCTGAAATCTACCAGTGTAACAGCCAGCCCAGGACACACAGCTACACATTTTTCGCATCCAACGCAGGAGCCATGGAATTCCGGCAGACCCATGATCGGATGCCCCGATGTACCAATCAGATCCTTCGGACAGCATGTCATGCATGGATTGCACGGGATTTCCTGCATGCAGTGAAGAACGGGGAAAACACCTTCCCTAACCTCAGAGGGATGGTATGGAAACAATTCTCCGCCGGGGCTTTTCAGCACCTCAGCCTTCTCATGAAGATCCGGAGGGATTGAGATATCCTCCGCTCCCAGTTCCCTGGCGATCTGAAGCCCTCTTATTTTTCCCGAGAACATCGCTGCGCTGGCTTCTGCTATCTCCTCCGCGTCACCTGCCATCAATGTCCTCATTCCGAACTTCAAAGCCTTCTGGTGGAATTCATCAACAGGGTTAAGCCCCACTGCAACCAGAATGGTGTCCACTTCCCAGCTTTTCTCGGTACCGGGCAGGGGGGCGAACGAATCATCAACTTCAGCGATCGTAACCGCTTCCACCTTCTCATTGCCATGTGCGGCAAGCACGGTATGCCGGGTGAAGATTGGAACACCGAGCCTCTTGATCTTATCCGCGTGAACCTTGTAGCCGCCGCATCGGGGCATAGCTTCCGCCAGACCCGCAACGGTCATCCCGGCCTGCAGAGCATGGTACGCGGCAATAAGACCGACGTTCCCTCCGCCAACAACAAAGATTCTTTCTGAACACCTCACCAGATCCCTGTTCACAAGGGTCTGGAATGCTCCAGCGCCGAATACTCCGGGTAATGTACATCCGGGGAATGGAAGTGATTTTTCCCTTGCTCCGGTTGCGATAAGGAGGTATTCGGGCTTCACAATTCTGTAACCGTCTGAGCACCTTACACCAACCGTACCGTCACTGAATACTCCGAGAACAATACTGTCGAGCCATACGTCCACAGACTCCAGTCCCTTGATCTCTCCTGCAAGCAGGGAAGCTATGTGGATACCCCTTGTTCCGGCATGGCAGTCAGCCACGGAGCCGAAGAACTTGTGCGTCTGCAGAACAAGCTTACCGCCAAGACGGTCCTTGTCGTCAACTATGATGGTATCAATACCCTTTTTTCCTAGTTCTATAGCGGCGGCCATACCTGATGGCCCCCCACCGAGGATCAGGACACCCGTTTCAATCGCACGAGGTTTCCGAACGTCAGGTCCGGGAAGATCACTCAGTTCGGGAAGACCTTCATTGCTTTCTATCCGCATGCCCGCCTCAAGCGGGACTACACAGCTCTTGCGCGGAATGCCATCTATAAGAAGAGTACACTGTGAGCACTGTCCATTCGCGCAGAACATTCCCTGCGCGCTTTCGTCTGCGTGGTGGTGTCCGAAGATGTGAACCCCCATGGCAAACAGAGCGGATGAGACGGCTTCACCCTCGATACCGGTGACAGATTCTCCATTAAAAGTGAATTCAACTCTATTGACCCCGGATTCTTCCAGAACCGGATGTCTTGTAATTCTTTTTTTCCCGGAAGGCACTTCTCCTCCTTAGCGGTACTCTGGATCTGCTTAATAATCAGAGAATGGGCAATCTATTACTGCACCGGAAATGATGCAACAGTTTCAAGTGTTATTTCTTTCCTGTTTTCCTGCTCCAGTCAGCTGCGAATTTTATCCTTCTGGGTTTCAAGGCTTTGGCGAATCCCCTGCATCCGGGGTAATTGACGCATCTCCACACGGTAATATGCGGATACTTATGCAGTTTTGTCATGGCTCCGCATAATGGACACACGGGAATATTATCCCCTGCCTCTCTTTCTATCGCTCTTTCCTCGGCATCTATCTCCTTGTATTGCTTCTTCCTGTCGGGGCCCCCCAGCCATTGACGTATCACCTGCCTGATTATGAACCAAAGGAACGCCAAGCCCACAAACAGAAGCAAAAGCCTCGCAGAGTTCATTTTTATCCTCCGGCGGACAGAGAAGTAGTTTTCTTCAACAGTTAGCGGTTGACAGACGCTCTTTTCATGCGTAAGTAATATGGTCTATTATCAGGATGAATATTAGTAACCTTTTTCGATAAGAACAGGTACGGGATTAGAGGAGTATTGACTTGAAGAACTACAATTCAGATAAGCTTAGAACATTAGCAGTTGTCGGCCACGGAACGGTCGGAAAAACCAGTCTCTGCGACTCGCTTCTTTTTGTAAGTAAAGCAGTTGACCGCCTCGGAAGTGTCGATAGCGGCACAAGCCAGTTCGATTACACTGATGAGAGCCGCGACCGGAAACACAGTCTTTCCTCTTCAATGGGTATAGTTGAACACAACGGTTACAAGATCAACATAATCGATACACCGGGGCTGGCGGATTTCCACGGCGCTACAATCGGCAGTGTCATGGTGTCCGACGGAGTTATTCTTGTCGTTGACGGCTCAGATGGCGTAGAGGTTGGAACCCTTAAAACATGGGACTTCGCCGCGAAGAACGATAAACCGCTGATGATCTGGGTGAACAGGGTTGATCGCGATAACGCTGTTTTTACCAGAACACTCGAAGATATCAGAAAAAACCTCAGAAAAAGTGCAATTCCGGTAACATTTCCCGTGAAGGATAACGGTACTTTTTCCGCGATCGTCAATGTACTTACAGGTAAGGCCGTTGATGCTCAGGGTAAGGATATCCCCGTACCGGATTTTGCAAAAGATGACGCTGAATTCTACAGAATGCAGCTGGTCGAAACTGCTGCCGAGTCTGATGATAAACTGATGGAATCATTCTTCGAGAATGAAACGCTTTCGGAAGAAGAACTGAGTATCGGCCTTAAAAAGGCATTTGCAGCCAGGAATTTCTTCCCAGTATTCAGCGGTCTTGCAATCCCGCCTGTCGGCCAGAAGTTCCTCCTTGATTCAATCCCGGATCTCGTGCCCTCTCCTCTGGAAGGGCTTCCTGCAGCCGCAACCGACCGGGACAAAGAAGTTATGATTGATCCCGACCCATCGGGGCCCTTCGTAGCCCGGGTGTTCAACTGCAAAGTAGACACACACATGGGCGAAATAGTCTTCGCACGTGTACTTAGCGGCGGAGTTGAAGGAACCACAGATATATCCAACACAACAAAAAACTCTTCCGAACGCCTTGGCAACTACTATTTCATAAGCGGATCCAGCAGAACCGATGAAG
>Ga0190293_1000961_pt1 | contig 10229 bp, 11 predicted proteins | sample 48693001_MG_FD_161671 | JGI IMG/M metagenome (GOLD analysis project Ga0190293, IMG submission 161671) | Hydrothermal vent microbial mat bacterial communities from Southern Trench, Guaymas Basin, Mexico - 4869-30-0-1_MG | ecosystem: Environmental > Aquatic > Marine > Hydrothermal vents >... | reverse complement strand
AGGACGTTCGCGAAAAACTCAAAGCCGAAGCCATTCGCCGCGAACAGACCGTCGGCCCCGAAGGAACGGTTGAAGAGGGGGGCTTTGTCGCCGAAGAAATCACTTCACACCCCGACTTCGACTGGAACAACGGGGAAAAATATCCCCGCTGGTGCTTTGGTGCCTTTCAGCAGTTCGGACAGCAGCCCGCTGCCGAACAGGCGAAAATCTTCCTCGATGAATTTGTAAAATCGCGTGAAGGCCAGCCGCCGTTTCACTGTCCGCCGGAAGCCAAACAGATGTTCCTCGATGCCTACAAGGAACTCTGGGGCGCCGACCCCGCCGACCTCGAAAAACTGCTCGACTAAATGCGTTGAACTTCTCGCCGGGTGGGAGCACCCGGCCTACAGCATTCTGATCTTATGTAGGCCCCTGCCCTCAGCGGGCGCTCTTGTTTTCCAAACCTGAGAAAACGGCTTTTTGGGATAGTCCGCCATGAGGAAGCGAAGCGAGTCGAATGGTCGGGGCGACTGGATTGCTGCGGCCGGAGACCTTGCCCTTCGGGGCCGCTCTGCCTTCGGCAGATCAGCCTCGCTCGCAGTCTCGCGTCAAACCAGTTCCTGGTTCTCATCCGCACCCGACACAAAAAACCACCTTCCGGCGGTTGTTTTTGGTCGGGGCGACTGGATTCGAACCAGCGACTTCTACACCCCCAGCGTAGCGCTCTGCCAGACTGAGCTACGCCCCGACATTTCTTAAAGCGCAAAAAGCTATCACGCACCCATCAGACGGTCAACGCGAGATTGTAAAGAATGGGGCAAGTTGAAACTTGCAACCGAACGTAATCCCCACTTAACTGCTCAGCGTTATGCCAAAAGACCTGACCACTGTAACTCAAACCGCCGCCGCGCTGACCGGACTCTATTCGTCTGAACACGACGACCGGCCCGAAAACGTACTGTGGAATTACCCCGCCGCCGCCCACGTCGTCGAGGCGCTCAAAATCCTCATCCACATTATGTTCCCCGGCATGTATCCGTCCGAAGCCGAAGAGCTGGAGCCGCATTTTGTGAAGCAGCTCAAAGAGGTTGCCGGCCTCCTGTTACCGGAACTTGAGCGCGCCATTCCCTTCCGCTGGCAGGCGGAGTCCGCCCGCCGCGCGGGCGAAAAGCCGTTGAAAAATGTTCCGGCGGAAGCCGAACGGATTCTGAACACTTTTCTGGAAAAACTGCCCGCTGTCCGCAAAATGCTCATTGAAGACGTAAAAGCCGCCTACGAAGGCGATCCCGCCGCCCTCAGTTATGCCGAAGTGAAATTGGCCTATCCCGGACTGCTCGCCATCACCTCGCACCGCATCGCCCACGAGCTCTACCGCCTCGACGTGCCGATCATTCCGCGTATTATGAACGAGTGGACCCACGCCAAGGCAGGCATCGACATCCACCCCGGAGCGACCATCGGCCACGGCTTTTTTATTGATCACGGCACCGGCGTGGTGATCGGAGAAACGACAAAAATCGGCAGCGGCGTAAAACTCTATCAGGGTGTAACGCTGGGTGCTAAAAGCTTCCCGCTCGACGAACACGGCAACCCGATCAAACATATTCAGCGCCACCCGACCGTCGAAGACGGCGCCATCATTTATGCCAACACGACCGTACTGGGCGGCAAAACCGTAATCGGGCATCATTCGGTGATCGGCGGAAATGTATTCCTGATCGAGAGCGTTCCGCCGCACAGTTTTGTCACCAAAACCGGGGACAGCGCCACCATCCGCACCAAAGACACTTCCGCGATCCTCGGGGGGCTTGGAATCTGACATCAAAAACTGATTAAAAAGCTGGACTCACCCCGCCCCCAACCCTATATTTCTGCGCTTTTACAGGGATTTTTCAGGAGCACAACATGCCAAAAATGAAAACTAAACAGTCTGCGGCCAAACGGTTTAAAAAAACGGCCACCGGCAAGCTGAAATATGCCCACATGGGCGGCAGCCATATCCTGACCGGAAAGAGCCGTAAGCAGAAACGCCGGCTCGGAAGCAAAAACATCGTCGCGGCCTCGGATCAGAAACGCATCGCGAGCACCATCCCCTACGCTTAATTTTTTCAAGGAGTAACTGACCATGCCAAGAGCCACCAACGCCCCGGCATCACGCCGCCGTAAAAAAAACCGCCTGGAACTCGCTAAAGGGTTCCGCGGCGCACGCAGTAAACTTTTCCGTCAGGCCACCGAGGCCGTTGACCGCGCACAGGCGATGAGCTACACCCATCGCAAACAGAAAAAGCGCAACTTCCGTCGGCTCTGGACCGTGCGCATCAACGCCGCCTGCAAAGCCAACGGCATCAGCTACAGCCGCTTTATTGAGGGACTGATCAAGGCGGACATCACCCTGAACCGCAAAATGCTTTCCGAAATCGCGATTTATGATGAAGCCGGTTTTGTAAAACTGGTCGAAACGGCCAAAGCAAAAGTCGCTGCCTAGGAAAATGTAGGACAGCCATCTTGGCTGTCCGGACAGGCTGGAAGCCTGTCCTACGTTTAAGCTCGCAAAAAGACCGGCCTTACTGCCGCTCTTTTTTTTATAGCGCACTTATTGTCGGACTCGTCTGACCTGTCCGGCGCTCCAGCAACCGGGGCCACTGGCGCCCCTAACTGGAGCGCTTGATGAGCCAGAATCCCAGAAACTGCCCCGCGATCAGGGGAATCCAAAGAAACAGGTTCGGATGCAGCTCCGGATGCTTAGCCAGCGCCTTGGCGATTATGATGAAGATATAATAGGCAAATACAATCCCCAGACTGATTACCATTCCAATAGAGGTCTCTTTGCGGTGCGATTTCACACCGAGCGGTATGCCGACCAGCATGAAGGTGAAGCAGGCGGCCGCCAGCGAAATACGGCGGTTGGCTTCGATCAGCAAACGGGTTTTTTGAATCAACTGATCCTTCGCCGAAAGCAACGGAAAGTTGTGTTCAATATTGCGGATTCCCGCCAGCAGCTCCGCCAGCGTCATGCTGCTCTTTTTCTTCGCCTTCTTCTTCTTTCCCGTCAGCTGTTTGAAGTCGAGATGGACGGGATAATGTTCCGCGCTGATATAGGTGGTTTTGGATACATCGAGCGGATCATCCGGATCGGGAATTTCGATGCGCACATCGTAGAGATTCACCGTCAGCAGACGGTTTTCATTATCCGCGACGATCTCGCCGTGTTTGGCGCGTACGCTGCGGCGCACGCCCTCTTTGCCGAGTTCATAGGCGACCACATCCTTGACCGCATTGCCGTTTTTTCGTCCCACATAAATCATCAGGCCGGGAAAGTCGCTGATAAAGCGGCCTTCCTCGAGTAGGTTCATCGGCTGATCCAGCTCCGCGCTCCGAAGCAGTTCCCGGTTGGCGTGCTTGGCGTTCGGGGCCACTTCGCAGTTAATATACAGACAGAGACCCGTGAGAAGGATCGAAAAGAGGACCAGCGGCGCCACCAGCCGCCACAAACTCAATCCGCAGCTTTTCATGGCACTGATTTCATTATCCATAGAAAGCCGCCCGAACAGCAGCAGCGCGGCAAACAGAGTGCTGATCGGCATGGAAAACGAAAGGATGTAAGGGATATTTTGCAGAAAGAACTTCAGAATCAGCATCCCGGAAATGCCGCGCGCCATCAGGTCAATCGCTTTGATCATCGAGCCGACCGTCATCACAAAGGTGATGAGCCCGAGGGCGGTCAAAAAAATGACCAGATAATCCAAAAGAATATAACGGTTCAGTACGCGCATAAATTTATTCCGCGCCGTGGCGGCGGACGGCCGATTCCACCGTATTCGCCAGCAGCATCGTAATCGTCATCGGGCCGACCCCGCCGGGTACCGGCGTAATGGCCGAAGCCTTTTCGGCCACGGCATCAAAATCCACATCGCCGCAGAGGCGGTAGCCGCGCTTTTTGGTTTCGTCCTCAACGCGATTTACGCCGACATCAATCACCACCGCGCCCTCTTTGATCATATCGGCCGTCAGGGTATTGGGGCGCCCGGCGGCGGCGACAACAATGTCGGCCTGCCGCGTGAACTCAGCCATGTTTTTGGTTCGTGTGTGGCACATCGTCACTGTGGCATTACCCAGTTCGTTTTTCTGGCTGAGCAGGTTAACCAACGGACGGCCTACAATATTGCTGCGACCGATCACCACGACGTGCGCGCCGGAAGTCTCGATGCCGGAGCGTTTGAGAATCTGAAGAATCCCATGCGGCGTGCACGGCAAAAACGCGGGAAGCCCCATCATCATGCGACCGACATTCATCGGGTGGAATCCATCGACATCTTTATCGGGATCAATCGCTTCAATCACCGACTCCTCCATCGCGGAATCCGGAAGTGGAAGCTGGACGAGAATCCCGTCGATCTGATCATCGGCATTGAACGCATGAACCACTTCGAGAATTTCATCGTGTGCAGCCGTCGCGGGCAGCTTGACTTCCCGCGAATAGAGGCCGGTTTCCTCACAGGCGCGCTCTTTGGCCGTGACGTACGAGCGAGAAGCAGGATCCTCTCCCACAAGCAAAACGCCGAGACCGGGGACAATGTTCTTCTCCTTAAGTTCACTGACGCGGGCTTTGAGTTCCGCACGAATATCCTGTGCAATCGCTTTACCGTCTAAAATTTTCGCCACGTTTCATTCTCCTTTTTAAATATTGAGAGAGAATTTAACCACGGATGCACACGGATGCACACGGATATTTATACAGAAACGCATTGAGGATTAAAAATCGGAATAATGTAGACGCGACGCCCCCGTCGCGTCCAAATTTAAAGAAAACGCGACGAGGGCGTCGCGGCTACGTTTAAATCATGAATCTTATTTTTTACATTCTGATTGTCCTGCTCGGTCTGGCCGGACTCATTCTTTCAGTACTTTCGCTCTCCGGAACGTGGTGTGTGCTGCTGGCGGCCGCGCTGGCGTGGTGGCGCATGCCGGAGACGGTCGGCCCGGCAACTGTCATTGTGTTCGCCCTGCTTTGCATTGCCACCGAAGCGCTCGAAGCACTGGCGGGCTTTCTGGGCGTCCAGAAGCGCGGCGGCTCACGGCTCGGCGGAGCGGCTGCTATTCTGGGCGGACTGGCCGGAGCCGTAATCGGCACGCCGGTTTTTCCAATCCTCGGGACGGTTGCCGGAATGCTGCTCGGCTCGTTCGCCGGCGCTTTTCTGGCTGAATACGGACGGCTTAAACGGAGTACTCACGCCTCACACATCGCCTTTGGCGCCGTCTGGGCGCGGCTGGCCGTCATGCTGCTGAAAACCGTTCTGACGCTCGGCATGAGCCTCTGGCTTTTAATCGGCCTGCTGCGCTGAAAACAATAAAGTTCCGATTGGGCTGGCAGAAAACCATAAAACATGATCGAGTTACTCCTGTTATGAAAAGCTGGACAGATCTCTGGAAGGCGGGACGCGTTTTTAAGGCGGCCTTTGAAGAGCAGCGCTTAGCCATTGAATCGGTTTACGGTGCAGCAGACAACATCCTGCGCGTTTCGGCGGACACGCCGCCAGAATACGCCGTTTCGATGGAACCGATTCCCGATTCGTTCTACACCCTGCGCAAAAACATCTTCTCCACCCTCTTTCAATCCATGTACCACCTCATGGACTGTGCGCCGCAGCACCGCCTTTTTTATGGAAAACTGATCCATCTCTTCCGCATCTGGGTGACCAGTGCCGACAACCTCCTCGATGAAGAGGACAAAGTAGTGATTCCGATTCAGATGCCCGGCTCCTCGCGCGTCATGCGGCAGGTTGTTTCGATCATGACGGCTGATCGCATCTTCCAGCGCCTGCTCGCTGAAGGGCAGGAAGCCGGCGTCCTCAATGCAACACAGGCTGCCGAACTCTCCGAACGCTCCCTGCAGATTCTCCTGCCGAGCGCCGCGCAAGAGGCAAGCGAAGAAGAAGGTATTACCGACCGCCCCGACCCCGAAACAGTTCTTTCGGTCATCCACCGTTACAAAACCGGCATTCTTTTTAACGTTGCGTTTCTCGCCCCGGAAATTGTTGAACCACATCTGGATCGGGCCCGCGCCGAAGCGCTTAAAGAAGCGCTGCTTCAGTTCGGTATCGGCTGTCAGGTACTCGACGACATCCGCGATCTCGCCCGCGACCACATTGAAAAACGCCACAACTATCTTCTTTCCAGCCTTTGGCAAACTGAGCCGGAATTTTCACAAAGTCTGCAAAACCGAACGATGCATCCGGATGACCGCCTCTATCTTGAGGTTCCTCAGGTCACCCTGCCCGCCGCGAGACTGGGGTTCGGCATGATGCGCGACGGCCTTGCAACACTCGGCGAAATGGGCCTCGGCATCCGTCCGAGACTGGCGGAAAATCTGGCCGCCTCCATGTTTAAAGTCCTTGATCTTAAGGATGTTAAGTATGCATAAAAGGCAGCATATCCGCTCTGCCGTTGCGCAACAGACCGAAGGGGTCACGCTCGACCACGCCGCTGCGGTCTACGATTGGCTCGCGCCCCTTATGACGCTCGGCCTTGAGCGACGCTTTCACCGCATCGTCATCGACCAGCTCGCGCTGCGCGGAGACGAGCAGATTCTCGACATCGGCTGCGGCACGGGTACGCTAACGCGCGATATTGCCGCCGCACTCTCCAATTGTGGGGCGGGAACGGCTGAAGGCCTTCCCGCCGCGGCTGGAAGGCCTACGACCATTCCAGCCCTACAAAAAAATCAAACCCACTCAAGCTGCACCGGCCTCGACGCCGCTGAAAAAATGATCGAGATCGCACGGCGCAAAGCGGCAAACATTTCCAACATCCACTTTGATGCCGCCATCGCTGAACAACTTCCCTATCCGGACACACAGTTCGATGCGGTCGTTTCGAGTTTCTTTTTTCATCACATTCATTTTGAGCTGAAAAAAAAGGTGCTGGCTGAAACCGCGCGCGTGCTGAAGCCCGGCGGACGGCTCCTGATAGTCGATGTCGATGTTCCTACCACTCCATTGGGCTCGCTCTGCGCGCGATCCGGACACTGGCTTTTCCAGCAGAACGAGATTGCCGAAAATATCGACGGCAAACTCCGCGAAGCCTTTTATGCAAGTCCGTTCGCCTGGCGAGCGGTTTCGCATCACTCGGGATACATCACCGTCTTTGAACTCAAAAAGGAGGAGTCGTCATGAAGCGTTTCATCACTCTCGCTCTTCTGGTCTCCGCCCTTATCGTTCAGGGTGCTCAGACCGATGACCCTATCGGGATCGCTGTCGAGGAATATTTCGAGGACTCTTTTACACGGCTTGAAAAAGTCGCTGCTCAGAAGCCGACCGAAAAAACCTTCCGCAAGGCGATGAAACCCTGCGCGGAGACCACTCCCGGCTTTTTTGGCGGAACACTGATTGATACGGATTTCGTCATCCGCAAAACCTACAAGAAAAGAAACTTTCTCGCCAAAGGTTTCAGCCTGCGGAAAGTCAAACAGCTCGACTGGTTCTGGGAGCAGATGGAAGCCAATCCTGCGCCGCAGCTCAGCGAACCGGGTCACAGTCTGACTCAGCCCATCCACCTGATTGCCCTGCGTTACCCCATCATCACCGCCGGAAAACTCAAAGGTGTTGTCTCCATGATGGTGCGTACCAAAGAATTCCTCAAAGCGTCCGGCCTCAACAAATGCCGTGCGTTTAAAATCATCTGTCGCGGTGAACTCGCCGAAAAGAAGGGACATCTGTCTAATCACCCCCGCGAAGTGAAGCTCACCCTCCCTTCAACCGAGTGGGTAATCCAGTACGACCTTTAATCCGAGGTATAAAACGCGCCGATGGTCGCCCAGGCCTCTTCGGCCGTGTCGCAGAAGGTGATCAGGTCGAGGTCTTTGGGGTTGATCAGGCCGTATTCCGCCATGTACTCCCAGTCGACAATACGTTTCCAATGCTCGGCACCGAAAAGGATCACCGGCATCGGCTCGATTTTTCCGGTCTGAATCAGCGTCAGCGCTTCAAAGAGCTCATCGAAGGTTCCGAACCCGCCGGGGAAAATGCAGACTGCTTTGGCGCGCTGCAGAAAATGCATCTTGCGCATGCTGAAATAATGAAAACAAAAGCAAAGGTCTTCGGTGACATAGGGATTGGGCTCCTGCTCATGCGGCAGAGTAATGTTGAGTGCAATTGATTTGGCTCCAACCTCCTGTGCGCCGCGGTTGCCTGCTTCCATAATCCCGCCGCCGCCACCGGTAATGATTACATATTCACATTCATGGTTCGTCTGGCAGGTCGTGCTGACGATCTGTGAGAGTTTGCGCGCCTCTTCGTAGAACGGAACCAGTTCGGCAATCTTCGTGCCCGCTTCGGCTTTTTCGGGCGACGGAACGCGCGCGCTGCCGAAGAGTACAATCGTGGAGTTGATGTTGTTCCGGCTCATCATCACCTCAGGATGAAGATGCTCCAGCTGCAAACGGATTTCGCGACAATGAGGACTCTTCAGGAAATCAATATTCTCGTAGGCTTTCAGTGGATTTTTCATTTTCTCAACTCCTTTAATCAGGATGTAAGCTAATGGAAAATGGCAAAATCATTAAGGGCAAAATCAGTCAACACCGAAAATGTTTCTCTCCCATGATTTTTCCCTTAATGATTTTGCCATATGCCTTTTCTGTATATTCGCGTGAATTGGCGTTATGAACCGCTCCCTTCGGCCACTATTTTGCTTTGCAAAATTATCTTTTCGCTGCGCTTCAAGGAACGGTTAGAATCCTGTAGAAATGTCCTCCGATGAAATCCATTGCCTACTACATTACCGCCCACGGCTACGGACACGGAACGCGCTCCTGCGACGTGCTCCGTACCCTCAACCGGCTTTATCCGGATGTGCCCGTCATCGTCACCACCGACCTGCCGCACGACTTCCTCGACAGCCGGCTCGCGGACTGCACCAATCTGACGTTCCGCAAAGGCGCGTTCGATGTCGGCCTCGTCCAGAAGGACTCCCTGCAAATTGACCTCGCCCAGACCTTGGAAGAACTCGAAACGCTCTACGCGCGCGAAGAGGAGCTGATCGAGCAGGAACGGCAGTTTCTGGAAGAAAATGACATCGCGATGGTCGTCGCCGACATCCCCGCCATTCCGCTGGCCGCCGCGCAGCGCGCGGGCATTCCCAACGCCGCCGTCGGCAATTTTTCGTGGGACTGGATTTATGAGGACTATGCAGCACAGGAACCGCGCTGGAACTTTTTCGTCGAAAAATTCCGATCGGTTTACGAAAAAACAGATTTGCTGCTTCGCCTGCCTTTCGCACCGCCCATGGAACAGTTCGCGCATCGAAAAGACATTCCTCTGCTCGCGAGTCCCGGCACACCCCGCCGTGAAAAAATAGTGCATATATCATATAATGATATATCTACCCCCGACCCGGAAAAACCGGGGGTACTGCTTTCGTTCACTTCGCTCGATCTCGACGCGTCGGCACTGGAAAATATCGCCGCGCTGAACGGCGAGTATGAATTTTTCTGTGTTGAGCCGCTCCAATTCGAAAATTCTTGTATTCACTCTATAAATCGAAACGTAGTTTCCTTTGCCGACGTCCTCGCCTCCTGCGACATCGTGGTGAGCAAGCCGGGCTTCGGGCTTGTCTCGGAATGCATCGTAAACGAAAAGCCGCTGATCTATACCGACCGCGGCGATTTTGCGGAATACCCGTATCTGGTCGAAGGAATTGAAAAATACCTGCGTAACATTCATCTGCCCTCTACAAAGCTCTATCGCGGTGAGTTGGCCGAAACCTTACGGGAAATAAAATCCGCCTCGCAGCCCGAACACCGGCTGGAATCCGGCGGTGCAGAACTCATCGCGCAGGAGCTTCTCAAATTCACGAAAGATGGTTGGCCGCGAAAGAACGCATAGAGCGCAAAAAAAAGATGTGGAGTGCGCAGGCAAGCTTCGCGGGGAAAAGCGGCGGCAAGCCGCCGCACTCCACATTGATTCTATTCTCCCAGTTGAACGCCGATTTTGTAGTAACTTCGGCTTTCTGTGTTGTGTAGAGTGTCCGTAAACGATCCCTGCGCCCATGGAATATTGGTTTCCAACGGCTGGAAGCCGTTCACTATTTGCTTTGCAAATTATGCGTCACTTTGCTCGCGTGCGGATGGTTCCTTCTCTGGTAATGTGCTGAAAGTTCTGCAAAAAGAGAGGATCATGGTGTTTCCTATTTAGAACATAACTAAAACGGTCGGTAAGGACCGGAAAGGAAACAACCATGACCCAGACGAAGAA
>Ga0190293_1000960_pt1 | contig 10231 bp, 6 predicted proteins | sample 48693001_MG_FD_161671 | JGI IMG/M metagenome (GOLD analysis project Ga0190293, IMG submission 161671) | Hydrothermal vent microbial mat bacterial communities from Southern Trench, Guaymas Basin, Mexico - 4869-30-0-1_MG | ecosystem: Environmental > Aquatic > Marine > Hydrothermal vents > Microbial... | reverse complement strand
GCATCAAATTTTGAAATAGCAATTTCAAAATCAAATGTTCAAGATGTGGCAAAAGAAAACAACTATACGGTACGTCCTGTTAATGGAATAAAAATATTAGATGAGAATATTCCTGGTTTAGGAAATCAGCGTGCTATTATACGTTGGGCTTTTAATTCTGATAACGAAGTTGGAAAATTTAAACGTTTTGATGTACCAGGAGGTTATGCAATTGTTCAATTAGTTGCAAAAAACAAAGAAGGTTTAATGAGCACTGAAGATGCTTCAGTAACAGCATTACCAGAAATTCGTAAAGAGAAAAAAGCAAAAACAATTAAAGATAGAAATTCTGCAACCTCACTTGAAGATTTTGCAAATGCAGAATCGCAAACAGTTAAATCTGCTTTAGCAATTAACATGAAAAGTTCAACAATTTCTGGAGCTGGAAATGAACCTTTAGTCGTTGGAACTGCATTTGGATTAGACGAGGGGGAAGTGTCTAAATTAATTGTTGGGAATAATGGAGTGTATATGATTCAAGTTACGAAAGTGAATCTGGCAGCCGATTTAAATAACTATCAGGCATTCGCTAATCAAGTTGGAACAACAAAGGTTAATGCTGTAAATACGAGATTGTATAGCGCTTTAAAAGAGGCTGCAACAATTGAGGATAATAGAGCTAATACAGTACAATAGTTAAACGTATTATTTTATATAAAAAGAGCTTTGCATTTTGCAAGGCTTTTTTGTTTCTGATTTTTAAATGAGAAGTGTTTTAAGCTTCTAAAATCATTTCTGAATAATTTAAAATAGTTTTAAACCCTTTGCTGTTAAAATAAGCTTTTGGGTTTTCGCTAGAAGCAACCAATATAAAATCTCCACCCCAAGCTCCAAGACTTTTAATACTTCCTTTAAAGTCTTTAAAAAACAATGTTTTAATAGGCTCTTGTTTTATGATTCTAGAGATGATTAATTCATGAGCATTCATTAATCTTTTAAATTCTTCAAAAGTAACACAATCAATCATTTGAATAGTGATGTCATTTATTTCTGAAATGTCGTTAGATAAATTAGAACTATTCATTTTGTATTGTTTAATCCCTTCACGACTATTCTGTTTTTGATTTAAATAGACAAAATATAAATCATCTTTAAAACTTGGATTAAATTTAATAGATTTAATGAGACGTGTTTTGTCACCTTGAACAGATTGAGAAATCTCATTATTTAATTTTAACTGATAGGTAATCGCATTATCATTTTGTGCGCAAGCAATATCGTAACCACTACCTCCAAAAGTTAAATCTAGGAGTTGGTAAGCATCTACTTTTGCCCAATTAGCAATATTATGTATCAATGTAGATGACGAACCTAAACCCCAATTTTTTGGAAAGTCTAGTTTAGTATGTACTTCATATCCTTTTTCGTCATTTAAAAAATTAGGATTAAGTTGCTTTGCAATATTTAAAATTTCAATTAGCATTTTTGAAACGTCATTGAGAGGTTTTGAAATAACCGAAGCAATCTCTTTAATTAAAAAAGAATCTTCAAACCAAACATCACCTTTGTTATCAAAGCTTTTCCAGACTAATTTTGATTCATCTATATTTTTTACGCTTAATGATTGTCCAAATTTAGTTGGAATTGCAAGAGATAGAGCGCCATCAAGAACTACATATTCTCCTGTGAGTAATAATTTTCCGTTACTGTAAAATTCTTTCAAGATAATTTCTGTCTGGTTAAGCGTAGTAGCGACCTATATTAATAGTTTATTCTTTGCGTCGTAATTCTTTTATAGCTTCTGCTACAGCATTATGAGTTACTAAATTCGTTTTAAAATGCGTTATAAGTGTTTCTTTTTCTCTTGTATTAGCATTAAATAGATTTAAAATATTCATCAAATGCATTTTCATGTGTCCTTGTTGGATCCCCGTTGTAGTTAACGAGCTTAATGCGGCAAAGTTTTGTGCTAAACCTGCAACAGCAACAATTTGCATTAATTCTTTTGCTGAGGGGTTATGTAATAATTCTAAAGCCAATTTAACTAGTGGATGCAATTTAGTTAATCCACCTACGGTTCCTAAAGCCAAAGGTATTTCCATCCAGAATGTAAATACATTATTTTCAACTTTAACATGCGTTAAACTACTGTACTTTCCATTTCTAGAAGCGTATGCATGAACTCCAGCTTCGACAGCTCTAAAATCATTTCCTGTAGCTAGCACAACAGCATCAACACCATTCATGATGCCTTTATTATGTGTTACTGCTCTGTATGGTTCAACTTCAGCAATAGCAACTGCTTGAATAAATTTATTGGCAAATTCTTCAGCAGTTATAGTGTCATTTTCAGTTAAATCTTTAAGAGGACAACTCACTTCTACTTTTACCAAACAATCTGGAACATAATTAGAAAGAATACTCATTATTATTTGAATATTTTTTTCTTCTGAAGAAAATGGCTCATGTTTAAGAGCTTCATTTTTAAATGTTTTTGCAAATTGTTCTAAACAGGAATTGATAAAATTTGCTCCCATTGCATCCAATGTTTCAAAAGTAGCATGAAGCTGATAATAGCCATCAATATCTTTAGTTTTATTTCGTAATTCAATATTAATAATCCCACCGCCACGACGCTCCATGTTTTTGGTTATGGGTTTTGCATCGCTAATTAATTGAGATTTAATAGAATTAAAATAATCGGTTAGTTTAGTATCATCACCTTGATACATAAAGTGAACTTGACCAGTTTTTCTTGTAGAAATCACCTTAGTTTTAAATCCGCCTCGATCTAACCAAAATTTAGCAGATTTACTAGCAGCAGCTACTACCGAGCTTTCTTCAATAGCCATAGGAATGGTAAATAATTTCCCATTAATTAAAAAATTTGGCGCAACAGCAAAAGGTAAATAATAATTTGAAATGGTATTTTCTATAAATTCATCATGAAGTTGTTGTAATTTATCGTCGCTATTCCAATATTGTTTTAAGATATGTTTTGCCTCTTCTTTATTTGAAAAATAGGTATCTATAATCCAATCAATTTTTTTAGATTTAGATAATTTTGAAAAGCCAGAAATAGATTTATTCATTAACTTCTGTTTAGGAATACAAAGATACTATTCTCTATTAAAAGAAAGAGAGTTATTGGTTTAGATGTTTTTTGGTTGTTTTTTTAGTTTTTAATTTCAATAGTAATAAGGTTTTATTTATAAATTAATATTTAGCTGAATACTCGAAATTACTGTTAATATTTAGTGTTATTCGAGTAATTTTTAGTAAACTTGACATCATTTTGACATATATAATTGTTTTAATCTGTCAAACTACTGAACTTTCAATTTTGGAATAGAATTATTTTGTAGTTAAAATCATATTAGAACAACTAAAAAATTAAGAATAACTAATGAAAATTTTAAAATTCTTCACTTTTACTTGTTTTTTAATAACATCTCTAATATCTGCTCAAAATAAAGAAATTACTCTTGAAGAAATTTGGAATGGGACATTTAGAACACAAAGAATGGATGTTCTACATTCTATGAAAAACGGACAACAATACTCTGTTTTGAATTTTGATAGAGAAGCAAGAACAACAACAATAGATGTTTATGATTATAAAACATTAACTAAAGTAAAAACTTTAGTCAACTCTGCTGATATTGAAGTGCTTCAATTGTTTTCAGATTATACATTTAGCGACGACGAAGGCAAAATAATATTAGCTACAAATGAAGAATCTATTTTTCGGCGTTCTACTTTAGGTAATTATTATGTGTATGATATTAAAGAAAATTCAATAGCTATAATTGCTCATGACAAAATCCAAGAACCTACATTTTCTCCTGATGGAAATAAGGTTGCTTTTGGGTTAAATAATAACTTATTTGTAAGAGATCTCCAAACTGGAGAGACGATGCAAATCACTTATGATGGCGAAAAGAATAAAATTATAAACGGGATTACAGACTGGGTTTATGAAGAGGAGTTTAGTTTTGTTCGTGCTTTCGAATGGAATTCAGCAAGCAATAAAATAGCATTTATTAGATTTGATGAAACGAATGTACCAGAATTTTCTATGGATATTTATGGTGAAGATCTATATCAAACACAGCAAGTATTTAAATATCCTAAAGCAGGAGAAAGGAATGCTTTAGTATCACTTCATTTGTATGATGTAGAAAAAAATGAAACTTCAGAAATAAAAGTAGATAAAGTATATTCCGATTTTTATATCCCAAGAATTAAATGGACTAATAATTCTGATATTTTGAGTGCTCAGTATATGAATAGACATCAGAACGAATTGGATTTATGGATGGTAAATACCAAAACTAATACTTCACATCTCGCTTTAGCTGAGAAAGATGATGCATATATTGATGTGACTTTCGATTTAACTTTTTTGAAAGATGATAGTTTTATTTGGACTAGTGAAAAAGATGGATACAATCATATTTATCATTATGATGAAGAGGGAAAGTTAATTAATCAGATAACTAACGGAAATTGGGAAGTAACCAGTTATTATGGGTTTGATAAAAAGACAAATAAAATACATTATCAGTCAGTTGAGAATAGTTCTATTAATCGAGATGTTTATGCAATTAACTTAAATGGTAGAAATAAAACAAGATTAACAAAAAATGACGGAACCAATAATGCTGCTTTTAGTGCAGACTTCTCCTATTTCATAAACACATTCTCTAGCGCGACTACACCTCCAGAATATACATTAAACAGTTCAGCTTCTGGAAATCTTGTTAAAAGTATTAAAGATAATGATGAGTTATCTAAAAAGATTTTAGATTATAAAACGTCAAAAAAAGAGTTTAGTACTATTCATGTAAATGGAAATGATTTGAACATGTGGATGATTAAACCTGCAGACTTTGATGTCTCTAAACAGTACCCATTATTTATGTATCAGTATTCTGGGCCAGGTTCTCAATCTGTTTCAAATAGATGGAATGGCGCAAACGATTATTGGTATCAGTATTTAGCACAACAAGGCTATATTGTTGTTTGTATTGATGGCAGAGGAACAGGATTAAAAGGCGCAGCTTTTAAAAAAGTAACTCAGAATGAATTAGGTAAATATGAAGTTGAAGATCAGATCCAAGCAGCAAAACAATTAGGAGAATTATCTTATATTGATAAAACTAGAATTGGAATTTGGGGATGGAGTTATGGTGGTTTTATGAGTAGTAATGCTTTATTTAAAGGGAATGATATCTTTAAAATGGCAATAGCTGTTGCTCCAGTTTCAAGCTGGCGTTTTTATGATACCATTTATACAGAACGTTATATGTCAACACCCCAAGAAAATGCAAGTGGTTATGACGATAATTCACCTCTTAATCATGTCGATAAATTAAAAGGTGATTTCTTGTTAATTCATGGATCTGGTGATGATAATGTACATTTACAAAATACGATGCGTATGGTTGAAGCATTGATTCAAGCGGATAAACAATTTGAATGGATGATTTACCCTGACAATAACCATGGAATATATGGCGGGAATACAAGATTACACTTGTATAAAAAAATGACTAATTTCATCAACAAGACGCTTGGTGATAAAATTGAAAAACCAGAAGAAAACGACGAAAAAGAAATTAAGATTAAAGGATAAACTAACTAACTATATTAATTTATGTCAACAGCAACATTAAAACCACATCAAAAAGAATTATTTGGACAACCAATTGGTCTTTATATTTTGTTTTTAACAGAAATGTGGGAGCGATTTTCATATTATGGAATGAGAGCTCTCTTAGTATTATATATGACTACATCTACACTTGGAGATGATGAAAGAGGAGCAGGTTTAGGATGGACAAGTAAAGAGGCGCTTGCACTTTACGGTTGGTATACCATGTTAGTTTATGTAATGTCAATTCCTGGAGGAATGATTGCTGATAAATTGATTGGCCAGAAAAAAGCTGTCTTATATGGAGCCATTATTTTGTGCTTAGGACATGGTGTTTTAGTTCTAACAGATATTTGGGCATTTTATACAGGCTTAGGCTTAGTGATATTGGGAGTGGGTTTATTGAAGCCAAATATTTCTACCATGGTTGGAGGATTATATAAAGAAGGAGATATTAGAAGAGATAAAGGATTCTCAATATTTTATATAGGAATTAATTTAGGATCATTATTAGCTACAATGATTGTTGGGTTAGTAGTTTTAAAATGGGGTTGGCACGCTGGATTTGGGTTAGCAGGAATTGTGATGCTTTTAGGGTTGTTAAATTTTATATATGGACAAAAGTATTTGACCCAAGTTGGTAATTTTATAAAAACAGAAAATGACCCAGATGAAATATCTTATGGTAAATTATATTCGAAATTATTTAGTTCTCCTAAACAGTTATTATTTACGGGAATTTTGTTAGCGGCATCAATATATGGTTGGTATACATTAGAGTGGGGTTATGGGTTGTTGTTTTTATTTTTAACAGCTATTACAGCACTTTTAATGATGATTTATAAAGACTTAGACACACAAGTTTTTAAAGATAGGTTTATGGTGCTATTATTGTCTTTTATAATGGTGATTGTGTTTTGGGGTGCTTTTGAACAAGCTGGAGGGTTAATGAATTTATATACTGAATCTAAAATAGATAGAGTATTATTTGGATGGAAAATACCAACAGTTATGTTTCAAAGTTTAAATGCTGGTTTTATTATATTGTTTGCAACGTTTATAGCTTCAATTTGGGCTAAGCGTAAAATGAAAGGAAAAGAAGCATCATCACTATTTAAAATGGCTTTAGGTATAATCATTATGGGATTTGGCTTTTTATTCATGGTTTTCGCAGCTATGGAATTTGAAAAATCAGGCACATCAAGTATGATATGGTTAGTTTTAGCTTATTTCTTTCATACTATTGGTGAACTTTGTTTATCTCCAGTAGCATTATCATTTATTACTAAATTAACACCTGTTAAGTATGCGTCATTAATGATGGGTGTATATTTTGCCGCAACTGGATTAGGAAGTAAAGTGGCTGGTATTGTTGGGGAATCAGCAAGTGATTTTGGCGAATATGCTATATTTCTAGGGATATTAGTTTTTACAATAGCTATAGGAACTCTATTTATCTTAATCTTAAAACCTCTAAAACGTTTAACTCATAGTGCTGAAGATAATGAACGTATGATGCATTATGATGAAGCAGAAGGTTTCGAATTAGCAGACAATTAATATAATATTGCCCTCTTTTTGAGGGCTTCTTTTTTTATAAACTAAACTTTTTTTCTATGAATACTGATATTGAAAATCTATTTAAAGACAAAGTAATAGGACATCCTGCTGGATTATTTGTGTTATTCTTTACCGAAATGTGGGAACGTTTTTCATTCTATGGAATGCGTATTTTATTAGTGCTGTTTTTAACGGCACCTTTTTTAGGAGATAACCCGGGTTGGGAATGGCCACGTGAACACGCTTTAGCTTTAATAGGAACTTATGCGTCGTTACTTTACTTAACACCTATAATTGGTGGTTGGATTGCTGATAAAATTACAGGCTACAAATGGGCTGTTGTTATCGGTTGTTTTATAATGATGTTAGGTCATGCTTCAATGGTATTTGAAACACAATTCACGTTGTATTTAGGGTTAGCTTTATTGGTTATTGGAACAGGGTTTTTTAAGCCAAATGTGACTTCAATGATTTCAGAAATGTATAAGGGCAAAGAATCTAAAAAAGATGGCGCTTATACTATTTTTTATATGGGTGTTAATGCTGGTGCATTTTTCGGAATGATGCTTTGTGGTTATTTAGCTGAAAATATTGGATGGAGTTATGGTTTTGGATTGGCAGGAATTTTCATGTTTTTAGGGATGTTGCAATTTTGGTTGGCTAAAGATTTATTTGGGAATATAGGTGAAAAACCATCTAAAATTCATGAAGTTGAATTACCTCAAAATATAAATGAAGAAAGCGTAGTTGTGGATGAGGATTTTGAAGCCGAAGAAAAGCCTAATCCTTTTACTAGTATAGATAAGGTATTAATTGTATTGTCCTCGATTGGAGGCTTATTATATCTATTTAATGATCCATTATCTAAGATTGGAAATGTTAACATTTTAGATTTTAAAATTGGAAATATTGATGGCTCAAATGTTACTGTTCTTTTAGCACTTGCAATGTTTCTATTTTTAATTACATCTAGAATACTTAGATATTCAAATAAAGTTAGAGATCAAATTGTTGCAGTATCTATATTTGGTTTGTTTACTGTATTTTTCTTTGCTGCTTTTGAGCAATCCTTGGGTTCAATGACAATTTTTGCTAGAGATTATACATCCAGAGCTTTAGCTGGAAATTCAGCATTAATTTTTAAGATTGTAGATTTAATTCTAACAGTTGGACCTTTAGCAGTAATTACATGGGTATTGTATTTGTTATTCAAAAAAACATACTCTAAAATACCTTACTCAAATATTGTTTTAGGGATTGCCTTCCTTGGTCTTTGGGGAATTGTTGCTTGGAAGATGAATAGAGAATTTAGTAAAGATACTACAGAGGTTGGAGCTTCTTGGTTCGGGATTTTAAATTCCTTTTTTATTATCATTTTAGCTCCTTTCTTCTCAAAATGGTGGGAAAGTAAATATAATCCAAGTGCAGCTATGAAATATGGTATGGGTTTAATTCTTTTAGGCTTAGGATTTGGAATTTTAGCATATGGTACAACAGGTATTCCTGCTGGTGCTCAAACAGCTTCGGTTAGTATGATGTTTTTAATATTTGCTTACTTTCTCCATACTATGGGAGAGTTGTGTTTATCACCTGTTGGATTATCTTATTTAAGTAAACTCGTACCGGGTAGAATGATAGGTTTCATGTTTGGTATTTGGTACTTAGCGATTGCTATTGGTCAAAAAGCTGCTGGAACAATGGGTGGTATGATTGATAAAATCACAGCAGAGTATTCTTTAAGTACTTTCTTTTTAATATTTACTCTGGTTCCAATTGGTGTAGGGATTATTTCAATATTATTAAATCCACTTCTTAAAAAACTTATGCATGGTGTCCGATAATCGAATATATTGTTAAATTAATAGTAAAATGCTCCTTTGTTGGAGCATTTTTTGTAAGTTCGGAACGACTTTTGTAACAAATTGTATTATGAGAAAATTAATATATATAATGGTATTAGCTGTTTTAACCTCAGTTAATAGTATTGCGCAGGAAATTAATTGGGTGAGCTTAGAGAAAGCTGTAGAGCTTCAAAAGAAAAACCCCAAAAAGATAATGATGGATGCTTATACCAGTTGGTGTGGCCCTTGTAAATTATTGGATAGAAATACATTTCATAATAAAGATGTTGTAGATTATGTGAATGAACATTATTATGCTGTAAAGTTTGATGCTGAGGGTAATGAGGTTATTACATTTAAAGGGAATACGTTTTCTAATCCTAAGTATGATCCAGCAAAAGCAAAAAGAAGAAATTCACCTCATCAATTATCTAGTTTTTTTAGCATAAGATCATATCCAACTATTGTTTTTTTAGATGAAAAGGGAGAATTCTTATCTCCTGTAATTGGTTATAAAACACCTCAACAGCTAGAATTGTATTTAAAGTTGTTTAAAAATGATGAGCATCTTAATATGAAAACTCAAGATGAGTTTAGTGTGTATTACAAAGCTTTCAAGCCAGAGTTTTCTAATTAAAAGCTATTGTAATTTTAATATAAAAGCTCCTTTTTTTGTCGTATGATGAAATGGGAGTTTCTGCTTTTCACATGTTTCTTCCCATCGTTTCACATATGATGTATAGTTGCTGCCATCTGCAATAATGACTTTTGGGTGAATAGAATCTATGAGTCGCTTTAAGTTTATTCTTGGTGAATGTCTTAGCAATACATATTCTGGTTTAAAAGATTTTATGTTATAAATTCCAATACTATCAATTACTAATAGCAGTTCTTCATTTATTGTATAAATTGATTGCAGTGAGCTTTTGCTAATATGTTTGATATGATTTGCTACCATATAATTTCTAATGGTCTTATCTTTTTGATTTGTAATGCTATCGAAATCATTATAAATAGTAATTTTATTATTGGTCTTATGACCTATTAAGGTAAATCTGTTTTTATGAAATACAATAAATTCATTTGTGTTTTCAGTTTTGTACAAGAGATAAATAAATATTGTCTGAATACAAATTATTACTCCTAAGCTTAATTTTATAAATTTAGCACTTGGGTTTTTTAGTAATTGTACAAT
>Ga0190293_1000959_pt1 | contig 10241 bp, 6 predicted proteins | sample 48693001_MG_FD_161671 | JGI IMG/M metagenome (GOLD analysis project Ga0190293, IMG submission 161671) | Hydrothermal vent microbial mat bacterial communities from Southern Trench, Guaymas Basin, Mexico - 4869-30-0-1_MG | ecosystem: Environmental > Aquatic > Marine > Hydrothermal vents > Microbial... | reverse complement strand
ACACCACACCTTTACCGGCGCGTATTTATGCCAATGAGGGTGTCGCGCAGTTCCTGTTTTTTGAATCGGACGAGGAATGTGAAACTTCCTATGCCGACAAGCAGGGCAAGTACCAGGGACAGAGAGGCGTTACATTACCTAAAGCCTGATTCGGGCAGCAAAAACCGTAGACACAACCCATAGCCACAAAGATTAGCAGGAGAACAATAATGAAAGGCAGTAAATCAGTTTTGGCGTTTGTTCTATTATCGGCCCTGTTGGTGGCGGCAACAACGGTACAGGCCCGGCCACGGCCTGACAAAGCGGCTGATTATTCCGATAAGCAAGCCGCCTGGCAGGTGCACCAGGATTTGGTGGCTGCCTCGCCCTACGCCGGTTTGAAGTGGCGCAATGTTGGCCCGGTTGTACAGGGTGGACGCCTGGTTGACCTGGAAGTGGTTCCCGGTCAGCCCTATACCTTTTACGCTGCTTATGCCTCGGGCGGATTGTGGAAAACCAGTAATAACGGACACAGTTTCGAACCCTTGTTCGATCACCAACCAACCATGATCATGGGTGATATCGCGGTCGACCCAAACCACCCCGAGACGGTGTGGGTGGGCACCGGTGAGAACAATTCATCGCGTTCCTCCTACGGTGGCATGGGCATTTACCGTTCTGATGACGGTGGTGAGAACTGGCGCTATATGGGCCTGGGCGATACCGATCGCATCGGCCGTATCCTGATTGATCCGAATGATTCCGATCGTATCTACGTCGCAGCACTTGGCAAGTTGTATACGCCTGGTGGGCAACGCGGCATCTTCCGCAGTACCGACGGTGGTAAAAGCTGGAAGCAAATTCTTAAAGGTGGTGACTGGACCGGTGTGATTGATCTGGTGTTCAAGCCCGACGATGCAAATACCCTGTACGCCTCGACCTGGGATCGCCAGCGCCGGCCCTGGAGTTTTGTTGAGGGGGGAAGTGGTTCGGCCATTTACAAGTCCAGTGATGGCGGTGATACCTGGTCGCAGCTTGAGGGTGGTTTCCCCAGCGGTGATGAAGTCGGGCGCATCGGCTTGGCGGTCAGTGCGGCCAGTCCGGAAACACTGTACGCCAGTGTCGACAATCAGCAGGCTTTACCCGAGGACCAGTGGAATCTGGGTGATCGCCCGATAAATGCCAAACGCCTGCGCAACATGAGCAAAGAGGATTTCCTGGCGCAGGATAAGAACGAGATCGAACGTTTCATTCGCAGCTCTGATTTTGACGTCAGCATCGATGCCGACAAGCTGATCGAATGGGTCAAATCCGGTGAGGTCAGTATCCAGGACATCATTGATGAACTCAGTGATGCCAATGCCGACCTGTTCAATACCGATATTGTCGGTTTGCAGGTGTGGCGCTCAGATGATGCGGGCGCCAGCTGGCGTCTGACCCACGATAGGCCGCTGGACGCGGTTGTTTATTCCTATGGTTATTACTTCGGCGAGATTCGCGTCTCGCCCGGAGATGCGGATCAGATCTATGTGCTGGGTGTGCCGGTGATCAAGTCCGACGATGGCGGTAAAACCTGGTTCTCTATCCAGGGCCGCGATGTGCACGTCGACTATCAGTCGATGTGGATCAATCCACAGCACCCCGAGCATATCCTGATTGGCAACGACGGCGGCGCCGATGTGAGCTATGACGGCGGCAAGACATGGGTGAAGCTTGATGCCCAACCCCTGGGGCAGTTCTACACCGTGAATGTCGATATGGCCGAGCCCTACAATGTTTATGGCGGACTACAGGACAACGGCACCATCCGTTGTTCGTCAACCAACCGATGGCAGACCGGGGAAAACTGCACCCGTATCAATGGCGGTGACGGCATGTACGTGGCGGTGGATCCGCGCGACAACGAGACCACCTATTCGGGTTCACAATTTGGTTATTACGCCCGGCTCAGCGCCGGTGGCGGACGCGACGAGGTGCGGCCACGCAACGCCTTCGGTGACCCGGCCCTGCGCTACAACTGGAATACGCCGGTGATCCTCTCGTCGCACAACGCCGATGTGGTGTACTTCGGTGCCAACCGCCTGTATCGCTCGATGGATCAGGGTGAGACATGGACCGCCATCAGCGAGGATCTGACCCGTTCGAAGAACCGTGGCAATGTACCCTACGGCACGCTGACCACGGTGTCTGAATCCAGCCTGCAATTCGGCCTGATCTGGGCCGGCAGCGATGATGGGCAGCTATGGGTGACCGAAAGTAGTGGGAACCATTGGAAGGACATGGCCGGCAAATTGCCAAAAGATCGCTGGGTAAGCCGGGTCGAGGCATCCGCCCATGAACGAAATCGTGCCTATGTCACACTCAACGGCTATCGCGACGATGATATCCGTGCTTACGTTTACCGCACCGATGATCTGGGTAAAACCTTCAAAGATATCAGTAAGGGACTGCCGGACGAGGCGGTCAACGTCATCCGGGAAGACCCGCTGATGGAGGATATCCTCTATGTGGGCACCGACCGTGGTGTGTATGTCTCCACTAACAGGGGCGATTCCTGGAGTGCGTTGCAGGGAGGATTGCCCAATGTGCCGGTGCATGATCTTGTGGTGCATCCGCGCGAACGGGAACTGGTAGCGGGCACCCATGGCCGCAGCATCTGGATCGTGGACGTATTGCCGTTGCAGGATCTGGTTGAAGCAGGCAGCGATACGGCACTCAAGGTGTTTTATATCGACGAGGTCAAGGCCTCCCGCGGTTGGCGCAACGAACGCTCCCGCTGGTTTTTCCGGCCTGACGATGCACCCAAATCGACGGTCAAGTACTGGAGTAGCAGTACGGGTTCAGCAAGTATCGAAATCATCGATTCCAATGATTCCGTAATCCGGCGTCTGAGCGGAGACGCGGTTCACGGTATGAACAGTTTCGAATGGGATTTGCTGGTCGATGAGGAACTGGCCCTGGCGGCTGAAACTTCGGTTCAAGAGAAAGCCAAAGAAAACACAGCCGATGCCGATGCCGATGCCGATTCCGGTTCCGAAGAGGAAAAGACCTCCAGCCTTGCCGACACGCCATACGCCGAATCAGTCAGGCTTGGTCATAGCCTTTATGCAGTTCCGGGCGATTACACCGTAAGGGTCAGCGTGGGTGAAAACAGTGACAGTGCTGAACTGAAGATCAAGGCGCCCAAAGATTATGAGCCCAGGGCCAAGGAAACCTACAAGCTGCGCGGTAAGGAGGATTAACATCTTGACCAGCCTTCTAACTCCCGATCGGTGAACCCGGTGGTGATGGCTTCGTAGTTTCAGGTACGAACCGGGTCGGGTTTTCCAGCCAAAGCTTAATTTCCAGTTTTGCTTTTGCATAATGCGCAGCCCAATCATCATCTACACGCTTTTTATTTTGTTTTGTCAGCCACTGATCCAGGTTCTGAATTGAAACCAGCGCCTGGGCACGGACTTGCGATGTGGCATCAGCGTTGGCCACCAGTGCCATTTGCGCATGCAGAACATGCTCATTTTTAAGCCGCTGGATTGCACCTGCCATATTGGTCTGCCGCTGTTCATACCAACTTGCGTTATTCAATGCGTCCACTACCAGCTTGAAGCCCGGTAGTGTTGGATCAGTGGCATGGAAGGCATTCATACGTGCGGCACGTTGTTTATTCAGCATTGTCTCCAGTGTCAGGCTGACCAGGCTTGCTGCGGGAGATAACGGGTCGAAGCCAACCCCGGTGCTGCGGGCGAATGATTCCCGGCCGAGCTCGTGGCCAGGCGGTCGTGGCGGGATCAAATCTACCAGAGACTGCGGTAGCATCAGTATCTCCGTGTCCAGTGCATTGATAAGCGCACTGATGGCTTCCTTCTGCTTTTTCTCAGTGACGTTAACTGGCGCAGCGCTGCCATCACCACGCATGTTGTAGCTGAAGTACTGTCCGCCTATCAACTTTGCCACAGCCTGAATCTGGAACCGGTGCAGCAGGTAGATCGGTACCAGTACTTCCTCAATGGTGGCCAGTGGCCGGCCTGGCCGGATGTTATGCTCTGAAAAGTTATTCAGGGCATAGGCACGGACCCGCAGCAGGTGCCCCAACTCAATTATCGCATCCGCACCATTGTCCCAGAGGTTGCCCTGTGGGTGTGAGGTGCCGGGATCGCGGGAGTCACTATCTGCGACATACAATAAGCCGGAAGCCAGGGTTTTTTCAAGAATATTCTGCCTTTGCGCAGCACCATCTATTTCTTTCGGAAAATCCTGGTAGGCATATTGAATCGCCCGTTTATCCCAGTCGCCGATCCCCACACCGTAGGCATCTGAAAGATCCAGGCTGCCGTCCGGAGCAAATTTAATAAGCGGAAAGGGGTAGTCCATAACGGAGGAGCGGTCATCCACGCTGGCAGCAAAATTGTGTTCCATGCCCAGCGTATGCCCCACTTCATGGGCGGATAATTGGCGGATGCGGGCCAGTGACATTTCCAGCATGGTGTCCGGTACCTGACCTTGTTGATAAGGTGCCAACAGACCTTCGGCTATCAGATAATCCTGTCGAACCCGCAATGAACCGAGGGAGACATGGCCCTTCAATATCTCACCGGTGCGTGGGTCCACCACAGATGAGCCATAGGACCATCCGCGAGTGGACCGGTGTACCCACTGTATGATGTTGTAACGTACATCCATCGGGTCGATGCCTTCAGGCAATAGTTTGACCTGAAATGCATCCTTGTATCCGGCGGCTTCAAAAGCCTGGTTCCACCAACCGGCGCCTTCCAGCAAGGCGGAGCGAACCGGCTCTGGTACACCGGGATCAAGATAATAAATGATCGGCTCGACCGCCTCGCTCACGCCTGCTTGCGGGTCCAGCTTCTCCAGTCGATGACGCATGCCATAAAGCACCCTGACAGGATCTCCAATCGGTACTGCGTAATCAGCAAAACCATCACCCAGCGGCGATGGGATGATGCCGGCTCTGGGGTCATAGGGTAGCGGGACATAGTTATCATCCGGCAGGCGAATGAAGGAGTGGTGCAAGTGAACGGTGACCGAGGTCGGGTCCGGAACGACCGTGGACAATATGTCGCTGACAACAGCACCCTTGTCATCGAACTTCCGTTCACCTGTGTAGCTTACGATGGCCTCTATTTCCGTGTTATCCGGAAATGACTTCGTGCGTGGCAGGAAAACAGCAGAACGGCTGGGGTCGATCTTGTAGGTACCCTGCTGCGCCCGGCTTAGCCGAGTGGATATACCGTGTGAGTCGCGCAGGAAAAAATCCGTGGCATCAACCAGTACCGAGCCATCTGTTTCCGCGACCAACTCAAAGCCCCATACCACAGAGCGTGCGAATGAGCTAGCGACCGCTGCCCGTTCAGCAGCCTGGTCGGAAGTGGCCCGGTAAGCGAGGTTATTCTCGATCATCAACACTTTCGGCCCGGAGCGATAAAACTCAACTACCCGGGTTTTACCCAACTGCCCGCGGTCCAGTCCGAGATCATTGGAGCCTACACCGCGCGCCAAGGATGACTGATATATAAATTCGTCACCCGTGCTATCGATACGCAACAACAAACGTCCCTTTTTCTGATCCCAATAGAGGTCAAAATAACCATCCATATGAACCAGGTCTTTGACCCTGTCATCAATGCTGCCGATTTCTTCAGCGAGTGCAAATAGAGGGCTGGAAATTAAAATCAGACAGGCGAGCAGCCAATACTTAACTTGATACATTGTTGGTTTCCTCTCAATACACGCCGGGTGGTTGATTAACGCAGCGGCGGTTGCTGGATCAGCGTTGCATAGGTTTCAAAAATCTCGTTATCGCGTTGAACCTGGAATTCGACCCTGCCACCCGGTTGGCGCTGGGCTATCATCAATAAAAGTGCTCTGGCGTCCCTGATTTCAACCCCGTCGATGCTGAGCAGGATGTCACCGGCCCTGATACCCGCACTCCAGGCCGGGCCGTTGGGTGTGACTTCGCGGACCTGGATTCCGCGTTGTACTTTACTGTCGTCAGTTTGCAGTGATATGGGCAGGTCACTGAACAGGGCACCAAGGGAGCCGCGCCTGACGCTGCCGTTATCGATAATTTGCTCCATGACGTCTTTAGCCATTGCGATGGGAATCGCGAAGCCGATATTTTGTGCGCCCTGGGCCAGGCTCTTGCTGCGGGTGTTGATGCCAATGACTTCGCCGCGATAATTAATTAATGCACCGCCGCTGTTACCTTCATTGATGGCGGCGTCGGTCTGGATGAAGTCCTCGTACAGAACAGATTTCAGATCATTGCGACCGGTTGCGCTGATGATGCCCATGGTGACGGTATGACTGAGGCCAAAGGCATTGCCGATGGCCAGCACCACATCACCCACCCGCACCGGTTGATCCTCTGCCAATGTTGCCGCCGGCAGGCCGGTGAGGTCAATTTTGAGTACTGCCAGATCTGTTTCCGGGTCGGTGCCGATAACCTGGGCTGCGGCAAAGCGGCCATCCCACAAACCCACGCTGATGTTTTGTACCCGGTTGATTACATGGTTATTGGTCAGGATGTAGCCATCCTCGCTGACCAGCACCCCCGAACCCATGTCCTGGCGCGAACGGGCAACGTAGGAGCTACCTAGAATTTTCTGAAGACGAGGACTTACCTGCTGTAGTTCAACCGTCCTGGTGTAAATGCTGACTACCGAGGGTGCGGTGCGATCAACCGCATCAGCAAAGGAAACCGGTGCCGGGTGCTGGGCGGCTATGACTTCAGTTTGTTGGTTGAAGCGCTCGTTGATACTCGGCCATAAATATAGAATGACAAAGGCCAATGCCAGGCCTGCGATTATCGAGCGTAGCAAAAAAACCAGCAGCGATCCTGCCGATGATTTCCTGTCCGAAGCCTTGGGGTCTGCTTGATTCATCCCGGTCTTTTTTCCGTTAATTCGAGTTCAACACCGGTTTTCTGTAAAAACCAGTGCATATAGCTGCAATTCTATCGGCAAATCGTTTGTCTCGCATGGCCTGTTTCGGTAAAATAAGGGATTGGTCAGAGTGAGGGATGGAATGGTTGCTGAGAATGTTACAAGCAGGCCGTTATTTCATGCTTGTCTCGACCATGAGAACTTAAATTTCCTGACAACGAGTTATTGTCCTTGCTTTGGACACTTTTCTGTTGGAGAACTAAATGTCATCTGATGACGTGAACAAGGGCCGGCGACGGTTTCTGATCGCCACCACTTCTGTTGTAGGCGGTATTGGTATGGGCGTGGCAGCAGTGCCATTCATTCAATCATGGATGCCCAGTGAACGCGCGCAAGCTGTCGGCGCACCGGTTGAAGTCAATATTGGCAAGCTGAAAGAAGGCCAGTTACTCAAAGTACAGTGGCGTGGCCAGACCATCGGCGTCTTACGCCGTACGCCGGAAATGATTTCCAACCTGTCCAATGTCGAAGCTGTACTGGTCGATCCGGAGTCTGCGAATGCCGACCAGCCGGGTTATATTCATGGTGAGGAGCGGGCTTTGAAACCCGAGTACCTGATCGTCAACATGCACTGTACCCACCTGGGTTGTGTGCCGCAGATGATCCCCCAGGTTGGCCCTCAGCCATTTGATGACAACTGGAATGGCGGGTTTTACTGCCCGTGTCATAAATCCAAGTTTGATCTGTCCGGGCGCGTGTACAAGGGCGTGCCGGCACCGACCAATTTGCGTATCCCACCTTATAGCTTCCTCGACGATCGCACAGTGTTGATCGGGGTAAGCCCGCAGGGAGCAGTGTAATGGCCAAATTTGCAAGCAGTGTTTCCAAACAGGCAGGTGCAGCGATGAACTGGCTGGATGACCGTCTGCCGGTCACCAAGTTCTGGAATGCGACCATGACGGGCTATATGGCCCCGAAGAATTTCAATTTCTGGTATTACATGGGGTCGTTAGCCCTGTTGGTGCTGGTGATCCAGATTTTCTCCGGCATCCTGCTGACGATGCATTACAAACCATCAGCCACCGAGGCATTTGCATCGGTTGAGTACATCATGCGTGATGTGGAATGGGGCTGGTTAATCCGTTATCTACATACGACGGGCGCCTCCTTCTTTTTCATCCTGATTTACTTGCACATGTTCCGTAGCCTGTTATACGGCTCCCACAAGGCGCCGCGCGAGTTACTGTGGGTGTTTGGCATGTTTATTTACCTGGCATTGATGGCTGAAGCGTTCCTCGGTTACATCCTGCCATGGGGACAGATGTCTTACTGGGGTGCACAGGTCATTATCAACCTGTTTGGAGCACTGCCGAAGATTGGTGAGCCCCTGACGCAATGGATACGTGGTGACTACTTCATATCCGATGCAACCTTGAACAGGTTTTTCGCATTACATGTCATCGCTGTGCCGCTGGCGCTGCTGGGCCTGGTGTTGTTGCACCTGGTTGCATTACGTGAGAACGGTTCAAACAACCCTGACGGCATTGAAATCAAGGCAAACAAGGATGCCGACGGCATCCCGCTGGATGGCATTCCATTCCACCCGTATTACACCGTTAAGGATATTTTTGGTGTGGGCATGTTCCTGATCCTGTTCTGCTTCGTGCTGTTCTTTTGGCCCGAGGCTGGCGGGATATTCCTGGAACACGATAATTTTATACCCGCGAACCCGCTGGTGACACCGGAACACATCAAACCGGTCTGGTATTTCACCCCGTTCTATGCAATTTTGAAGGCGGTTCCGGATAAGTTGATGGGTGTGGTGATGATGGGGGCATCGGTTATGATTCTGTTTTTCCTGCCCTGGCTTGATCGCTCGCCGGTCAAATCAATACGTTACAGGGGCATGTGGTACAAGGTACTGCTGGCCTTGTTCACGATTGCCTTTGTACGGCTTGGCCTGCTGGGCATGGCTGAAGGAACGCCTGCACAGACCTGGGAAATGAGGGTCTGGACGCTGGTTTATTTCATGTTCTTTGTTTTGCTGTTTTTCATGAGTCCGGGCGGCAAGACCAAACCGGAACCGGATCGGGTGACTGACTGATGAAGAAATTTGCCACATACCTGTTTATAGCAGCCTTATTCCTGCCGGTGGCCGGCACTACCGCATTTGCATCCGGTGGCGCAGGCGTACAGCACTCCGGTGCCAATACTGAAGATACTGCGTCATTACAACGCGGAGCCAAGTGGTATGTAAATTACTGCCTTGGCTGTCATACTCTCAGCTACCAGCGGTATAACCGTCTGGCCAAAGATTTGGATTTGAGCGAAGAGATGGTTATGCAAAACCTGGTTTACTCGGATGCAAAATTTGCCGACACCATGGAAATTGCAATGGATCCGGACCAGGCTGAATCCTGGTTTGGAAAGACCCCGCCGGATCTTTCCCTGATCGGGCGTTCGCGTGGTGCCGACTGGCTGTATTCCTACCTGCTTGCTTTCTACCAGGATGAAAATGGCGGATGGAATAATACACTGTTACCGAATGCCGCCATGCCCCATGTTTTGTGGCGTTTGCAGGGCATACAGACCCCGGTCTACCGGACTGAAACCACCGAGAGTGGTTATAGCCACGAAGTCATTGATCACTTCGAACTGACCACACCCGGAACCCAGTCCCACGAGGAATTTGAAGAAACCGCTCGCGATATCGCTGCATTTCTCGAATACGTGGGTGATCCGGCCAAATTGCAGCGCAAGGGCATAGGTATCTGGGTGATGTTGTTTCTGGTGTTGTTCACCTTCATTGCGTATCTGCTAAAAGTAGAATACTGGCGTGATGTTCATTAATCTAAAAACAAAGGCAATTACTGGCCGATAATCACGCTAACAGGAGAAATTTAGTGACAGCAGCAGTTAAAGGGCGCTCTACGATGGCGCTGTACTCTTCCGATCGCAACATTCATTGTCACCGGGTACGGTTCGTACTGGCGGAGAAAGGCATTAATGTCGAGATCATTGATGTGACCAACAACGAGTCGGCTGCCGCTGATCTGGCTGAATTGAATCCGTATAACGAAGCGCCGACGCTGGTTGACCGCGATCTGCTGTTACACAATGCCGGTGTGATTAACGATTACCTGGATGAACGTTATCCGCATCCGCCCCTGATGCCGGTTGATCCGGTTTCGCGTGCCCGCCTGCGCCTGGTCCATCACCGTGTTATCCGTGACTGGTACCCACTGGCGGAGGAGATCGAAAATGCTGCCACCGCCCGTAAGGCGGACAAGCCACGGCAACAACTGAAAGAAAGCATCGTTGCGGCCAATGACCTGTTCAAGCATTCCGATTTTATGCTCAGTG
>Ga0190293_1000958_pt1 | contig 10245 bp, 8 predicted proteins | sample 48693001_MG_FD_161671 | JGI IMG/M metagenome (GOLD analysis project Ga0190293, IMG submission 161671) | Hydrothermal vent microbial mat bacterial communities from Southern Trench, Guaymas Basin, Mexico - 4869-30-0-1_MG | ecosystem: Environmental > Aquatic > Marine > Hydrothermal vents > Microbial... | reverse complement strand
GTTTAGCTCGTTTAGGTTCAGGCAGTGCAGCAAGAAGTATCGAAGGGGAGTTGGTAGTTTGGGGAGAACACAAAAATATTTCAAATAGTTCAAATCTTTACGGAGTAAAATTCCCATATCCAATTCACAAAAATTTTGAAAATTATCAGGATACCATTTTACTGGTGGATAAAGGAGAAAAACAAGTATCAAGCACAGTTGGTCATAAACTAATGATCGATCACCCTTTTGCCGAACAAAGATTTATCCAGGCAAATGAAAATATAGAAAAATTAAGTAAGATTCTTCAAAATGGTGATCTTTCTGCTTTTGTAAATTTAGTAGAAAGTGAAGCTCTTAGCTTACATTCCATGATGATGACATCCAATCCTTATTTTATTTTAATGAAACCAAATACATTAAAGATCATTGAAAAAATATGGGAATATCGCAAAAAAACAGCTTCTGATATTTGCTTTACTTTAGATGCCGGTGCAAATGTACATGTCCTATTTCCCAAAAGGGAAAAAGAAAAAATCAACTCATTTATTAAAAATGAATTAATAGTATTTTGCCAAAATAATCAGTACATTTGTGATGATGCCGGTTTTGGTGCTATGAAACTAGAATAATATTAAAATTGTATTCGTAACTAGAGAATAACAAACCATCATATTTTTATTTAAACCCTATTGGGTGAAATGGGAAATATGTGTAAAATTCTCTTATTATGAAAAAAACAGTTCTCTTCACGTTTGCATTATTGTATTTATCTTCTCTTTCTTTATTTGCTCAAAAAGACACTATTTGGTTTGACAGTAACTGGAAAAAAACATCAAAAAACAAGGCCAGTTATTTTAGATGTCATTGTGTGGAAAAAGCCAACGGATATTGGTTAACCGATTATTACATTTCAGGTACTGTACAAATGGAAGGTCTTTCTCTGGAAAAAAATGCCGAAGTTTTTCAGGGAATGGTGAAATGGTATTTCGAAAATGGCAATGTATTTCAAATTGTAAATTATAAAAATGGTGTTCTATTTGGAACCAGAAAAGTTTATTTTGAAAATGGAAAACTAAAAAATGAAACTACCTATGTAAACGGAAAAATAGATGGTGATTGGAAGGACTATCATGAAAATGGAAAACTAAAAGAATCCGGCACCTATGAGAAAGGAGAAAAAGAAGGTATTTGGAAAATTTATAGTGAAAACGGAAAACTAAAGGAAGAAGGAAAGTATGTTTTTGATAGAAAAGTTGATGTTTGGAAGACCTATCATTATGATGGAACAGATCAAAAATAGAATAATAAGGATTTATGTTATAGGAAAATATTTGTGTTAAATCTCTAATTATCTTTGCGATTCTCTGTGATTCTTTGTGTAACTCTGCGTAACAACTATGCTACTATACATCGTTAATAACAATTAAATGATCGGTTCAAACTTTACAAAAAAAGTTTTATTGATCATTTTTATTGCGTTACTTTTATAAAAATCACCTGTAAATCATTATTGTTTAGGTCAATTGAAATAGAGTTTAATATTTTACGTTATATTTGCAACGAAATATATTTAAGCTTAATATACTCATTATGAAGGGTCCTTTGTTTTATGCCAAAATTTTACTTTTTGGTGAATATGGAATCATTAAAGATTCTAAAGGCTTGGCCATTCCTTATAATTATTATCAGGGAGCATTAAAGGTTAGCAATCATTTAGACGAGAAAGCAAAACTCTCTAATAAAAAACTACACGAATTCTATACTTATTTGGTATCTGCCAATAAAGATCTTCTGCAATTAAATCTTACAGGTTTTAAAAATGATATTGAGAATGGAATGTATTTTGACTCAAGTATTCCTCAAGGTTATGGTGTTGGAAGTTCGGGTGCATTGGTTGCGGCTATTTATGATAAATATGCCGAAAACAAGATTACTGTTCTAGAAAACCTTACACGTAAAAAATTATTAAAACTAAAAGAGATCTTCTCTACAATGGAATCATTCTTCCATGGTAAAAGTTCAGGTTTGGATCCTTTAAATTCTTATTTGAGTTTACCCATTTTGATCAATTCAAAAGACAATCTGGAAGCAACAGGAATTCCTTCTCAAAAAGAGGGAAAAGGAGCTGTTTTTCTATTAGATTCTGAGATGGTTGGAGAAACACAGCCAATGGTGAATATCTTTATGCATAAAATGAAAAATGAAGGATTTCGTAAAATGATCGATGAAGATTTTGCACGCTATTCGGATGCGTGTATCGACAACTTTTTACATGGCGAAGTGCATGACTTATTTGGTAATGTAAAAAAACTTTCAAAAGTTGTTCTTAAACATTTCAAACCAATGATACCAGAGTCATTTCACCATCTATGGCAGAAAGGAATTGAAAGTGATGACTATTATCTAAAGCTTTGCGGATCAGGTGGCGGTGGTTATATCTTAGGTTTTACTGAAGATTATAACAAAACCAAAGAGCTACTTCATAAATATAAATTAGAATTGGTTTACAGATTTTAAATCCATTGCAGTCTTATGGATTTATTAAAAATGTCACAAGAAAATACACCTAAGAAAAATAAAGAGTATTCTTTTTTCTACAAGTTCTTAAGTATGTTTTCAGTGGTAAGAGGTTATAATATTTTTATCATTATTCTGGCTCAGTATCTGGCTGCTATATTTATTTTTTCTCCTGATAAATCTTTAAAAGAAATACTCTTTAATCTCGATCTTTATTTTATCGTATTAGCAACTGCTTGCGTAATTGCTGCTGGATATATTATCAATAATTTTTACGATGCAGAAAAAGACCTGATCAATAAACCTATCAAATCAAAAATTGACAATATCGTTGGTCAAAAAACTAAATTAAAAATATATTTCTTATTAAATTTTACCGGAGTTGGATTTGCTTTTTTAGTTTCCTGGAGAGCAGCATTATTTTTTTCAGTGTATATTTTTTTAATCTGGCTTTATTGCCATAAACTCAAAAAATATCCGCTTGCCGGGTTATTTTCAGCAGCGATCTTATCCCTTTTACCATTTTTTGCCATTTTTATTTATTATAGAAATTTTTCAACTATCATTTTTACACATGCTGCATTTTTATTCTTTGTGTTGATGATACGGGAATTAACAAAAGATCTTGAAAATATCAAAGGAGATATAGCACAGAATTACCAAACCATACCAGTAAAATACGGTGAATATTTTACAAAACTTTTGATCACAATATTAGTTGTTTTTACAATTGATCCAATTTACTTTATTTGGAAATATCCTGAAATTGGAATGATGAAATATTACTTCTATTTCGTAGGAATTGTATTTACTTTTTTTCTCTTTTTATTATGGAAAGCAAATTCAAAAAAAGATTATGTGCTACTACACAATATCATCAAATTTATGATAGTCATTGGCGTATTGAGTTTGACGTTAATTGATACTTCTGTCATCATTCAGAGAATTTTAAATGCTCGAATTTAAGCTTCTTTTAATACTTTGATATTGAATGGTTTTTGTATTTTTGCAAAAAAATAATAAATGACTACAAATAATAAATCGTCGAGAGGACGACAATCAGATTCGGAGAAAAAAGGTTCAACAAAAGGAAAATCCTTCTCTCAAAATTCTAAAAAACCTTACGGAAAATCTAAGGATAAAAATTTTAGACCACACCCACAAAAAATAAAAGATTTTAAAAGGAAGAGTGCAACCTCTAATAAAGTTAGTGACTCGGATGAAATTCGTTTAAACAAATACATAGCAAACTCCGGTATTTGTTCACGGAGAGAAGCAGATACTTTTATCAAATCAGGATCTGCAACTGTGAATGGAAAGATCATAACCGAAATGGGTTTTAAAGTAAAACTAGATGATGAAGTAAGATTTGATGGAGCTTTGATCTCACCGGAAGCAAAACGTTATGTTTTATTAAACAAGCCCAAAAATTATATCACTACCATGGATGATGAAAGGGGAAGGAAAACCGTAATGGAATTGATACGTACCGCTGCAAAAGAACGCATTTATCCGGTAGGAAGATTAGACCGGCAAACAACAGGTTTATTACTTTTTACCAATGATGGTGAGCTGGCGAAAAAACTGACACACCCAAAGCATCAGGTTAAAAAATTATACCATGTTACTCTTGATAAGAATTTAACAATGAGAGACTTGAATAAAATAGGTGAAAATTTTGTGTTAGAGGGAAAAATGGTATTTGTCGATCATATTTCTTATATCGAGAACAAGCCAAAACATGAGATCGGTATAGAAATTCATTCCGGAAGAAACAGAATAGTACGTAGAATTTTTGAGCATTTTGGTTATAAAGTTTCCAAACTGGATAGGGTGATCTTTGCCGGACTTACTAAAAAGAATTTATCTCGAGGTGTATGGAGACACCTTACCCAACAGGAGGTTAATAATTTGAAAATGATTTAGATTTAAGATGAAGGATCAGTCAAAAAAAATAAAATGGGGAATCATCGGATGTGGTAATATAGCCCATAAATTTGCCAGTGACCTATCCATTTTGCAAGATACCGAATTATTTGCAGTTGCCTCAAGAAGTGAAGAAAAGGCGAAAGAATTTCAACTTAAACATAAGGCAACGAAGAGTTATAGTGACTATAACCAGCTTATAGAGGATAAAGACATTGATATTGTTTATATAGCAACACCCCATTCTTCTCATGCCGAATGGAGCATCAAGGCAATGGAGCAAAACAAGCATGTTTTGTGTGAAAAACCCTTAGCTATCAATAAAAAAGAAACATCTGAAATTTTAGAAACTTCCAAAAGAACCAATAGGTTTTTCATGGAAGCTTTATGGACCAGATTTAATCCGAGTTTTGTTGAAATAAAAAAATTGATCCGTGAAGGAGCTATTGGTGAAATTAAATATATCAATGCTGATTTTTCTTTTAAAACTGATAAACCACTGAATAGTAGAGTTCTGAATTTACAACTTGGAGGAGGCGCTATTTTAGATATTGGTATTTATCCTGCTTTTTTAACTTATACACTTTTGGGAATTCCTAATGAGATCTTAGCCAAATCTATTTTTCATAAAGTCACAAAATGTGACATGCAAACCTCTATGATCTTTCATTACCCTAATGCACAAGCTGTTTTGTATAGCAGTTTTGCATCAAAATCGGATATGACTGCAAAGATTAGCGGTACAGAGGGGCAAATTATTATACCTGATCCATGGCATGTGCCTCAGGGTTTTACTTTGGTGAAAAACGATCAAAAGAAAACATTTGATCTGCCAACAACCGGAATTGGTTTTAGTCACGAAATTATAGAATGTCATCAATGTATAAGAGAAAACAACATTGAAAGTAAGATCTGGTCACATCAAAACAGCCTAGATCTTATCACGATTTTAGAAAAAGTAAGAAAACAGGTTGGATTAAATTATCCCCAGGAATAGTATCTATAAAATCCTTTTCAACATCTGATATTCATTGATCTTATATTCCTAGTATTCTTTTTAACTTCTCTTTGTCAATATCCGATCCTGCAAAATCGTCAAATGCTTTTTGAGTAGCTTCAATAATATGTTTTTGTATAAACGGAGCTCCTTCTCTTGCTCCTTGCTCCGGACTTTTAATACAGCATTCCCATTCCATTACGGCCCAAACATCACAACCGTATTGTGTTAGCTTTGAAAATATTGTTTTAAAATCTATTTGTCCATCTCCAAGAGAACGATATCTGCCTGCCCTGTCTACCCAATTATTATATCCGCCAAAGGTACCTTTTTTTCCTGTAGGATTAAATTCAGCATCTTTAACATGAAAGGCTTTGATAAATTCATGATAGTGATCAATATATGCAATATAGTCTAACTGTTGCAAAACAAAATGTGATGGATCGTATAATATATTAACACGTTTATGATTACCTGTTGCTTTTAAAAAACGCTCAAATGTATCCCCATCATGCAAATCTTCACCGGGATGAATTTCATAACAAACATCCACACCGTTTTCATCAAAATAATTCAAGATTGGAAGCCACCGTTTCGCCAATTCATCAAACCCCATTTCTACCAAGCCAGGAGGTCGCTGAGGCCAGGGATGCATGGTGTGCCATAACAAAGATCCTGAAAAGGTAGCATGAGCAGCCAATCCTAAATTTTTGCTTGCGACAGCAGCTTTTTTCATTGCATCTACAGCCCATTCAGTTCGCGCTTTGGGATTGTTTTTAACAGTATCCGGAGCAAAACTATCAAACATTATATCATAGGCCGGATGTACTGCTACCAACTGTCCTTGTAAATGAGTGGCTAATTCAGTAATTTCTAATCCATATGAATTAATTTTACCTTTCAATTCATCACAATAGGTTTTGCTTTCTGAGGCTAACTTTAAATCTATTAAAGAGGTTTCCCAGGTTGGAATCTGAATACCTTTATATCCCAGATCTGATGCCCATTTACACATACCATCTAATGAATTGAAAGGCGATTCATTACCTACAAATTGCGCCAAAAAAACGGCTGGTCCTTTTATAGTTTTCATTTTATTCTAATTTAATCCAGGCTGAATTTTTCTTATCACTTTCTACGGAAGCATAAATAAACTTCATCCCTCTTACTCCATCCGATACGGTTGGATAATCAGGGTTTTCAATTTCTTTATCAGATAATTTTGCATGGAGATGTATTGCAAAATGTTTATACACATTAGCAAATGCCTCTAAATATCCTTCCGGATGACCGGCTGGGATTCGAGAAGCACCTAATGAATCAGGATATAAATTATTTCCGTTAGGCGTATAAATTACTTTAGGTTGATCGAGCCAGCGGGTAATCAGTTGATTTGGATTTTCCTGTGACCATTCTAAACTGCCTTTTTCACCATAAACCCTGATAGCCAGATTGTTTTCTTCTCCGACAGCAATTTGTGAAAAAGACATAGTGCCCTTTGCTCCATTTTCCAGTCGTAATAAAATATTTCCGTCATCATCCAAAACTCTATCTGCTCCAAACTTTCCTAAATCGGCTGCCAATTCTTCTATCTGTAAACCAGTGACATATTCTACCAGATTTTCAGCATGGGTACCAATATCTCCCAAAGCTCCACCAATACCAGATTTTTCTGGATCCACACGCCAGGCTGCTTGTTTCTGACCGGTTTTTTCAACGGAAGTTGCTAACCACCCTTGTAAATATTGTACCTGAACTTTTCGAATTTTACCTAAATCACCGTTTTTAACCATTGCTCTGGCTTGTTTTACCATTGGACTTCCGGGATAATTATGAGTTAGAGCAAACAATAACCCTGTTGATTTCACTACTTTTTCCAGTTCTATAGCTTCTTCCAAAGTTAATGTCATAGGTTTATCACAAACCACATGAAAACCATTTTCCAAAGCCATTTTAGCCGGAGCAAAATGCAAATGATTAGGTGTAACAATAGCAACAAAATCCATTCGTTCTTTTTCGGGTAATTTTTTCTCGGCTAAGATCATTTCTTCGAAATTATTGTAACATCGATCTTCCGGTAAAAAAAGTTCTTTCCCCGATGTGATAGATCTTTCTGCCGTACTGCTAAACGCTCCACAAACCAGATCTATCATTCCATCCAAAGAAGCTGCTTTTCGGTGTACATCTCCAATAAAAGAGTCTATTCCACCACCAATCATTCCCATTTTAAGTTTTATCATAACTATTTATATATCAATAACATAAAAGGATTAGTTACTTATAACTTTGTGAATATTTGTACTTCTGCATGGCTACGTGAAATAGCCAATACGCAAAGTTACACAAAGAAATATTCTAACTATTTGTACTCAACCCTATATTTGTAATATTAAGAACCTGTCCTACTATTTGCCTTTTTTTCAAAGACATATCAAGTAGGACAGGTTTAAAATTAATCAGATTTAGAACAATATTTCTATAGTTCTTTTATTTTAATATTTCTATACCAAACATCATCACCATGATCCTGAAGTCCGATATATCCTTTGGAAGCTACTTCAGCCCAGTCTTTATTTAACTTAGGGAATTTACTTTTTGCAACCATTTCATTCCATTCCGGTGTCCATAAATGATACTCAAGAACTGTTACTCCATTCTGTTTATGGACTACGGTTCCTTTATAAACGATGATTTCAATTTTATTCCACTCACCAACAGGTTTTGCATTTTGTGGTTTTGCGGGAATCAGATCATATAGTGAACCTGCCTGACGATTACCATCTTTACCCAATTTTGCATCAGGATGCTTTTCATTATCCAGCACCTGCATTTCAGGAGCAGTTTTCCAGATATAATCCAATTTTTCTTCTCCCAGATAAAAAATTCCTGAATTACCACCTTCCGAAATTTTCCATTCCAGCGTTAATTCAAAGTTCTGAAATTCTTTATCGAAAATGATATCACCACCTTCTTTACTTCCGGCTTCACCTCTTCCAGACCCAAGACATTGAATAGTTCCGTTTTCTACAACCCAGCCATTTGGAAAATGATCTTTTTTATATCCTCTCCAGCCCTTTGATGTTTTTCCATCAAACATCAATTGCCAACCATCCTTTTTTTCTACTTCTGATAATGTATTTGCAGGAGTTTCTACTTTTGTTACTACTTCTTTTTTAGCTTCGGCTTCCTTTTTAGGAGCCTCCTTTTTTGCAGTATCACAACTGCTTAATAATGAAATCATTACTAAGCTTAAAAACACTAATTTAATTTTCATTTTTTATTATTTATAATTATTAATTCTACTTATTTAGGCATATCCGGTAATTTCCAACCATCTCTGTAATTATGTTTAACCAATTCTTCTGCAAAAGCATTTGCATTAATAGGATCTGTCCATTCTTTGCGAAAAGTTGGATGTCCATCATGAATTTTAAAATTATCTTTTGTAACAATTTTAATTTCCTCATTACTATTTATATTGGTAAAACGCATGTTCTTACCATCCCATTTCAACTCTTTATTTAAAGTTTGTAAACGAACTGCCAATACTCCCATTACCACCATCTCATTAAATGGTCCTGCTTCACTAAATGAAGAAGAAGTTTCAACACGATTATTTGCACTTTCCTTACTTGCTCTTACCCAGTCCATTTCATGAGATTCTTTAATTCTCCGTCTGAATTCAGGAGATTTTGGTTTTCTTCCTGACAATAACCATGGATCTTTTCCATATGTTCCACAAATAAGAGTGTCTTTTGTTCCATAGAAAATAGCTCCTCCTCCGGAATTATTCATGCTTTTACCATCAGGCCAACCTTCCGGTTTGTTAGGCTGTAAACCACCATCATACCAGGTAACTTCTACTTCTGGTAAGTTAATTTTCATTTTTCGCTTTGGTGTACGTTTTGGAAATTTTAATGTAACTTTCTGCGCAGTTGGTGGAGAGTCAGACAATAATAATGTGGAGCTTCCCTGAGCTTTTGTTGGATAACCAAGTTCCAAACCAACAAATACCGGGTGTAAAATATGACATGCCATGTCGCCTAAAGCTCCTGTTCCAAAATCCCACCAGCCTCGCCAGTTCCACGGGGTATAAGCTGAATTATACGGGCGAGATTTTGCCGGGCCAATAAACAGATCCCAGTCTAATGTACTAGGTGCAGTCATAGGATCAGGTCTTGTAAGACCCTGAGGCCATATTGGTCGGTCGGTAAAAGCTTCTACTTTCGTTACTTCTCCTATCTCACCATTGGCAATCCACTCCGAAACCAAATTAACTCCCTCACCAGAAGCTCCCTGATTCCCCATCTGAGTAGCAACTTTATGTTTCTCTGCTAAATTTGTTAACAATCTTGATTCATAAACAGTATGTGTTAATGGCTTTTGTACATACACATGCTTGCCCATTTCTATTGCCTGACCAGCAACGATGGCATGTGTATGATCTGCTGTAGCAACAAGAACTCCATCAATGGATTTACCCATCTCAGCATACATTTTTCTAAAATCTTTGTATTTTTTAGCTTTTGGATAATGTTTAAAAACCCTGTCTGCATATTTCCAGTCTACATCACATAAACCAATAATATTCTCAGATTCCATTTTTTTAAGATTAGAATAACCCATACCTCCAACACCTATACCTACAATGTTTAACTTATCACTTGGTGCTTTATGCCCAAGGCCTGCTATGGCAAAAGAAGGAACAATACTAAAACCTGCAGTTGCAGCTAATGATTTTGATACAAAACTTCGTCGCGACATGGCATTTTGTTTTTTATTTTTACTCATAATATAAAATTTGAAAATTATTAATTGAATTC
>Ga0190293_1000957_pt1 | contig 10247 bp, 9 predicted proteins | sample 48693001_MG_FD_161671 | JGI IMG/M metagenome (GOLD analysis project Ga0190293, IMG submission 161671) | Hydrothermal vent microbial mat bacterial communities from Southern Trench, Guaymas Basin, Mexico - 4869-30-0-1_MG | ecosystem: Environmental > Aquatic > Marine > Hydrothermal vents > Microbial... | reverse complement strand
GGTTGTTACCGATTTTTTTATGCCCATGCTTGTCTTCTACTCACTTTACACATCCACAATAAAACTCGATGATACGATAAAACTAGGCGGGGCGGTAGGTTTTGTACTCTTGTTTTTGTTGATCGCGTCACTGGTTTACTGCCGTGTTTTCAACCTCGATAAACGCGCTGTTCTGCCGCCGATTATTTTTATGAACTCCGGCTTTCTTGGAATTCCTCTGATGGAGTTGTGGGGAGGTGCCGGGGCAGTGAGCCAGATCGTTATTTATGATCAGATCCAGACATTTTTTATTTTTACCCTCGGCATCTTTCTTGTGGCAGGCGGATTCGCATTTTCAGGCCTGGTGGAGGTTTTTAAAACACCGCTGCTGTGGTCCATCATTTTGGGTTTCTGGTGTCGCTATGCAGATATTGAAATATCACAACCGCTGCTGGATGCATGTAAGTACAGTGGTGCCGGAGCTCCGGCTTTGGCGATTTTTGCCCTCGGGTGTTCATTGAGAAAACGCCGTCTGCGTGCGGATCCCCACTTGATATCGGGATTATTGATGCGATTTGTTTTTGGATTTATCGCCGGTGTATTAGCGGTGAACATATTCGGCATTACCGGTTCGGCCAGAATCGTTGTCGTTTCTGCATCCGCTCTGCCGTCGGCGGTTTTTTCGGTTATCCTGCCACTTCGCTATGGGGTGGATACCCGTTTTGCCGGCGCCATGGTCCTATTGTCCACACTATTGAGTATTTTCACGATTCCGGTCGTGTTCTATTTGAGCAGTAAACTTTAAGTAGAAGCCATCTCAAAAAATGGGTTTTGGTTCAAGTTTAAGGCGGGCCCAAACTTCAACCCGCAGGCATACTGCAATATTCCGAGGAGTTGAAGCAAAGAACCAACACAGAAATTGGGCCAAAAAACTTTTTTGAGATCGCTTCTAACATCTATGGTTGTAATTTGGAGGAGCAATGGAACGAACCATGTGGAATCCGGCAATGGAGGCGATTTCCCCCTCTGACCAGAAGAAACTCGAACAGAAAAAACTGATGGACCAGATCCAGTATGTCTTTGCCAACAACACCATGTACCAGGAAAAATATCGCCAGGCGGGTATGGCTGCGAAAGATATCACCTGTGTTCAAGATCTTGCCAAACTCCCCTTCACAACAAAAACAGAATTGCGTGAATCCCAGGTACGGACTCCCCCCTACGGCGATTTTTTAACAGCAGCCTCAGATCTGGTTAACCGGGTTCACCGGACCTCCGGCGCTACCGGGCAATTCATCTACACCGCCCTCACCCACAATGATCTTGAAATGACCAATGACTGTGGGGCAAGGGCATTCTGGGCGGCAGGGTTGAGACCGCACCACCGGGTAGTCCACTGCTTGAACTACTGCCTGTGGATGGGTGGTTATACGGATCATTCAAATTTGGAACTGACGGGTGCCACCGTATTTCCTTTCGGGGTGGGTAACTCACGCCAACTGGTCCGTGTAATTCGGGATGCCGGCATCAGTGTAATCTCATCAACCCCTTCCTATCCGGCTTATCTGGAGGACATCGTCCGTGATGAACTGGGCATCGAGCCAAAGGAACTGGGTCTCAGGCTCGGGCTGTTTGGAGGAGAGTCAGGTCTTGAAAATCCGTCCTACCGCAAGCGTATTGCGGATACATGGGGAATGCAGCCGCAAAATGCCAATTATGGCGTATCCGATGTTCTCTGTAACTTTGCATCTGTTTGCAGTGAGAATTATCAACTGCATTTTCTGGCCCAGGGAGCCTTGCTTGCCCAGTTAATCGATCCGGCCACAGGCGAAGATCTTCCCATCCAGGATGGCGTAAAGGGCGAACTGGTCTTGACCCACCTTGAAAAAGAGGCCCAGCCACTGGTTCGATATCGGACCTCAGACATTCTGGAAATATTAGGCACCGGCCCTTGCCGTTGCGGCAGGACCGGTTTTCGATTCAGGGTCGTGGGAAGATCGGACGATATGCTGAATGTAAAAGGAGTGAATGTCTTTCCCAACGGTATTTCACAGGTGCTCGAAGACATGGTTCCGGATTTGAATGGAGAGTTTCAAATCGTTCTGGACCACCCCTCGCCCTATACCGGTCTCAAGATTACTGTCGAGTATGGTGCAGGTATCGATACGGATCAGAAGGGCGCTATTGCCCGGAAACTCGAGGGGAAAATCAAAGCAGTGCTGAATTTTACGGCCAAGGTTAAACTGGTTGCGCCCCAATCCATCCAGCGAACAGAGATGGGAAAAGCCGTGCGTGTTTTACGCCGGTATTGAGCCCTTGATACCAAGGGTACACCAAAATATTTTCATTGACTAAATAAATCGGGTTCTATATTTAAATAACGTTAATTTATTGTTCAGTACTAAAGATAGTTCGGCATCAAATGTGTGAGGATACGACTTCTGCAAGTAGGATTTACCGAAACTGGCAATAGCCTCCTAAACGGCACTTCAAGCGATGCCGGAGACAAATCACCCTATGTTTCGTCCTGCCTACGCGCATTCAACGATGGGGTTATTGATGCGCCATAAATTTTTATATTACCCCGGAAAAGTCACATCGGTGCTGTTGGGATGCATCTTTTGTTAAAACCCTAAAAACCGGAGTTGTTTGTATGGCAGAGTTGCTATTGAAAAATGTTACCATGAAATTTGGCGGGCTGCTGGCTGTCAACAACTTAGATCTCGAGGTACCCAGTGGGAAAATTTTAAGCTTAATCGGCCCCAACGGTGCTGGAAAGACAACGGTGTTTAACCTGATCACCGGTGTGTACAAACCAACCGAAGGAACCATTACTTACAATGGTGAAATAATCAATGGCCTGCACAGCAACAAGGTCGTTTCCCGAGGCATCGCCAGGACATTTCAGAACATCCGGCTTTTCAATTCCATGACGGTTCTGGAAAATGTACAGGTGGGATTACATTGCCGTACCAAAAGCGGTGCCATACGCGCACTGTTGAACACCCCCTTTTTGGTGCGGGAAGAAAGAGAAATTGCAGAGAAGGCCATGGCGGTACTCGAATTTCTTGGACTTGAGGAATTCCGAAACGATTATGCCTCCAGCCTTGCCTACGGCAATCAGCGCCGTCTCGAAATTGCCAGAGCCATGGCTACGGAACCAGGAACCCTTCTGCTGGACGAGCCGGCTGCCGGCATGAACCCCAAAGAAACCGCCGACCTGATGGATCTTATCCTCAGAATCCGGGATACCGGGTTGGATATATTTCTGGTGGAACACGATATGCGACTAGTGATGGGAATCTCAGACATGATCACCGTTCTCGATTATGGACAGAAGATTGCCGAAGGAACCCCGAAGGAGATCCAAAACAACGAAACAGTCATCGAGGCCTACCTAGGAGCGGGTGGTAAAAAATAACCGAATCTCTCGGTATCTTTGATGCTATTAGAATCGTTCCCCACTTTCTATTTATAGAAAAGTGGGCATGTTAGACAAACCCAACACAAGGAGAGTAAGATGAAAAAAATTGGTATTTTTGTATTGTGCATCGCACTGATCGCATGTTTCGGTGGCATGGCAACAGCCAAAACGCTAAAGATCGGCACCATGAGCCCCCTGACAGGCCCCTATGCCCAGGATGGAACCTATATCCTCCAGGGCGTGAAAACCGCCGTGAAAGCGTTTGAGGCCAGTGGCGGACTGCCCGGTTTTGACAAAATCGAAATTCTGGCCGAAGACAGTGCCTGTGACGGTGGCAAAGCCACCATGGCCGCCAATAAGCTTATCCATAGTGACGTATCCGCCATCATCGGTTGCTACTGCTCTTCCGCAACCCTGCCGAGTTCAATCCCGATCGAAGAAGCGGGCATCGTCATGCTGACACCGGCCTCTACCAATGAAAAAATTACGGAGCGGGGATTCAAAAATTTCTTCCGCCTGCCGCCAAGAGACGATGTTCAGGGATGGTCTGCCGTAAAGTTTATGGAAAACTCCCTGAAAGCCAAAAGAATTGCCCTGATTGACGACCGCCAGACCTACACCGTCGGTCTTATCGAAAATATCAAAAAGTTCGCCAAGGAAACCGGAAAACTTGAATTTATCGCCCACGAACACATCACCCCCGGAGACAAAGACTTCACCGCTATATTAACGTCCCTGAAACGACTGAATCCTGATGTAATCTACATGGCTATTTATCAACCCGAAGGCTCCTTGATGTCACGTCAGGTCAAACAGCTCGAAATCACCGCTACGCTGGTTACCGAAGATGCGTGTTTTCAGCCTAAATTCATCGAGGTGGGGGGCAAGGCCACCGAGGGAATCTACCTGACCTTTGCAGCACCGGTTGCCGACAACCCCGTTCGATCAGACTTTGTAAAAGCCTACTCCAAAGACTGGGGCGTCGGTGAAAATGAAATCGGTTCATTCTCCTTTTTTGCTTACGATGCCACAATGGTGGTCTTGAACGGCATCAAAAGTGGTGGTGTAGATAAACTCGCCGAAACCATCCGGGCAACGAAATCATTGGGAGCCACCGGCGAAATCGAGTTTAACGAAAAAGGCGACCGTGCCCTGGCTCACGCCGTATGGATTGTCAAAGATGGCGCTTTTGTGCCTTATTACAATCCACTTACCGACAAAATGTACTAATTTACCGCCAACGATCGGGGGCATTTGCCTCCGATCGTTAACAACGATCACCCATCCAATTTGAAGTAAGTCGTCTTTTTGCTTAGTCAAAGGAAGCTTTCCACATGGATACAACGTCTTTTCTTATTCAGCAATTGATCAACGCCATTTTTCTGGGCAGCATATTTTCCCTGATTGCCCTCGGCTATACCATGGTATACGGAATTATTCAGTTGATCAATTTCGCTCATGGCGAAATGTTTACCGCAGGGTCCTTTGCCGGTTTAATTGTGCTGGCGGGACTTCAAAAAGTTGGTTTTGTCGACAGTCATTTTATCTTATCCATGGTTTTGGTTTTCGGCCTCGGCATGGCCTATGTTGCCGTTCTTGGCGTTTCCATTGAACAGGTAGCCTATAAACCCCTGCGGAACGCATCCCGCCTGGCGGCCATTTTGAGCGCGTTGGGGATGTCCATCTTTTTGTCCAACGGTATGATGCTGAGCCAGGGCGTTTCCGACCGGGGCTTTCCGAATGTACTTGGCTGGGAAGGTTTTAAAATTTTCGACGCCAAAATTTCCTATGGGCAGGTCTTTATCATCATACTGGCCTTTGCCCTCATGTATGGTTTGTGGATTTTTGTTAACTCCACCAAGCTTGGCAAGGCCATGCGTGCCACTGCGCAGAACAAATCCATGGCCAGGATGCTCGGTATCAACGTCGATAAAACCATTCGCGTCACCTTTATGATCGGCCCGGGATTGGGTGCCGCCGCCGGTATAATGGTTGGCCTGTACTACGGCTCGGTTCGTTTCGATATGGGTTTTATCTATATGATTAAAGCGTTTGCGGCGGCCATTCTGGGCGGTATCGGTTCCATACCGGGGGCCATGCTTGGCGGTATGATCATTGGTTTCGTCGAAGTCGCATGGTCGGCATTTCTACCCAGTGAATGGAAAGATGTAACCACCTTCGTGGTTATGATTCTGGTGTTATACCTGAAACCGAGCGGTCTTTTAGGACAGAGCGCGACCGAAGAAAAGGTGTGATATGGTACAATCGGATTTAAAGAAATTTTTTGTATACTCCCTGTTTCTCGGCATACTTATTTTACCCCTGGTCGGATTTGCCACCACAACATTCAATGCTTCACGGGCCTTTACGGTCTGGGGGCTGTTTGTGGGTGTGCTGGCTTTTGGTTTGATTACAAAAGGAATTCGGCACAGCGGCGGTTATGTGAATCTTTCCGACAGCCTGGCGCCCGCTCGTAATAAGATCAAAGACAAGCTTTTGGCTGTACCGGCCAAATATTACATCCTTGCCCTTCTGGCCTTTGCCGTTATCTACCCCATGGTGGCCAACCGGTATCTGGTGGATGTGGGTATTACCTGCCTGATCTATATTGTTTTGGGACTGGGTCTCAATATCGTCGTGGGTCTTGCCGGACTGCTCGATCTTGGCTATATCGCTTTTTACGCCGTTGGCGCGTATACATATTCACTTCTTAATTTGAATTTTGGCATCCCTTTTTGGTTCTGCATACCCATAGGCATAGGTTTTGGCTGTATCGCCGGCTGCATCATCGGATACCCCACACTTAAAATGCGCGGTGATTATCTTGCTATTGTGACCATGGGGTTTGGGGAAATTATCCGGCTGATGCTCAACAACTGGGATAATTTAACGGACGGTCCCAATGGCCTCTATGGAATGGCCAAACCGACACTCATATATCCGTCCATTGCCGACGGTGGCTTGACCTGGGTTACCTTTCATCTGAAATCGCTTGAATCACTTTACTTTCTGGTTCTGGGCATTGCAATACTGACTGTTATCGGCGTACAGCGATTGGATAGGTCTAGAATCGGAAGGGCATGGGTGGCCATACGTGAGGACGAGGTCGCAGCTGAACTTTCGGGAGTGCCGACCATGTGGTTGAAACTGCTGGCCTATGCCTTGGGTGCCTCTTTCGCCTCGGTTGTTGGGGGCTTCTTTGCTGCCAAGTTGAGCTACACCAATCCGAACTTTTTTATTTTTATGGAATCGTGCATTGTTTTATGCATCGTCGTTCTGGGCGGTGTCGGAAGTACGCCCGGGGTTATTGTCGCCGCGGTCATCTTATCCGCTGTGCCCGAAATATTCCGGGACCTTCAAAGTTATCGGATGCTGGCTTTCGGTGCCGCCATGGCGGCTATGATGGTCCTGAAACCGGAAGGATTGATACCGGCAACCCGACGCAAACGCGAACTGCATGCATCCGACCATCACCAACACGAGGAATCCTAAAATGGCAAATGATCAACCCATTCTCCAACTCAAGGATGTCCATACATACTATGGGAATATTCACGCCCTGAAGGGTGTATCGATAACCATTCCCAAGGGGGGGATTGTTTGCCTGATCGGTGCGAATGGCGCGGGTAAATCCACTACACTAATGACCACATTCGGCATCCAACCGTCCACAAAAGGGGAGATATTCTACCAGGGTCGAGCAATCCATAAGCTTCAGCCCGAAGAGATTGCCGCTCTCGGTATGGCCCAAAGCCCGGAAGGCCGACAAATTTTTCCCAATATGTCCGTTCACGAAAACCTGGAAATGGGTGCCTACCTGCGCAACAATAAAAAAGAAATTGCCAAAGATTTGGACTGGGTTTTTACTCTCTTTCCACGTTTGCAGGAGCGTACCGGGCAGCTGGGCGGCACCTTGAGTGGAGGGGAACAACAGATGCTCGCCATCGCCCGAGCCCTGATGCAGAAGCCGACGTTGTTGTTGCTGGATGAGCCTTCTTTGGGATTGGCCCCCAAGCTGGTGGAGGTAATTTTTGAAACCATACAGCAAATCAACCGGGATAGCGGCACAACCATCTTCCTTGTGGAGCAGAACGCAAACATGGCCCTGGGAATTTCCGATACAGGTTATGTCATGGAAACAGGCAAGATTGTCCTGACAGACAAGTCTTCGGTGCTTCTGGAGAGCGAACAGGTTAAAAAAGCCTACCTGGGTGAATAGGGAGAAGCCATTGTTATTAGGCATTGATAAATAAGCATAGCGCGGTTCAATCATGATAGGCGCATAGCAATAGGGATAAAAAACAATGGAAACATCAACCGTGTTATATCACCGCGATGGGAATGTCGGCATCATTACCCTGAATCGCCCCCACCGCCTTAACGCGCTGACCGGTGAGCTTTTAAAGACCTTCATGGAAACACTCGATGCTGCCCGCCGCGACAAAGACGCTGCGGTCATCATTCTTACCGGATCCGGCAAGAGCTTTTGCTCTGGTGAAGACCTGAAAGAGACCGCCAAAGGAAAAAGCGTCGAAACATGGATGGATGAGGCAGAGCGGCTTCAGGATGTGCAGCGCTATACCTTGAAGTTGGACAAGCCCCTGGTTGCCGCTGTCAAGGGATATGCTGTCGGCGGCGGTTGTGAGATCGCCATGAGTTGCGATATCCGTATTGCTGCTGAATCTGCCGTTTTCGGATTTCCTGAGACCGGTGTCGGGTTGACAGTGACAAACGCAGGCACAAAATTGTTGACCCATCTTGTGGGTCTTGGAAAAGCCAAAGAACTCATTTTTACGGGTGAATTTATCGACGCGAACGAAGCATGTAAAATCGGACTGGCCAATAATGTGGTTCCCGATGACGACTTGATGGATGAAGCCCTGTCCATGGCGCAAAAAATTGCCCAGCGCTCCCCAATGGCTCTGAGATTATCCAGAATTGCTATCGATCAGGGCATGAGCGCCAGTTTCGAAGAAATATTGGAACTCGAAGCCAGCCACCTCCTCACCTGCACCCTGGCCGGGAACGAAAAAACCTTTGTCGAAAAACGCCTGAAGGAAATGAAGAAATAACCCCGACGTAGTTCTGCCAACGATACTTTATATATAGGCTGTCAATAAAGGAGATTCACCTATGGCAATTCAACCGATAGAGACCACCCAGGCACCGGCGGCCATCGGCCCCTATTCCCAGGGTATCAGCGCAGGAGCGTGGCATTTTGTGAGCGGGCAACTGGGGATGAACCCGGAGACCGGGGAACTGGTAAGCGAGGATGTCGCAGGCCAGGCCCAACAGGCCTTAGAGAACCTGAAGCATATTGTAGAGGCTGCCGGATGCAGCTTGAATCAGGTGGTGGCCGTGGATGTGTTTCTGACCGACATGGGGAATTTTTTGGAATTCAACGGTATCTACGAGGCGTTTTTTGCCGGACACAAACCGGCCCGGGCCGTGATAGAGGTGAGTGCCCTGCCCAAGGGAGGGTGCGTGGAGATTAAGTGCATCGTCAACGGATAGCCTGGCGGAATGAGCCATAAGCCGTAAAGCTATGACTTGCTTAATACTTATCGATTATGGCTTAAAAGCTCAACTTTCTGGATTCAGCTACCGCGAAATGAATAATCCGCTAGCGCTGTTCGAACTCGCCGCAAGGGTTCCTAACATCAGCGCCGGCCATATAGTTAAATGGATTTGGCCATTAGCTGACCTTTTTTCATAGTTGGATCTTCATTGTTGGCGCTGATGTAAAGATCCCTAATTGGCTCAAACAGCGAAAATCGCCATCGGATCACCCATTTCGCTCCTAAAACATGAAACCCGAAAGTTGAGTTAAAAGCTTATCGCCCAGGAACATCAATAATCGTCATCTGATGACCGGTACTCTCAAGGAAACGGGTGAGGCTTTCCCGGGTGATCTCCAGGGTAGCGGTGTTGACCAGGGGGTGACATTGAAAGGATTCCGATACCCACAGTTCCTGGTCCATAAATAGTTCCACAGCATGGGCCTTGTCATTGTAGAGCGCCAGAATAGAGACTGCCCCCGGCTCGATACCCAGATGTTTTTTCATTCGCTGAGGTGACCCGAAACTGATCCGTTTGACCTCCATCCGATCTTTCAACGTCTTTAAATCCACCTGTTTGTGGCCGGGTACGACAACCAGGAAATGACGCCTGCCCTTGTCGTCTCTCAGGAACAGGTTTTTTGTTTTCGCTGCCGACAGCTCCGGCACTAGCCGGTCGGCTTCTTCCACTGTATAAACCGCCGGGTGGTCGTGGCGTGTGTATGCAATCTGGTTTGCTTCTAAAAATTGAAAAAAGGCTTCCATGAAATTTTCCTTTCGTTGTATTGGCGTTCCATTCTTTTGCGTTTATATCCTTGATAGGAAAACATTTCAAGTGTTCGCCGCCATTCTTTAACCGGAAACGAGTTGCATTTTCACACGGTCTCCATTAGAAAGAATTCCTGTACCTTATTGCAAGGAGGGTCTATGTCTTCAAATCGTCTGCTATATCTTTCCCAGCAGGACGTTGCCTCCGCCGGCGTTAGCATGGCGGAAATTATCGATCTGCTGGAAATCGCTTTTAAGGAAAAGGGAAAACATCAAACGGAAATGCCGCCAAAGCCAGAGATTCATCCGGGCGGAGGGGACAACTTTATCCATGCCATGCCGGCCTATATACCGTCAATGAAAGCTGCCGGTATCAAGTGGGTCAGTGGTTTTCCGGACAACCTCAAACGGGGTGTTCCCTATATCAACGGACTGCTCATATTAAACGATGCAGAAACGGGCCTGCCATTATCTGTCATGGACTGTGTCTGGCTCACCGGGATGAGGACCGGTGCCGC
>Ga0190293_1000956_pt1 | contig 10259 bp, 8 predicted proteins | sample 48693001_MG_FD_161671 | JGI IMG/M metagenome (GOLD analysis project Ga0190293, IMG submission 161671) | Hydrothermal vent microbial mat bacterial communities from Southern Trench, Guaymas Basin, Mexico - 4869-30-0-1_MG | ecosystem: Environmental > Aquatic > Marine > Hydrothermal vents > Microbial... | reverse complement strand
TGGCAATATTGCTCATATGACTGACACAGTCTGAAAGTATAGCTTCATCTAAGGGACATGCTTCTGGAATATCTCCTTTCACCACATCAACAAAAAGCTGTGCCATAGAATGACTGGGACTATTAACATTTCCGTTTTCGTCACGTAATTCCTTGAATTTTTTCTCCAGTTCAGGAATATTGGACTCGGCTTTCCCCCGGGCCAGTGAAACCCATCCCCTGGAACCAAAAAATGTAGTCCCATTTCCTTCTTTAAACTTCAGATAGTTCAGCATATCACCACTGAATGCTTTGTCTGCATCAATAAAATGAAGCTTCACACCCGATTCATATTCGAATTCCACATCCCATGCCCTGATGTTATTGTACATTCCACCTGGTTCCCAGAATCCACCAGTGCCTTCGCAGGTATAGGGACCAGTCAGTTTATCCTTTGCTCCCCAAACCATTACATCCAGGGGGTGAGCTCCCCATCCGCCAAGGAAACCAATGCTGTAATCCCACTGAAACCAGGAACTGTTGTTGGTCACCCGGTCCGGACAATATGAATTAAGTGGTGCCGGTCCGGTCCATTTGTCATAATCAAAATCATTGGGGACAGGTACTTCATGGCATACCGGGGATTCAACATCATTATACCCCGGGGCCCACACTTCAATTCTTTCAATTTCACCAATTAATCCCTCCTTGATCATTCCAATTCCCAACTGCAAATGACTCTGGGCACGTTGCTGCGTACCATAATGAAACTTCACATTGTTAGCTACCAATTCCTTTTCCAGGATCTTATAATTCGGGTAGCTCAGTCCCAGGGGTTTGGCCAGATAAATGTGCTTTCCTGCGCGTGCCGCCTTAATAGCTCCCGGTACATGCCAGTGATCAGGTGTTGTAATATGAACCGCATCAATATCATCACGTTCAAGCAATTCTTCAAAATCAAGGTAGGTTTTACATTCTGGAGCTGCCACTCCCCTTTTTCTATACTCATCTGTGATATATTTTGCTGCATCCTCTCTCCGTTGCACATAGGGATCACATGTAGCCACCTGATATGCAGTATCGAGAGGTGTAAACCAGGATTTTAACTCTCCGGTCCCCTGACTGCCTACTCCGATATGACCGATTAATATTCGGTCGTTTGCGCCTTTGGCCGAGCAGGAAAGAATGGTTGGAGCCACAAGGGTACCGGCTACTCCAATTGAAGAATTTCTTATAAATTTTCTCCGTGACAGGTGATTCTTTGATAGGGTCATGATAGATTAGTTTTCTTGTTTATAGTTTTTGTATGAATGTTCCAGCTTTTCTTGATTCGTCACACCTGAAATATGATCGATGCGATACTTCAATTCAATCTGTTCACCTTTTTTAAGTTCCAGCGGCTTGTAATACAAATAGGCCGGACTGAAATAATAAAAGGGCAAATCCTCTGTGCTGATCGTATACCAGGATGCACCTTCCCTTTGAGAATCCGGAGACACCATTATCTGTGATCCAGCCTGTTTACCATCCAACCCGGTGAATCCCATATATAGCCAATCCCCTGGTTTCCCGGAAACATCTTCCGTTTCGCCCCAGCTGGAAATAAATTGTGGATTCATAAAGTCCTGATTAAAACGAATGGACAATCCGGCATATCCACCCCATGACTGACCACCCGGCTCCCCCATAATGGGCGTTCGGTTTAGATCCACCAATTCTGCCAGAGCTTTGTACTTCAGTATATATTCCATGGAAACATCTCCCTTATCCTGAGGAGCAGAAACTTTTATTGTCCGGCTTTCTTCCAGAACATTCTCTCCTTCTATGGGATGGTACACAATTTCCAATTCAATTTCAGCGGAAAAGTCAGGATTCCGGGTAAAATCAATATCCTTTATCTCTGTTACCCCTTCTGACTGATAGGTTCCGTTTTGGTATTCCCAGTAATTGACCCCATTTATAAATTTCCATGTAAACCACTGCCCCAAATGCCACGGGTGATCATCAGGACTTATACATGTAAGGTTGTTCCTCCCAACAACTACCGGGTGAAAAAATGGTTTTCCGTGCAGCTCATTAAAATTATACTTCCAGATAATATGTTCGCCTTTATACAGTGCAAATGAACTATCGGTTTCGACCCAGCTAAACTCTTTATCCGAATCGTCAGGTATTTGAAGTTCCTGAGGGATTGGCTGAGTCACGCTTCCGTTTGCTGCCCATTCTGTACCCCTGAGCATCAGTGTTCGAAAACCTCTGTTTCGCATGGTCCGGGCATCGTGGCCCAAAATGGTATGAAAAATCCTGCCCTTTCCATAGTCCGATACCATAATTGCAGATTGGTCTTCCGTCCCCCTGGCTGCAAGATCATTGTTTGTGGCTGTACCCAAAATTTTAAAGTTGGTATTTTCTTCTGCATTCACCCATAGCTCATCCTGGATAAAAAAGTCCGCCATCCCTTTTGTGATGACATGTTCATCGTTTTGAATACTTACACGGGTTGCAGATATTTCTCCATGCCCTGTAATATCCATTACCCAGGCCGCTGTTGTGAATTTTTTAAATTCCGGCCACTTATAGAATGCTGATGACGAAGCATGAAAGGTAACAAAACCACCCCCGTTTTTTATAAAATCAGATAGTGCCTCTTCGGCTCCCTGTGGCCAGCGTAAATCATTTTCCGGCCAGGAGTTCCAATTGCTCACGATCACATCAAAGAGCTCAAAATCAGATGACCTTATTGTGTCGGGCAAATTGGTGACTTCATAACTAAACATAGCTGTTTCAGAAAAAATTCTTTCAAGCTGATTGGTCGTTTGCTTCCAGTCATGATTATTACTGCCACTGAATATAAGAACTCTGATGGACCCAGGTTCTTGTGAATACAATTGAGGATTGATAAAAAAGGTACAGACGAAAAAGTAAATCAGATATCTTATCATATTGTCATAATAGTTTCGAAAGGTATTCAAAGCTTTTTACTGCATCGGGTACTGTTCCGCATTCAACGCTTAATACTACTTCCTTTTCCGAGGTCTTTATAATCTCAATGACACGTTTCCAATCAACTACCCCATCACCACATGCACATCCAACCGGTGTACCCGTTACCTTTCCACGTTCATCCTTACCCTGTTGAATACTGATGTCTTTGGCATGAAAATGAACCAGCTTATGCTTTACACTTTCCAGCCAATCGTATACATCGCCCCCACCACCAAGATAGGCATTTCCTGCATCGAAATTTATACCAATTGCGGGAGATTCAACAAGTTCGTAAATACTCTGTAGGCCTTCAGGGCTTTTACTGTATTGCTGATGTTGCTCCAGCCCGATTAAAATCCCATGCCGTTCCGCAACCATTGCTGCTTCGGTCAGTGTATATTTCATCAGAGTATAATCCATCTCTTTGGTTGTCCAGGCTGGTTTAGGACCTTCGTCTGTGTTTACCACAGGAGCTCCCAGGTCAGAAGCAAAACGGATGGCCATTTTCAGATATTCCACACTTATCTCAGGTTTGCACAAAGGGGTGTGCGTCGAAAGCCCTGAAACTTTAATACCATGCTTATCACAGATTTCCCTGATATAAAGCGGATCCTCATACATTGAAACCGAATGAAAATAGCCCGCTTCGCTTAATAATTCACGGCCCAGATGAACCATTGGTTCAATGTATTCATAGCCTATCTCTTTAGCCTTTTCCACTCCCCAGGCAAAGGGTTTGTCGTGGTGACGAACAAATTCCATGTTGACACCTAATTTAATCTGACTTTCTTTCATCGTATTTATAATCAGGATTTGGCTCCATCATTCTGGCACCTGTGGATTCCCTCCACCGATGCAGCATCTCAGTTAACTCGGCTGCTTTTCCCGGCTCCCTGTCAGAGAGATCGATCTGTTCTCCAATGTCTTCTTTCAGATTGAACAGCTGGACCATACCATCCTCATAATACTCCAGCAACTTTTGACGTCCTCCCCTCCTTGAAAGAAGGGGATTACTCGAAGCAAAGCTTCTCGTGAGCTTCGGTTCCATTGGCTTCTACGAAGCCACGGGCAGTACTTCCTCGCGGGTTCCTACAGGTTCCTGCTGCCGACCACCAACGTGGTTCGCTTCACAGACCATCTCCGTCTGTCCGACGGTTTTAATATTCTTGGCTGCATTAACATCATCATTTTCCTCATACCCACAGGCAATGCATTCGAATTCAGCCTGTGACAGCCTGTTCTCTTTTGACGTATGTCCACAGCATGAGCATCGTTGTGAGGTATGTCTGGGGTTGACTTCAACCAGCATCCCACCTTTCCAGAAAAGCTTATAGTCGAGCTGGCGTCGGAACTCAAACCATCCCTGGTCAAGGATGGATTTGTTCAACCCGGACTTTGCTCGTACCCTCCTGCCGGGTTCTTCGATCGTACCCCTTGCTGATGCGCTCATATTTCTTATCTACAGGCCCTCAACAAATACCCTTGCGTGGTTTTGGCTGGTTTCGGTGCTGAGTTTATGAAGAAAGTCTGAACGTACATTTGATATGGTATGATGAAGCCTTGATATCTTTCTCTTCTGTTTCTTCCAGTTCTGTGATCCCTTCTTTTTCCGTGAAAGTTTCCGCTGCTCTCTGGCAAGCCTCTCTTCATGCTTTCGGAAACTGTTCACTCCCTCAATCATTCTCCCGTCTGAAAAGACTACAAAATAGTTGATCCCTGCATCTATGCCAATCTCAGAATCAGAAGGATGCTTCCCTATTTTAATCATCTGTTCCACCTGTATGGAAGCGTACCACCGCTCTCCTTTTTTAGAGATGGTAATATTTTTTACTTTCCCGGAAATTGAACGGCTCTTGTAGAAGCCGATCCAGCCGATTGTCGGTAGAAAGATCCTACGGTTATCTAGCTTGACCCCCTGTGGAAAACGGATACTGTCTCCTTTGCCTTTCCTTTTAAATACCGGAAGGCGTTTCAAAGGCTGTCTTTTATCAAAACAGTCCTTGAAACCTCTTTCAAGATCCATGAGCTTCTGCTGCAAAACCTGTGAAGGGCACTCCTTAAAAAAACCATACTCGTCAGACTTTTCCACAGGGTAAGCCAAAAAGCAAGTTCGTTGTACCACAGTAGAGACTGACCCTTTTCTAATCGGTCCAAATTCAGGGCAAGACTCTTGTTCCACAAAAAACGCGAAGAACCACAAATACGGGTCAATTGACCTTCGATATCCCCATTGGTCTTAAGTTGATATTTATATGCTTTTTGTACCTTAAACATCTCTATTAAATATACAAATATTATTGATATTATGCAAAATATATCGCGTCTAAAATATTCTATTTGTGCGATTTACAGACATTTGGTCTTTATCCTCGATTTTGGTTTATATCAGGTTCGAGTCAACAGAAACAAAGCCTACACTTACTAAGAGGTTAATGCTGTTTATTACAAATTATCGAAGTATATTTAGAGAAAGTTTTTTATGTCCTGATATCCCGCACCTGAAGAGAGCGGGTTTTACGGACAAATGTGATAAATGATCCAAGACTCCTTAAAAAACTGAATAAGAACATCTGGGAGTTCCGGACCAGAATTCAAAACAAGCAGATTCGCCTCTTTGCGTTTTGGGACAAAAGAGACCATAAAACCTCACTAATTATTGCCACACATGGGATCATCAAAAAGGCACAAAAAATTCATTCTAAGGAGATCTCTAAGGCTGAAGAACTGAGAAAGGAGTATTTTGAATTCAACTAAAGAACTAAAGGCAATATGAAAACCTATACCATTGAGGAAATCACTGATGAGCACATTGGCAAAAAGGGAACCACTGATAGGGACAGGTTTGATTTTGAACTTAAGCTTGATGTTCTTGGAGAGATGATAAAACGCGTCCGGTTGGAAAAACACCTAACCCAGGAGCAACTTGGAAAGCTTATTGGAGTTCAAAAAGCCCAGATCTCGAAAATTGAAAACAACATCAAGGATGTCCGGCTTTCGACAATTATGAGGGTTTTCTATGCCCTGAAAACCAAAGTGAAGATGAGCATTGAATTTAACCCGGATTCACAGGTGGAGTTTACCGGCTAGAAGCAAATAACAGGCTCAAATTCAGCTAACCGCTTTCAGACCATAATAATGCTATTTTCCATGCTTTTATATCACCATTTTTCTCAACTGCCTGAAAAGCAACTCTATCGCCTTGCTTGAATTTCTTGTTTCGGGACTTTCCACGATGAATTGGAAATGCATCTGAAGGAAAAGGCCATGTTTTCCAATCTTTGACATCCGCTCGAACGAAATAATACTTTCTCCGGCCTTCTTGTAGATAGTCAACCGTACCTGTGGCATCGCATTTTATCATCCTGAATTTCGTCTGCTTTCAATTTAGGCAAAATTCTGCCCATTAATCAGGTTTTCATATATTTGAGTAAAGCTAGTCTCCCTAACCATGAGCAGAGGATTTGTGAAAGAAGACGATCAGGAAGAAATTCCAATCGTTCCACCAAGAGCCGATCTACCAGAAGGAGTAGTAAACTATATGACCCAGGTGGGTATGAAGGAACTATTGACCGAAAAACAGATGCTGGTCAATGAAAAGAGCAACCTTGATAGTTCCAACGAAGACGAGCACCGAATTGCTATGAACCATATCAATGCAAAATTGCAACTCTTGAACAACAGAATCGTCACGGCCAAAATAGTAAACGTAAACGATCAAGCTCCTGATGAAATAAGGTTCGGTGCATTGATAAGGCTCAAAATAGAAGCAAACAAAAACATCCAGACTTTTCAAATAGTAGGCGTTGATGAGGCAGATATCTCCAAAGGGAAAATCTCCTTTACATCACCCCTGGCCAAAGTACTAATCAATAAAAAAATTGGGGACAAAGCTATTCTAAAACGAGGTCAGGAGGATCTGGTTTTTGAAATCATTGATATTGTATATTGAAAAGAGCAAAGAAAACACCATTGCTTAATTACTTGACCTAACGGTAGTATTCTCTTGGATGCATCCGCCAACCAGGTAGTTTTTTCCTTTCTGGAGGTCCTGAAAGAAAATGTCTTCACTGCCGGGAAACTGGACTGCACAAATAGCCAGCTTCTGACTGGATTCTTCGGTAAGGGTTGGATCCACCCTTGAGGCAACCTGGTACATGTCAGCTGCTGCCCAGTAAGCAGTTTGCTGATGGAAGTCATCACCCAGCTGTTTGCGGCAGGCGATGAAGGCATCTCCAAGGGCAATGTAAGCCTTGCCGTAATCATTTCTGTTGATAGTGGCTTCCCTGGCAAAATCGATGGCCCCGCAGTGATCTCCCTTGGCCAGGCTAACGACGCTGAGCTCGTAAAACCATTCTGCCCTGGTTTCATTTGCCAGGCTTTCATCCTGTACAGCCATCTGGAGGTACCATGCGGCCCTTTCAAGATCGTTTCTGCTGATAAAAAGCATGGCCAGCTGATGGGCCGATTCTGGACCAGGATCTATTTCGTAAAGTTTTTCAGAAGCAAGGGCATAGAGATCCGACTGTTTGCATCCTGCAAATGTATAAGAGGTAATCACCTTTTCAAGCAGGTCCGGGTCCCCGATGTTTTGCATAAGCTGTGGTCCGAAATAGAGATCCAGTCCTTCACAAGAGAGAATACCTTCTTTCTGTATCATTTCATCGACTGAGGCCATTGTTCTTTTCTTACGGGAACTACTTCCCTCCTGCTGTTCCAAAAGTCCGGTGACCAGGAAGTAATCTTCCAAGGCCTGACTGTTGTCGATCATAGATCCATTGTGCATTATGAGGCCGGCTGAAATGTAATTGAGCATGACTGACTCCCTGGATCTGGTTCCCTGAATTTCCAAGCTCCTTTTGAGCATGCCATAGGCTGCCAGTACCTGTTCCTTATCAGAACTCCGGTACCTGAGCAAATCGCTTCCCTTGCGGCCAAGGATATTCCCCTCTCCCCCGTAATAGGTCATGCGCTGGTCGTATATAAGCATCAAGGTATCAATCTTGTCTTCCCTGGCCTGACTTTCGGGTGTTTCCGCGATGAAGTAACGGTACATGGTGACTCCGTCAATATAAAGTTTCTCGCTAATGTCAGGGTACTCATTGAATACGGTGCACCAGGATTCCAGGGCCAGATCATACTGGTCGCTTTTAAAATATTCCCTGTAAGTGGAGATCAGTTTCCCGCTATTGTCGCTGTCCGGAGGATTGAACTCTTTGGCTGTTATGGCAGCCTGGGAAAATCCCGTGTGCTGAAGGACTATTAAAAGTGCTGATAAGATCAGGATTCTGGGGATATGAGCTATTTTCATTTGTAACATTTATTACCTATAACAAAAAAAAGACCGTAAATGTTATTTTCTTGATAATTAAGGCGTTACAATTGTACGGGTGTTCGGTAATCGTCCGTTTTTGTACAGGTGAGAGTACGATTCCGGTCAAGTGTATGGTTATAAAAAGCAAATATTTATTACACTAATCACCTGAAAACAGAAAGGTCTATCTGGAAAATCCAACCATATGAACGGCGGGGAGTCGAACTCGCCTCTCTATTGGCCTGTATTTATATTTTTTATGAGATTACTGATCCAATAGATAACCAAATAGGTGTCTGCTTTGATAATAAATCAACAATTTTCTAATAATAGATTAGATTTGCGTAAACAATAATAGAAATGAAAGAATTACACATAGGAAATCTAACAATTAAAGTTCCAATCATACAAGGGGGAATGGGTATTGGTGTGTCAATGTCTGGATTAGCAGCAGCAGTGGCAAACGAAGGTGGGGTTGGAGTAATAGCCGTTGCCGGACTTGGTATGTTTGAACCTGATTATGCGAATAATTTTATTGAAGCAAACACAAGGGCGTTAAAGAGAGAAATACAAAAGGCAAGAGAATTGACCAATGGTGTTCTTGGTGTAAACCTAATGGTTGCACTTACAAATTTTAACGATTTGGTAAAAACTTCTATTTTAGAAGGTATCGATATTATTATTGCGGGTGCCGGGCTTCCTCTAAATATGCCTCAACATTTAACTAAAGAAGCAAAAACAAAACTTGTACCGATAGTTTCATCTGGAAGGGCTACAAAAATATTATGTTCAAAATGGAAAGAACAATATGATTATCTCCCTGATGCAATTGTTGTTGAAGGGCCAAAGGCTGGTGGACATTTAGGGTTTAAAAGGAACCAACTCGAAGATCCCGAATTTGCATTAGAAAAACTATTACCTGATGTAATCAAGCAGGTGAAATATTTTGAGGAAACATACAACACTACAATCCCAGTAATAGCCGCAGGGGGAATCTATACTGGAGCAGACATCAAAAAAATAATGGATATGGGAGCATCAGGTGTTCAGATGGGAACGCGCTTTGTTACAACCGATGAGTGTGATGCTTCATTGAAATTTAAACAAACCTATATTGATTCCCATGAAGAAGATATGGAAATCATTAATAGTCCGGTTGGAATGCCAGGACGGGCTATTAGAAATGAATTTATTGAAAAGATCGCCAGAGGGGAGAAACGTCCGGTAAAATGTCCTTATAAATGTTTAAAAACCTGTAATATCGAAACAACTCCATATTGTATTGTGGCTGCCCTGATAAATGGAAGGAAAGGTAATTTTTATAATGGCTATGCCTTTGCGGGATCTAATGCATTCAGGGCTACAAAAATAATTTCTGTTAAAGAAACAATGGATTCATTGTTAAGGGAATTTAAAGAAGCGATGTCAAAAAAAAATAGATAGAAGATCAGAAAATCCTACAATAGCATTCATAAAAAAATGAATCCCGTTTTGAGTTCATCATTTATGCCTCCCGACAGTAGTAGGTGTTTTATATCATAGAGGTCTCTGGGGTGTTGACGATCTAAAGCAGCGATAATCTTTCCTCCAAACAGTTGTGATTCAAGCACAACATTTAATGGTGCAGAATGCTTCAAATATCTCTTGCGCCTTTTCGCACAATACAATGTTCGCTGGCTCGGAAATACATCCTCTATTAATCTGATTGACTTCAATTTTAATCTGGATACCATGGTGACTAATTTGAAGTTTCAATTTATCCTACTGACTCCAGTTCCTTATCTACCGTTATCTGATATTTAGGATCATATACACCACCCTTCACAATGCTCCGTTTTACCTTGACAGAGTTGCAATGTTCCAGTAAAGCCTGCACATGGGTCGGTCTTAAACTATTTAAACCCTCCATAATTTCATAACATTCTATTAATGACTGTCTATTTGGTACAAGAAATAAACACTCCATCATCGCCCTTGCAGGGTCT